>Ga0265298_10010920_pt1 | contig 10675 bp, 4 predicted proteins | sample AusTroGonzalo_MG_3_FD_193486 | JGI IMG/M metagenome (GOLD analysis project Ga0265298, IMG submission 193486) | Bovine rumen microbial communities from tropical cattle in Woodstock, Queensland, Australia - Gonzalo_01 | ecosystem: Host-associated > Mammals > Digestive system > Stomach > Rumen ...
GTACCCTTTTCATAGTCTAGGAAGTCCTTGTCTGCATTGTAGCATGAAGTAAATGCAAGAGAGAGGGCTCCCAAAGCTACACCGTATATATATTTCTTCAGTTTCATAATTGTATTATTAATTATTCACTTTTCACTATTCACTTTTCACTAGCAAAGCGCATTACCATCCCTGGTTCTGTTTCAGTGCACTCCACTGTGTCACCTCACTCAAGGGGATAGGACCAAAGTTCTGATAAGGCTCAAACTGGCGAGGCTCCACATTTATGATGGTGTAAGTGAGATTACCAGGCACAGCATCCTGAGCAGCATCAATCTTGTCTACCTGTACACCTTTCGCTGTCTCATTAAGAGGCAACTGCCAGCGACGGATATCCCAGAAGCGCTTGTTCTCAAAGCAGAGCTCGATACGGCGCTCGTTGCGAATCAGTTCAGTCATCTTTTCCTTGCTGCCAGCGCACTCATCCAGATAGGGGTCACCCTGGTAGTCGCCATTCTCATCCTTACCGATACCGCCACGCTGACGAATCTTCTTGATGATTTCTTTGGCAGAGCCAACACCGGTGCCACCGTCTGAGTTCGGTCCCCAAGCCTCGTTAGCAGCCTCAGCATAAGCTAAGAACAACTCTGTATAGCGGATGCGTGGGAAAATATGTGGCTGGTTAGCTCCTGAAGTGCTACCTTTCGAAGGACCTGCATCTTCACGAAGCAGCTTCTTCATATAGTAGCCTGTCAATGAATGCTCAGAACCAGAGTTGTTAATATCATCTTTATTATCAGCAGCACCATAGGTACCCGTGATAATCGTGGTATACTTGAAGGTAGAACCATCGTGAATGATATCATCCTCGAAACGTGGGTCACGGCCGGCATAGGGGTCGTCCTTATCATAACCTGATCTGCTATCAGTAATGGGATAACCGTTTGCCATGGGGAATGCGTCTACGAGGTTCTGCGTAGGATTAATCTTACCATGACCGTTCTGAGATGGAGGGAAGTTGTCAGTCTCCTGTGCGCAACTGGCCTTGTCCCAGTTGTCACGCCAGAGGATTTCGGGCATGTAAGAGGTACTTGATGCCAGCTTGTCGACATCGTTATACCAATGATTACCGGCCTCGTCGAATTCAACACCCTTCAGCACCTCAGCACATATCTTGGCAGCCTCCTCAGCAGAGATACCGCTTTTAGCACGGTAGGCAGGACTTACAGCCAGCAGGGCGGTCTGAGCCTTGATAGCCTGAGCGACCTTACCCGTCACGAGGTTCTTGGCCATGTCACCGAAGACGAGGTTGTAACCAGCCATCTGTACACCCAAATCGAGATACTTCTGCTTGTTCTTGGTAATCTCCTCGACATCATCGATATCCTTGTACTCGTCGGGGAGCAAAGAGGCAGCCTGGTCACAGTCAGCAAAAATCTGACGAGCCACAGCCTCGAAAGAAGCACGGGGCTGGTTGTAGTCAGAGCTACCGTCCTCAGGTTCGGTCAGCAGGGGTACACCCAGAAGCTCACCATCGCTTGTATAGCCAGCATGTGCCTGCAGCAGGTGGTAGTAGAAGATGGCGCGGAGGCCCAGTGCCTCACCCGTCATACGGTCAATGAACATCTGCTGCTTAGACTTAGCACTCTGAGCCCAGTTTACCTGATCAACATACTTGAGGAAGAGGTTGGCATACTGAATACCATCCTTACAAGCATCCCACTGTGTCATCGGGTTGTTATCTGAACGCCATGTACCTTGCGCCATTTTCTTATAGTTGTCACCTTCCACTCTGGTTACCGCATCATCGGTAGCCACATCGGTCGTAGTAACCGTTATGTAAGGAAGACGGTTGTAGGCGTAAAGCAGCAGACCATGCACATAGTCGGACTCCTGAATCAGCGTTTCCAACTGTCTGGTGTTTTCTTTTGCCGGCTCGAACATGTCATCGCAGGAACTGAAAGCGAGGAGGCCAGTCAAAAAGAATATAATATTTTTTGTCTTCATAATTTTCAATTTTCAATTACAATTGTCAATTTTCAATTATCAATTGTCAATTACTATAGGGTTACCTTCACACCGAGGTTATAGAAACGGGTCTGTGGGGCATAGCCAACAGCAGTCTCCATAATCTTACGATTCTTAGAGATGGTGAGAAGGTCGTTACCACTTACATAGACTGAGAGTGCCTTTACCCACTTGCCCTCGAACATCTCCTTCGGGAAGTCGTAGGTCAGCTGAATCTTGCGAAGGTTGAAACGATCCGTGCTATACATCCAATAGGTAGATGCTACACCATTGGCAGGTGTCTGACCAGCACTCAGACGAGGATGAGAAGCATTGGGATTCACAAAGCCCGTGATAACGCCTTTGTCATCATAGGTGTACTGGAAACGGTCACGTACATTCTCAGAGTACTTGGCACTACCTGACATATAATAGTAGGAGCCATTAGCCATTGCATAAGCACCGAACTGACCGTTACCAACAACGAAGAGCGTCCAGTTCTTATACTTCAGCGTAAGGTTCACACCAATAGTCCAAGGAGCACCATAGAGGCCAGACTTACCCAGCTCTACCTGGTCCTTGTTATTGATTTTACCATCACCGTTCACATCTTCATACTTCAGGTCACCAGGCATGACGGTACCACCAAGACCATAGGGGTTCTTCACACCTTCCTTCAACTCCTTCAACTCATAGGTTACCTTACCATTGTCGGGATCGGTCTTCACATTGAAGTCATCGATAGTGTAGACGCCTATGCATCTGTAACCCAGGATAGCATCCAGAGGAGTACCCTCGTGCATCAGCTGGTTGCTGGTGTTCAGCCAGGGTGATGTGCCATCAGCATTTTCATCATACTTCGTCCATTTGGTCTTGAGATAAGTACCCGTCAAACCGAGTTCTGCATGTACCTCACCAAACTGCTTCTGGGCTTTGATGTTGAAGTCGATACCCTGGCGATTGGAGATGTTGTTGTTCGTGGCCGGAGAGAACTTACCAGAAGACAGACCTGTCTTCAAGTGAGAAGGATACATGGTGGGGTTCTGAGAAATGTAACCGTCCATATCCGTATTGAAATAGGTCAGTTCAGCAGATAGCAGCTTATTGAAGAACGAACCGCGCAGTGATACCGAGAACTCCTTGCGATGAATGTAGTCGAGAGCAGGGTTGGTACCACTGGTAGAAACCGTAACAGAAGAAGAGTTAGCACCCTCATTCCAAGAATAGCCAGGAGTACTGTCACCATTTGCCCATGCAGCATCGTAGAGATAGAAGTTATCGTACTTGGGGTTGTCAACATATACATCAGCATCATCATTCAGGTTGCTCAGAGAGGCACTAATCATCAGGTCGTCTACGAAACTTCCCTTCATGAACTTCTCCTTGGCAATATTCCAACCGATGGTGAAAGAGTGTGAGAGGGCCTCACGATGACCTTCTGCCAAACGGGCTGAATGTACACCAGCCAAACCTACCTCAGCGAAGTAACGACCCATGTAGTCGTAACCAGCCTGCAGGCCTAAGTTAGCATTGGCATAACGGTGATACTTACTGCTCTGAGTAGTCGTGTACATGCTGGCAAGCAGCAAACCTGTCACGTGGTGCTTCTTGGCAAAGGTTCTCTCGTAATCGAAATGGCCGTTCCAAGTAATGGTCTGACGATATACCTGATTAGACATGGTCATCGTACCTGTTACCACCTCGTCCTTCGGCTGCTTGATGTCCACAATAGCATCTACTGTGTTATAGTTACTCCAAGTGGGGAAGAACAGCGAGTAGGTATTGTTATAGGCCAGGTCGTAGCTGGCAGCATAGTCAATAGAGAACAGGGTCTTGAAAGACAGTCCTTTCACCAAGTGATTCATGTCATAGTTGACACCGGCATCAAACTGGAACTGACGGCTAACTTTCTGTGTCTCACCACCGAAATAGCAGTCTGCAATGGCATTGGTCTGGGCATTGTCGGTACCACCACCGGGGAACCATTTTCCATCCAGCAGGTTCAGAGACTTGCCGAGGGTAGCCAACGTCTTGCTGGCATTGGGGTCAACCATAGAGAGGGGAATCAGCGGTGCTGCGTTCTGTGGGAAGTTAGGACGCATGGTAGCGGCCTCACTCCAGAAATTACCCTTGTTCTTATATTCATTATAATAGGTAGCACTCACGTCAGCCCAACCAGTGATGAACTTGTTGACGACGAGGTCCACATTACCACGAACGCTGAAGCGGTCGGTGTAGTTGTCCTTGGCCTTACCGAAGTTAATCAGGTCCTCTGCACGATAGTAATTGATGTTCGTGTAGAAGTGAGCACGCGTACCACCACCCTGAATCTCAACGGTACCCTCTGAACGGTTATAGGCCTTGCGCACATACTCGTCAGAATACCAGTTCACATTAGGATAGCGATAAGGATTGGCACCAAGAGCGTGGTTATAGATGGTCTGCTGAGAATAGGGGATTGACTTTGTGGGGTCATTACCCTGGCCAAGAGCATCGTTATAAGCAGCCTCGTTATAGAGTGTCATGTACTCGGCAGAACCGAGATATTGAGGGAACTCCTTGGCAAAGTGGAAGCCGGTATTGGCATTCACGTCAATCTGGAGACCGTCGACCTTACCACGCTTGGTGGTAATTACGATAGCACCCTTAGCACCTTTAGCGCCATAGAGTACGACAGCCTGAGCACCCTTCAGGAAGGTAATCTGCTCAATCTCAGAAGGCAGCACGTTGTTAGAAGGACGCTTTACACCATCGATAATCACGAGTGGCATGTTGGTGTTGTCGTTATTGTCCAGACGGTCATTGTCCATACCCCAGAGGTTGATACCCGACATGTTGTTGGTAGACAGACCGCCAACCAGGCTCAACACGTCTTCAAGGCTACCTTGCGCATAGTTCTTCTTAGAAAGTTCTTCCATGTCAATATAGGAAACGCCTCCGAGCAGATGGTCAGCATCCACATCACGGTAAGCTACATGGACCTTCTTTTTCACCACGGTAGAGTCAGCGTCGTCAGCGGTCTGTGCATTGACCATCATGGGCGATGCTGCCAGCATGGCAAAGAGAAATATGTTTGTCTTTATATTTTTCATAATCTTAATTATCAATTATCAATTATCAATTATCAATTGATTTACCATCCTGGATTCTGCTTAAATCCTTCGTACAGATATACATCCTTCTCGGGGAATGGGAACCAGTAGTGCTTAGCCTCCAATGGACGCTTGATCAAGGTCTTCGTATGGAAGTTAGCTACACGAGCTTCCTTCGGGTCGTTCTTCTTGAACCAGCTATCACTCTCCATACGCTCGAACTCATGCGAATACTTCACGGTATAAGGAGGTTCGGTCAAGAGCAACCAGCGCTGCAGGTCGCACCAGCGGAAACCTTCGAAAGACAGCTCGACAGTGCGCTCACGACGTACTTCATCGATGAAGTGCTCACGGGTATCCAGGAAGTTCTCCTGTACGCCTTCCATACCTACACGGTCACGAAGGGCGTTGATAGCACCTACAGCAGACAGTGAGGGACAATAGGTAGACGAGGTCTTCAGGTCTTTCATATCGTGTGAGAAACCTGCCATAGCCTCTGCAAACATCAGATAGACATCAGACAGACGCATGTAGGGCAGATAGCTCTGCAAAGCCATACCGTAGTCATACCAGTTGTCACCGTGGTTACACTGGTGAGGAATCAGCTTCTGGATGAAGTAACCTGTGCTACTACCGTTATCTACAGAACGCATAGCACCGTTGGTATACAGTGAGCAATATTCATGCTTCTTCTGCTCAGCATTCAGGTTATCGGTCTTGAGGACATAGTGGAAACCATCGAACACGATGTCATGGTAGAATCGTGGGTCACGACCCTTATAAGGATGCGTGGGATCCCATTCTGCCTTCGGATTGATGACATAGTGACCATTCTCTACCAGATAGATGGGCTGACCATTGGCCATACCGTACTGGTCAATCAGGTTGGCTGTCGGGTGATGGATGATGTTATCATGGTCCACCAGACCGGCAATCTTCGGACCGAAAATCTTAGCGCAGTTCCAGTTAGAAGAGTTCGCACCGGGGTGAGCACCACGGAAGATAGCCTCACAAGCACCGGGCATCTTCCAACCCTGCTTGACGGTATAGAAGATGTTAGAGTAGAATTCCTCCTCAGAAACAGTCGTCTCGGGTCTCTCGTGATCGTAGATGCTGCCAAACTTGAAGGTAGCAAGGTGGTATTCTACCTGACCCTTGTTGACCAGGTCAAGTGCCTTACCAAGAGCCTCAGCTGCCAGTTTGCAGTACTTCTCATCATAGTCGTATGTCTTGCCATTCTGGCTGGCACCCAACAAGACAGGCTGCTCATTATTGTTCCACTTCTCAAACTCCTTCATGAGGGGAGAACCGGCCCACAGGTAGCACTTGCCAAGATAGCAGAGCGCCATGAACTTGTTGACACGCAAGAAGTTGTTATTCTGAGTGTTGTTGTCCTTAGCAATCAGCGTCTCATCCCACTCCTTGGAATCCAGAGGAAGGAGCTCGTAAGCTCTCTCGAAGTCCTCAGCGCAACGCTCAGCACACTTCTGGAAAGACAGACGGGGCAGTTCGGGAATATGGCCATCCACGAAAGTCTGATCAATATAGGGCAGACCGCCGAAGTAGCACATCAGCTCGAAATGCCACCATGCACGGAAGAAGTACATCTGTCCGAGCAAGATATCGCGTTCCTCGTCCGTACCAATCAGCGAACCGATATTCTCAATACCCATGTTACACTTACGGATGCTATACCAAGAGTTTCTCCACAGTGAACTTCTGTCACCATTCAGCCAGCACTGGCTGTTGGTGTACCAGTTACGGTAGTTACCCAGGTCTACCTGGTGGTCCATGTGAGGATAGCCCTCAGGATTGTGTACAGCATCGTCACCGAAGTTCCATGCGGTACAATAGTTGACCATCTCCTTACTGGGAATCAAGCTGTATATTTCCTCAACATATCCTTGGAAGTTGCGGAAGTTCTTGAATGCCTCATCTTCTGCCACGATGGAGTCCGGGTCCTTGTCGAGCCAGTCTGTGCAGGAAGTGAGGGAAGCACCTCCGGCTAGCAGCATCATGCCACAGAAAAGGGTCTTTATATTATTAATGTATTTCATATCTTTATATATTACGAATTCCGAATATTGAATTGCGATTAGATGTTCAGCTTAACACCGAGGTTGAAACGTCTAACAGTTGGGTAAGCACCACCGCCACCACTGAAGCTACCGTTACCTTCACGGTCGTCTGGCATCTTGGTAATCATGAAGAGGTTATTACCATTGACGTAAATCTTCAGGCTTGAGAATCCGAGCTTCTTAATCCAGCCCTTCGTCCATGTATAGGCCACCTCCACGTTCTTCAGACGGAAGTATGAACCATCGTAGAGATACTGTGTACCATCGTTGTAGGCCACCTGTGTGGTGAAACGAGGAACAACGACCTCACCGTCACCGGTAGAAGGATTCCACCATGTACCATTGTCATACACAGTCAGCAGCTTGTTGTTGAAAGAGGTAATACCTACGTCACGGGTAACGCCTGTTACACCGTAGAACTGAGCAAACCAGCTCCAGCCTTTCCACTCCCAACCAATAGTAGCATTGTAGGTGTGCTCTGGGTTACCAGTGTAACCGTAAGGAGCCTGGTCGTATGTCTCGTCAACAACACCGTCGGCATTGAAGTCAACGATATAGTGGTCACCAATCATGACCTGTGTATCGTCCTTCTCGCGCGCAGGTGTACTATAGAGTTCATCATAGGTCTTGATATAACCGTTGTCGATGAATGAGGTGTACTGGCCCTGAGAGTAGCCCTGTGCACGGCGGTAGCCAGGCAACAGCTTGGGGTCATCCTTCAACTTAATCTCGTTATGAGCGTAGGTGTAGTTACAGTTTGCCCAGAAGCGCATACCATTCTTCAGCACCTTATTGAAACGGATTTCAAATTCGAAACCAGAGTTCTTGATTTCACCCTTGTTGACATCGGGCACGGTCCAAGCACCATAGTAAGCAGGTACAGAACGGTTAGCACCTGATACGAAGATGTCCTTACGGTCGTCGCGGAACCAGTCGAAGCTACCTGCGAACAAACCATCGAGGATAGCGTAGTCGAAACCGAGGTTCTTCTTCAATACGGTTGCCCACTTCAGGTCGGGAGCAGCAATGACAGACTCCTTATAGCCCTGGAAGGGACTCTCACCGTCGGTCAGGGTCATGTGAACCTTATTAATAGTAGCCCACTGGTTCATGTAAGCCCAGCGTGCACCAGCGTTATCATCACCGATTTCACCGATAGAACCACGAATCTTGAACATATCAATGATTCTCTTCTCCTTCAGCTTCTTCATGAAAGGCTCCTCAGAGAGCATCCAACCGGCAGCACCTGAGCAGAAGAAAGCGAAACGGTTATCGGGAGAGAACTTCTGTGAACCGTTGTAAGCACCGTTGAACTCAGCGAAGTACTTGCTATTATAATCATAGGTAGTACGGAATACCCAGTCCTCACGGCGATTCTCCAGTTCTGCATTACCTGCCTGGATACGACGCTTCCAGTTACCCATCAAAGAAACATTGTGCTTACCGAACTGACGCTGCCAGAACAGCTGGAGTGACATTTCAGTGGCACGGTTGGTATAGTTGACGCTACCTGCCTCAGTGCTCCAGTCGACCTTCTCATAGAAGTCGAAACCAGTATTGGTATAAATCTGGGTCTCGGGACGAAGTACACCGTCCTCAGGAAGCATATACATTCTCTTAGAAGCGTGACCACCACCGGCCTGGTTGATACCACGGCTACCTTCGTTGAACTGGTTATCCCAAGAAATGGTACCACGAGCAATAAGGCCCTTTGTGATGAAACCGAGATCCTGCTCCAGTGCGAAGTCAGTGAAGATACGTGTGATAGTCTTCAACTCGTAACCTGACATAGCCACGTTCATAGGAGAGTTGGCCATATTAGAAACCAACGGGTAGTAACCCCATGAGTTATCAGAGAACTGTACGGGGAACACGTTGGGTGGCATACCGTAGGCACCGGCCCAGTTCTGCTGCTGGAAGAACTCACCGCTATTACCATAATAATAACGTGGGGTCTTCTGCTGGGCATTAGAACCAGCGAGGTTCACCTTGAACTGAGTGGTCTTGGTAATCTGGAAGTCCAGGTTTGAACGTACATTCAAACGGTTGTAGGCGTAACCACCTTCGTAACCCTGACGGTTGTCCCAGATGCGGGTCATATCACCCTCGTTCTGGTAGTCGAATGATACGAAGTACTTCACAGCCTTGGTACCACCGGAAATGTTCAAGTTCGTGTTATAAGAGAACGCGGTGCTCTTGAACATCTCATCCTGCCAGTCCACATTGGGATAACGCTCGGCCTGGCTATAGTCACCAAGGTATTCGCCATTGATGTTATAGTTTTGTATAACCGTACGATCCTGGTTGCGGAAGTTGTTGATGAAGCTCTGAGGACGATAGTATGCCCAAGAAGCATCACCACCGAGGGCCAACTCATTCTCAATGGCCTGGTTGCGATACATATAACCGTCGTAAGAGTCATACTTACGAGGCAGCTTAGACACGGTCTTCAGGGTAGCGTTGAAACCGAAGTCAATCTTGGCCTTACCTTCCTGACCACGCTTGGTGGTAATCAGAATAACACCGTTAGCACCTTCCACACCGTAAACGGCAGTAGCAGAGGCGTCCTTCAGCACAGAGATGGTTGCCACAGAGGTAATATCTACGGACTTAATCTCACGCTTTACACCATCCACCAGAATCAGTGGCTGAGCGTCAGTGTTCCAGGCTGCAGCACCACGGATGTAAATCTGTGGGTCTTCCTCACCAGGCTGACCGGTAGAAGCGATGGTAGCAACACCAGGGAGGTTACCCGTCAGAGCTGCACCGACACTACCGATACCTGCGGCACGTTCCAGCACTTCACCCGTGGTCTGGGTAATAGCACCGACCACAGAGGCTTTCTTCTGTTGGCCGAAACCAACGACTACGACTTCCTGCAATTGGGTGTCGTCCTGCAGCGTCACCTTGAAGCTGCGCTGTTTACCGACCTTGATTTCCTTCGTCGTCATACCGACATAGGAAATGAGCAGTACAGACGACTCAGAAGGCACATTCAACTGGAAGTTACCGTCGAAATCAGTCACCGTACCCAGTGAAGTATTTCCCTTCACCTTAATCGTGGCTCCTATCAAAGGATCCGCCGTACCGTCAGTGACTGTACCTTTTACTGTGATGCCGCTCTGAGCCTGCATAGTAGTGCAGAACGCCATCGACATGAGAATCGCCGAAACAGTTTGTCTGATCAATTGTTTTAGATTCTTCATTTTGACAGATTTTGATTCATAAATTTATTTTGTTAGTTAGTTAAATTCGTTCAGCTATTAGCCTTTCAGCATGCAAAAGTACTAATAATATTCATATTATATAGCATCCAAGTGTATCACAAACTTTATATTTTGTAACACACATTAACAAATCAGCCGAAAAAGCCCCGTAAATAAGGCATTTAACGATATTTCTTGTCTTCATACTTATGACATTTTTTGTTTTTACATTTTGAGAAAGTAAGAGGATGACATCACGTCATCCTCCACCCATTAATACATACCAAAACTACTAAATTAAGTAACTTATAAA
>Ga0265298_10010921_pt1 | contig 10675 bp, 10 predicted proteins | sample AusTroGonzalo_MG_3_FD_193486 | JGI IMG/M metagenome (GOLD analysis project Ga0265298, IMG submission 193486) | Bovine rumen microbial communities from tropical cattle in Woodstock, Queensland, Australia - Gonzalo_01 | ecosystem: Host-associated > Mammals > Digestive system > Stomach > Rumen ...
GCCCGCGCCTTCGCCGCGCGACTTCTTGGAGCCATCCAGGGAGGGCGGGAGTGCCCCGACTTCCAGCCGAAGTCCCGCAAGGTTCTGCGTCTCCGCCGTGAGGTTGCGCACCGTCAGGCCGTAGGCAATGCCATAGTCGTCATCCGGCGACGCAAAATCCCAGGTCTCCTGGAAGGAAAATCTGCCGTCAGCGCTCTGGCGCTCCAGCGTGACGCGCTGGCCGTCTTCGGAAACGGTTGCCTGGCCGGGTAGAAGCTCCACGCCTGACAATCCGCTGTTCAGGTTCAAGAACGGATAGTCGTAGTGCCCCATGACCACGCGGGGAATATCCTGCTCGTCGGCCTGGCGTTTCTTGTAGAGGGCATGCTTGAGCAGAGTGATGCTGTCGATGCCGCCGATGTCCTGCCGCATCTGAAAGACGCTGTCGCCGTGCTTGCCCGTGATTTCCAGAGGAACCAGACTTTCCGGCAACGGCGCCGTCGGGCTGTAGGCGGTGGGAATGGTGGGAACCGCAGGGACAGGCTGCGCCTGACCGTCAGCTGCCGGGGCGCCCGGTTGAGCCGCTGTGCCCTCAGGCGTGGCCGGAGTGGTCTGCGGAACCGTTTCCGGCGGCGGGGGAGGGGGTAATTTGGACGCCTGCGGTTTCGGCTTGGGCAAATAGACCATCATCAGCACAAAACAGGCCAGACAGGCGATGACGCCGAAAACTGTCACACTATCGTATTTTTTCATAGCGCGTTATTGGTTGGTGAGGAGAGACGTAAGTCATTCATGACGACTTCTTGTCCCGTCGTGGAGGCACGGGGTCGTAGACGGGGCCGTGATAGAAAGGCTGGCAACGCAGCAGCCGCCAGACGATGAGCGCGAGGGCTCGGAAAAGGCCATGTTGGCGCAGGGCTTCTTCCGCATACTGGGAGCAGGTTGGCTGGAAACGGCAGCAGACGGGCTTCAACGGCGACAGGAAACGCCGGTAGAAGCGCACCAGACGCAACAACAGCCAACTGCCGGGATTGGTCATGGCTCGACCACCACGCCCAGACGATTCAGCAGGGAGACGACTTCCGTCAACACGTCCTGCATTTTGGCTCGCTTCAGCGGCTGCCGGGGGATGAACAGTATCCACAGCGGGGGCAACTGCCCGTACAGCAGGCGGAAAACTTCCCGGAACAGGCGCCGTGCTCGGTTGCGAACCACCGCATTCAGGTCGAAGCGCCTGGACAACAAAAACGCCGCTCTCCGGATTCCGTCGGGCGGCGTTTTCAGTACTTTGAGGACGCAGAGGCGCCCTGCCGCGCTCAGGCCTTCATTGCGCACGGTTTCGAGTTGACTGCGGTTTCCCAGGCGCGCGTTGCGTCCGAAAGCCCGCCCTTGTTGTTCAGCCTCCGTGCAGACCAAAGCGGTGTCCAAGGCGTATCCTGAGATATCAGGCCGTCAGGCGTTTACGGCCGATGCGGCGACGATTGGCGATGATTTTGCGGCCGTTCTTGGTGGCCATGCGGGCACGGAAACCGAGTTTGCGTTTCCGCGGGATGTTGTGTGGCTGGAAGGTTCTTTTCATTTCTCTTCTCCGTCGTATGGTTAAGCGTGACAAAAGATTACCGAAAAAACTGCGAAATAATAATATAATGCGTTTTTCCGAAATTTCAATCTGCTGTCAACCGCCTGTCAGGGCATAGACGAAGATATTGGTGGCGAAGCGGGTATAGAAGACATGGGCGAAATCGCTAATTTCGCGGCTGCTGTAGTAGCGGAATACCCGCCATTGGTCGTTTGGCTCATGGCACCAGGCGGGCGTGGAGGCGTCGGCCGACTGGCAGAAGATGATGTCCTTGGCGCCGTCCTGGCGGGTGACTTCGAAGCGCGGGCCGTTGTAGGCGGCGTTTTGCAGGAGGTTGCCCAGGTTGCTGGCGCTTTCCAGCACACGGAAACTGATGGTGGTTTCCCACAGGCCCAGGCTGTTGCGGGCCCAGCCCATGGCGATGATGGGGGTGACCAGCACGGCAATGCGCCCGTGCAGGCGCAAGGCGACGGCGGAATAGACCCCGTTCGGCCATTTCTCGCGGATGGTGTACTCCCGGACGGTATCGGGCAGTAGGGAGGTTTCGGGAAGGCCCTGAAAGAAGGCGGAATATAGCGGGTCGTCGTTGGTGAGAGGCTTCAGGTCGATTTCCGGAAAGACCTGGTGCATGGCGGCGGATATTTTGGGGTCGGCCTCCCATTCGGCGAAACTGTGGTGCTGGCCGAGCCGGGGATTTTCGCGAAGGAACGCGGCGTTGATGCCGGCATCGAGGAACAGGAAGCCGCCGGCCTCCAGATAGCGGCGCAGGGCGGCGGCCTCTTCGTCCGTCAGGGTCCAGTCATCGCGGTCGCCGGCATTGCAGTAGACGAAAGGGCATGAAAAGAGCCTCTCGTCGGCGAAGTCAGGCAGCAGGAGCGGTTCCTCGCAGGGGTTCAGCGTCGTGTTTTCCTTGAGGAAGGCCAGCAGGGAGGGCAGGGCACGGGGGTATGAGGTTCCCCAAAGGCGCCCTTCCGGAGCAATCTGGGCTACGCGAAATTCCGGGCCGGGCTCGGCGGCCAGGAGCAAGGTGGCCAGGCAGAAGAGGAGCATGGTCAGGTTTTTCACGGGTTATTCCTCCCAGAGGCCGATGGCCGTGCCGAGTTCCTCGACCTTGTTTCTGACGAGACGCAGGTTTTCCTGCCCCAGGCGCAGCAGCAATTTCTGGGCGGGCGTCAGTTTCTCCAGTTCAGGAGCCTCCCAGACATAAAGCCCCGGGCCTTGCTGAACCAAGGACGGTTCGGCCTCAAGCTGCGGTATCACGAGAATATGATTGGCGGCCGCCGTCACCAGGCTGCGGACATGGACATCACGGTATCCCAGCGCTTCGCAAGCCTCCTGCAAGGCCGGCTCCAGGGCCAGATACAGCTTGGCCAGCGGCAGCGCGGGCAGACTGACAAACATCTGGACACACGCGGAATAGCGTTCCTTGGAGGCTTGGCTGACCACCAGGCGTCCGTCGGCGGTACGCGCGGCGGCAAAGGGTTGCGTCTGCCGCAGAAAATCCAGGCTGGCCAGCGGACGCGAGCCATTGGCAAGGTCGTCGCACAGGCGCACCAGACGTAGCAACGGCTGGTCTTGGGCGAGGCAGAGACGCCAGCAGGGAGACTCGGACAATCCTTGCGCCAGTTCTGCCAGCTGCGCTTCGGCCTTGGCCAGGGTCAAGGCCGACTCGGACGGCGCCTGTTCTGGGGCGGACGGCGGTGGCTCGTCAGGTGCGGCGGGCGGTTCGGTGGCGATGGGAATATCGGACGGCAGGTTTTCGTCTGGCTGTGGCAGACTGAAAGGCAGGGTCAAAGGGTTTTCAACGCTATCGCCGGCTGAAGGCGTCGGCTGCGTGGGCTCCAGGAGGCCCAGCCGCTCGCCTTTTCCGCGCAGGAAATTCCAGCATTGCCGCGGAAACAGGGCGGCGGGGACGCCGACCAGCACTGTGACCAGCGGTATCAGCAGGAATAGCCAGCGCTTTTTGTTTGTCTTTGAATCGTCAGGCATGAGGGCAGGGGAATCTGTGGTGTATAGGGGCTCGCCCCGCTTACCGCCGCACAGCTTCGAGGGTAATGGTGATGGGCAGGGTCTGGCTGCGAATGCCGTGGTCGGCGAGGCGGGGGAAAGTCTTGCTTTTCAGCATATCGAACAGTCTGTTGACCGCCGCGTTCATTGCCTGGTTCTGCGACGGTTTGGCCATGCGGGGCAGAATCAGGCGCCCGTCGGCTAGGATGGTGAACTCGATGTCTACGGTTTCGCCGCTTGCCGTTCCCAAGTCGCCGCGACTGGGGCAGACTTGTTGCCAAAGCGGGTCAACGACTGGCTTGACGGCCAGTTCCGCGTAATTGACCGCCTCCCTGGTTCCCGTCAGGCTGCCGGACGGCTGGGGCTTGCCTGTCGTCGGCGCGGGGGTTGGGTTAAGGGGATGCAGGCGCTTCTGGATGTCTGCTGCCGATTCGACCTTGGTCGGCTTGGTCGGTTTCGGCGAGGTTACGTTCTTCTGCTTGCGGGCCTGCTCCAGACGCTCCGCCAGGCTCATCGTCTTCGGTTCGGGCTTCGGCGTGGGCTTGGGAGCGGGCTTAGGCGGCTCAGGCTTGGGCTTGGGCGGCTCCGGTTTCGGTTTCGGCGGCGGAGGAGGAGGTTCCGGCTTGGGCTTGGGCGGGGGCGGAGGAGGCTCGGGCTGGGGTTCCGGCTTGGGCGGCGGAGTTGGTTCCGGGGGCGGTGGTTCGGGAGCGGGGGCCGGCTCTGGCTCGGGGGTCGGCAGGGGGGGTGTTGGAGCCGGTTCCGTCAAGATAGTGACTTTCAGGGCCTCGTCTTCAGGCTTATCTGCTGTCTTGAAGGCGAAGGCGCACAGACCAAGCACCAGAAAGATAAAGACATGCAGACCAATGCTTAACAGCACGTATTTGCTGACATGTCTTTGATTTGTGACTAGGTCCTGCATTGTCAAGTTCGAGAAATTTGGACGATTACAAGAGGTTCGGACTTGATTTTTCCAGAAAACGTGGCAAATTTTCCATGTTACAATTTTAAATCAAGGAGGCAGCCGATGCCTGGAATCAATTTAACTCAACAGACACTGAAATTTCCCCTGAATTGGCATGGACGCCTGATTGTGGACGTCAAACAGGCTAACGGCATAGAACGTCTTCTCCACCAGACCTTGCACGGCTGCGGACTCCGAAATTTCCAGGTGTCCGCCGGCTCGACCTCCGCCAAAGGGACTTATCGCACGTTCCTCCTGACCTCCGATATTCCTGACATCATGACCTTCCGCGCTATCACCAAGGCGCTCAGCACTCTGCCAGGCGTAAAAATCCTGCTGTGAGGAACGGCAAGGGAGGGCCGAACTCCTGTTCGACCGCCTAGTCCACGTCATCCATGAGATTCAGGCTGGAACGCCACAGCGGATTCTTGCGGGAGACATCGACGGTGTAAGGCGGCTCGTAGATGGGGATATTCAGGTTGTTCAGATGCTGGTGGAGAGCATTGACAATCCAGCGCTCAATCTTGAGAATCAGCATCTTCCGGCGCAGGCGCCCTTGCATGTCGCGGTTCAGGATGTTCGGCAGGGTATTGGTGGTGATGATGTCGTCAACCACGCTGTCGTTCAGGTTTTCCTTGACTTCCTGCGACGAATAGAAATGCGTGACCACGAAAATGACGCGAGCCACCTTCGCCTCTTTCAACTGACGGCAGCATTCGGCAATGGTACCGCCCGTGCGAACCATATCGTCGCAGACGACGACTTCGCGCCCCGCCAGTTCCTCCAACCGCATGGGACTTCCCTGACTGGCCACGATTTTCACCTTGCGCTCGCCCGTCCGCTCCTTATCCATGAGAAACAGGGCTGGGGCGCCTTGCATCAGCTGTCCCGCTGTTTCCTGCTTGAGATATTCAAAGACCTCCCGGGCGAAGGGGGCCGCGCCCTTGTCAGGCGCACAGATGACAAGACCCTGCTCGGGCGTGACATGGAAGGTCGCGGCATGGTTCGCCAGATAGTTGGCGTAGAGTTTGGCGGGCGAGAGATTGTAGAAATGCCCGTCGAAAATCCGCGTGAACATTTCCTGGACGGAACGAGAATGGTTGTGGACAGTCAGGACCTCATCGACGCCGCTGGTCTTCAGCAGTTGGGCGTACAGGAGGGAGGAGAAGGGCTGTCCGTCGAATTTCTTGTAGTCCTGGAGCGTTCTCTCAAAGGCGGTATGCCCGTGTTCCTTCCGGGGGCCGCGGTCCTGGGCGCTGTAGAATAGGTCCGGTTCCACCAGGATGACACGCGAGGCTCCGTTGTCCTTGGCTGCCCGCGCCACCAGGAAGGTCCGCATCGCCCGGGCATTGCGGGTATGCTCGCCGGAACAAGAGGAGACGATGATGACCGTCTTGCCGTCCAGAGAATGCCCGATGTGCTCCATGTCAGATTCGTCGCTGATGAAGCGTGGACAGAACTCCGTGTTGGCGAAGCGCTTGTAGGCCATGATGTCGGAAATCTCTATCTGCTGCCTCAGATAATGCGCGATGTCAATCGCCAGAGGGTCATCTGCCACAGCACCGACAACTATGATGCCTTCAGTCATAACAACTGCCTTTCTGCAAAAATTAATGGATGTGCAAACTGCAAGACGGAAACTTGCTCCCAAGTTAATATAATGCACAACAAAATAAAAGCGACATTCGCCCGCCAAGATTCAGATAAAATTCTAGTCTCTGCCCGAAAGCAAGGTGACAGAAATAGTGAAATTGACGAGTTCGCCATGCCTCGCCACCCTACAGGACGGTGGCATGATTATCGCAGGGCACGACGGCGGCGGGGTCTCGCCGCCCTACCGAATGTTGGCGCACGTCGCATGTCGCACCAGCCACCATGTCACGCGTCGCATGTCCCGCGCTCCTTTACCTTATTGGGAAACCACCCCCGCCCACCACCCAATAAATATAATGCCTCGTTCGGCAAAAAATGCGTTGCCATTACACATGCAACATTTTTTGTAACTTTCGATGACTTTGGAAATGCTTGTAGATAAGAAATATGCAACTTGCTTGTGCGGAAGCGAACGGCACCATATTTTTGTAATACGATGGCGGCCAGGGCTGGCCGACCGACCACCAATCGGCATAATTTTCTACGGGAATCTTGGCCGAGCAGACGCTCGGCCCTCCCTCGGCGGCGGCACGCGTTTCCCACGGACACGACGGTGGCGAAGAGTCTCGCCGCCCTACCGGACGGTGGCACACCTTTCTGCGGGTCTCCTCCTTTCCCTCTTATCTTTCCTATCCATAGAATCCCTATCTCTCTCATCCCTAAAATCCCTCTCATCCCAGCCCAGAGGCCACCATCGCCAACCTTCCCCCACGGGCATGACGGCGCGGACGGAGCCGCGCCCTCCCGTACGCTTTCTCACGGGTGCAAAGGCAGAATGACTAGAAAAACCGCGACTTAATTGCTTTGCACTTTTGCTTTATCGTGATTTAAAAATATATTATAAGAATATTTCTGCGCGGGCACTCGCGCATCTTCAAACAGCAACCAACATCCTGCACTTCATCATGATTAATTCCTCGCTTTGGATTCGCTCGGAACAGTCTTCGGCCGCACACATTTGCGTCTACCGCAATGTCTTTGAACTGAGCGCCCCTGCAAGCCTCTCCCTGGAGTACAGTGCCGATGAGCGTGCCCAGGTCTTCCTGGACGGCGAATGGCTAGCCGACGGTCCGCTCCGCGGCACCAAGGTCCGCTGGTTTGCCGAGAAGGTCCAGACCCCGATGCTCGCTACCGGCAAGCATACTCTCGTGCTGGTCAACTACTGTTTCGGCTTTGAAAAGACCGCCTACGGACAATTGACCATCAAGCAGGGCGTGTATGTCGGCGGTGCCGATGCCGACAAGCTCAATCCAACCTGGGAGTACCAGCGGCTCGACGGCTGCCATTTCATTTCTGGTCCGAATGACTGGGGCTCCTACGCCCATATCCTGACCGACGAGGATTTCAACTGGGATTTCCGTTTCGGCCAGGGCGGGAACTGGACGAAGGCCACGAAGGAAGAGGACACCCGTGCGCTGGAAGTGACCTGCCTGCCGCCTCGTGAGCGTGGGGAATGCACCGATTACAAGGTCATGGGCGATTTGTTCGTCTTCAACGACTACGAGCTTATTCGCGGCGAATACGTCTTCGAGGGCACGGGCGAAGTGCGTCTGCGCTGGGTGGAAGGCGCACCGTTGCCGGGCCAGAGCGTCGAGGAGTTCAAAAAACGCCGCAAGCCCACGCCCGGCTATGCTGTCAGCGAGTTCTACGGCACGGGTGACCGCTTTATCCTGAATGGCCAGTGCGTCAAATGGACCGACTACTGGTGGCATGCGGGACGATCCCTCCAGGTGTCCTTGTTTGGCGATGTCAAACTGGTGTCGGCGAAATTCCATTCCACGGGCTATCCCTGGAAGCTGGAGCAGAGCCTGGAAGTCCCCGGCGACCCGGACATGACTAGGCTGCTGAAAAAATCCTGGCGCACACTGGAAATGTGCACCTGCGACACGATGATGGACTGCCCCTACTACGAGCAGCTCCAGTACATCTCCGACTCCCGCCTCCAGATGCTTTCGCTCTACACCGTCACCTCAGACACGCGCCTGCTGGAAAAGGCGATGGAGCAATTCACCGAAGGCCAGTCAGCCAACGGCGCGCTCCCCGACCGCTTCCCCGGCAAGGACACTGATTTCCATGAGCCGGTCGTCGGCGAGCAGGCCCTGTTCCGGATTCCCTCCTTCATGTGCTTCTACATCTCGATGGTGCATGACTACGCCATTACTCACGAAAACCCCGAGTTCGTGCGCGGGCGTTTGCCGTTCGTCCGCAAGGTCAGCCGCTATCTCGCCTCCTGCCTCGTCCCCGAAATCGGCGGCGTCCTGGAAGTCCCCGGCTGGAATTTCATCGACTGGAACAGAAATTGGCATGACGGCATGCCGCCGCATTGCGAACGCGGCAACGGCTGCACGCTCAATTTCATCTTCCTCCAAGCCCTGAAGGACCTTCTGGACCTGGAACTCCACTACGGCACGCCGGACGAGGCCGCCTGGTGCCGCCAGCAGGTAGAAGCGCTGAGCGTCAACATTCCCAAGGCCTTCTATGTCCCGGAAAAAGGCATCTACGCTGAATCTCCGGACAAGGAATATTTCTCAGAACACGCGCAAATCTGGGCCATCCTGGCGCTCAACGACCTGTCGGTGCTGCCCGCACTGCGCAAGGGCGACCTCGAGCAGACTGGCATCGCCTTCTCCTTCTACTATTTCGCTGCCACACGTGCCGCCAAGGCCGATGACCTCTTCCAGGCGAGAATGCAACGGTACATCGATACCGCCAAGTGCCCGGAACTCGTTACCATGCCGGAATGCTTCCCGAACAACTGGTGGATGCGCTCCGACTGCCACGCCTGGTCTTCTCATGCCATCTTCTGGCATTTCGCCAAATTCTCCATCCTCGACAGAATCCGCTGATTCTGTGCAACAATCTCCCCTGGCCACGACCCCAGGGGATTTTTGTGTCCTTGGGGAGGGCGCGCGTAGCGTGTCTTCAAGGCGTACGACGGAACGGCTGGACTCACGCTCTCCCGGCTGTTTCGCCAATCATCACAATAATTTGTTTCAAACAACCGTTTTAACAGGCAAACACTGATTTAGGGTGACACTCCAACCGAAAGGACCACCAGATGCTAAGTAGAATACATTATACCATCCTGCTGACTGCCGCCCTGTTGCTTGGCGGTTGCAGTACAGTACGGGAAGCGCGCAAAATCCAGAAAGGTCAGGAAATCCCGCCAGGCGAGCGGACGGTCACGGCAGCGGAGGCTGGCCTGCACTCGGGAGAGCAGAAGGCTCTGCCGGAACTGGAGCAGATTGCGAGGCAGTACCATCCGTCCGTCCGTCAGGCGCAGTTGTCCGTCGCCACGGCAGAGCTGGCCTTGGCGGACGCGAAGGCCGGCTACCAGCCGTCGGCGTCCATGTCTCTGGGCTACAACCGTGGCACCATGAACAACGACCGCAAGAATACAAGCACCCGCACTTCCGACAGTTTCAACGGCAGCCTGAATCTCAGCTGGACAATCTACGATTTCGGCGTCCGGGACGCCAATGTCAAGCAGGCGGCAGCCAATTTGCAGGCGGCAGAGGCGGCATTGCGTGAGGCGGAGCTGCTGGCTGTCTACAATGTGCGCAAGGCGTACTTTGAACTGCGGCGCGCCCAGGAACTTGACGTCGTGGCCAAACTGTCAGTCAGCCAGTATCAGGAACACCTGGACCAGGTGCGCTACCGGCGGGAAGTCGGCAAAGGAACGCCCTACGAAGTGACGAAGGCGGAGGTTGACTGGAACGAGGCGCAGTTGGCGGCCATAACCACCGCCAATGATATTGACCTGGGCTGGGCGGACCTTAATCAGATGCTTGGGCTGGCCGAGGCTCCGGAATACACTCTGGGCGAAGGCCAGATGAAGGAATATGGCCTTGATGTCGAGGCGCTTATGGACATAGCCAAGAACGGCGGCGATACCCAGACTGCCATCCTCAAGTCGCGCATTGAAGCGGCCAGCCAAGCCATCAACCGGCAAATCGCCGACCTGTATCCCAGCTTCACGCTTAGCCTGGGCGGCAATATCAGCGGGAGCTACTTTGGCTTCCCCATTCTCTGGAACATTTCCGGCGCCGCCTCTCTGGCGCAGACACTCTATGCGGGCGGTACCAAGGTCCGCGCCATCAAGGAGGCCGCCATCAACCTCCAGAGCCTGCGCAGCCAGCTGGCCGAGCGCGAACAGAAACTCTACCGCAATATCCGCAGTGCCGTGCTGACGGCCAGCCGCGCCACCAAGCAGCTGGAAGTCGCCTTGCTTTCCGAGCGGCAGGCGAAGGAGAACCTGGATATCGTCAACGAGCAGTTTGAAGTCGGCAAGGCCTCCTCGGTGGACCGCACCGACGCCCAGGTCGCCTATTCCAAGGCGCAGGCCTCGGTCGTCACGGCCAGGTTTGACTTCCAGGAGGCGCACGCCGCCCTGGCCTATCTCGTCGGAGAGTAGGGCAAGCAGACTGACGGAAAATCCCCGCAACAACCATCTCACGCAAAAGCACAAGGAAAGGCAGAGAAGATGAAAAAGATAC
>Ga0265298_10010922_pt1 | contig 10675 bp, 9 predicted proteins | sample AusTroGonzalo_MG_3_FD_193486 | JGI IMG/M metagenome (GOLD analysis project Ga0265298, IMG submission 193486) | Bovine rumen microbial communities from tropical cattle in Woodstock, Queensland, Australia - Gonzalo_01 | ecosystem: Host-associated > Mammals > Digestive system > Stomach > Rumen ...
CGAGCCTTCGTAGGCCGTAGCGATGGCCCGGCGGGTCTTCAGCAGCCAGGGCGTGGAATAATCCACCCGCACCTCACTCACCGGTGTATGGAAAAGGTCATCCCCGTGCACGACGGGCACATTCAGGTCTTCCGGGCCGCCCGCGGTCAGAATCCGGCAACGGTTCCGCCAGCTCTGCTTGACATAGTGGCTGGATGCATCGAGCCAGACCGTATCCCCGGCCTGCGCGAGCAGCGCGAAGTACGATACGGGCGGGAAATATGCGGTTGCGAGCAGCAAATGTTATTCGATGGCGCCTTTTTCGCGCAGCAGGTCATCGGCGCGGACGATACCGCGCTTCGAGCCGCGGATGAAGGAGAGGATGTTGTCCCTTTCTTCCGAAGGCGGGAACCCTTCCTCCACGCGGGCGCAGGCGTCAGTGATATTGTACCCCTGATAGTAGATGGTGTCGTAAATATCCTTGATGTTGCGGATGACGTTGGAGTCGAAGCCGCGGCGCCGCAGACCGACGATATTGATGCCTGCATAGCAGATGGGCACGCGGCCGCAGATCGAATAAGGCGGGATATCCTTGTTCACGCCCGTCATTCCGCCGACCATCGCGTGGCAGCCGATATGGCTGAACTGGTGTACCTTGGTACCGCCGCCGATGATGGCCCAGTCGTCCACGTCCGTCTCGCCGGCAATCCCCACGAAACTCACGAGGATGCAGTGGTTCCCCACGCGGCAGTCGTGCGCGATGTGGACATAGGACATGATCAGCACATCGTTGCCGATCTTCGTCACGCCCTTCCCGCTGGCCTTCGTGCCGCGGTTGATGGTGGCGCATTCGCGGATGGTCACGCGGTCGCCGATCTCCACCCAGGTCACTTCCCCTTCGAACTTGAGGTCCTGGGGAACGGCCCCGACTACGGCGCCGGGGAACACAGTGCAATTCGCGCCGATTTTGACATAGGAATAGATGGTAGCGTGATCGAGGACCTTGGTTCCGGGACCGATTTCCACATTGTCGTCAATAAAGGAAAAAGGTCCTACCTCGACGTCTTCTGCAAGTTTGGCGCCGGGATGGACCAACGCCAGGGGATGAATTTTAGCCATTATATAAAACTTTACTTATCTCTTTTGCCGCCAGGGTGTTCATTCGGTGCCCCGGCTTATAGGCCTCCACCTTCGCCTTGAGGAATCCTCCGCAAAGCCGCAGGTCGCCCAGCACATCCAGCAACTTGTGCCGTCCGCATTCGTCCGGGAAGCGGAGTCCGCCACGGGCATAGCAGCCCGGTTCGCGGGACATTCCCTCCGGCAGCGGCAGGCCGAACAGGCGCAGCCACAGGCGGATCTGCCACAGGGGGACCTTATTTTCCACCACGACGATGGCATTCTCCAGGTCTCCGCCCTTGATCATGCCGAGCAGAACCAGACGCTTCAACTCGTGGAAGAAGCAGAACGTCCTGCAGGGACCGATCTGCGTCGCGTAATCCACCGAAGGGTCCCAATGCACCGTCTGCACCCCGAGCACCTTGGAGTTAAAATCGATGGTCACCTCATAGGAAGGCTGTTCGGCGGGCGTGATCCTGAGGTAAGCCCCCGTACGCGGATCTTCCACGACGACCGGCTCCCGCAATTCCACCCACTGCCGCTCCGCCTCCTGTTCCACGATACTGTCTGCCGTAAAGGCTTCCACGTAAGGGGCGGCACTGCCGTCCAGGATCGGCACCTCCTGCCCGTCGAGACAGACCAGGGCGTTGTCGATACCCAGTCCCGTCAAGGCGGAAAGCAGGTGCTCGACGGTACGCACCGACACTTCCCCGTTGGAAATCATCGTGCTTCGCGCCGTGCGTGAGACATTCGCCGCGAGAGCGTCCACGTAAGCCCCTTCGCCCAGGTCAGTCCGCAGAAAGCGCACACCGGTGTTTTCCGGTGCAGGCCCTACGGTCATGTGTGCGATTTTTCCGGTATGGAGCCCCTTCCCCTCGAATCTAAACTCCCGCTGTAAGGTTCTCTGTCTCATATAGCGGGCAAAGATAGGAATAATTTTTCAAACCACCCCTATTCGAGTCCGCTCTGCTTGAACTTTGCGTATGCTTTGAGGAAAGTCCGGTGCGGAAGGGCCGGGCTGCCGAAGTAATATCCGCTCTTACGGATATCCCCGATAACGCCCGTCTGTGCACAGAGCGTCGTATCCGGGGCGACCTTCAGATGCCCCGCGACACCCACCTGGCCGGCAAGGATGCAACGGTCCCCGATTTCCGTGGACCCGGCAATACCGCACAGAGCAGCCATGGCGACGTGCTCGCCGATCTTGGCATTGTGCGCGACGACGCAGAGGTTGTCGATGCGCGCCCCGTTGCCGATGATGGTGGATTCCATCGGCGCCTTGTCTATGGTCGCATTGGAGCCGATTTCCACGTCGTTGCCGATGACCACGTTGCCCAGATGCTCGATTTTCTTCCAGCTGCCGTCTTCCTGACGCACATTGCCGAAGCCGTCGTCCCCGATGACGCAGCCCGCGTGCAGGATACAGCGGTCGCCGATGACCGTATCGGCAAAAATCACTGCGCCCGGATAAATGATGCAGTCGTTGCCGATGCGGACATTCTCGCCGATGGTGACATTGTCGCAGATGCGCGTCTGGTCGCCGATGCGGGTCTTGGCGCCGATGGTCACGTAATCCCCCACCCAGACGCGCGAACCCAGGGAAGCGCTGAACGCGATGCGGCAGCGGCCGCGATGGCGGCGGAACTGCTTCTTCTTGTTCTTGACATAGGCAAGCAGCTGGGCCAGCGCATCATAGGGGTTCGGGGTCCGCACGAGCGTCAAGCCTTCCGGCAGCGCCTGCCGGGGCTGGAAATCCTCGGCGACGAGCATGATGGATGCCTTGCTCGTGTAAAGGTAGTGTTCGTATTTCATGTTGGCAAGGAAGCAGAGCTGCCCCTTCTTGCCGTGTTCGATCTTTGCAAATGAGGTTACGGTTTCATCCGGGTTGCCCTGCACGGAGCCGCCCAAAGCCGCAGCCATTTCTCTAGCCGTCAGTTTCATAGTTCATTAAAAGCGCCAGCCGAGGGTAACAACAACGTCCCAGAGGGTTCTGTTCACGCTCATCCGCGGAGAAGTCGCATCCGGGATGGGGTTGTTGTCCTTATCGACGGCAACATAATCGCCGTAAAGGTACGGATAATAGCTGTAAGTAGGAAATGCATTGTAACGGACGGCGCCATCGATGAAGAACGAGCCCCTCGAAGCCCAGCCCAGGCCGAAGCTGACGGACCAGTCGTACTTGCCCGCATTGCGGCTGGTGTTGAGGGTTCTCATCCCGGACTTGAAAGCGTCCAGATCCGCGTACCACGCACGCACATCCACGAGCCGGCCCTCGTTGTCGGTCCAGATGCGTTCGGGCGTACCCGTCAGCGTATAGCCTGCGCGGATCGAGAAGCCGGGCAGCGGGCGCACCTCGGCGCCAAGACGCATGGCGTGCGAGTTGCCGAGGAAGAGGCCCAGGGCCTCGTTGGAGGTAGCGAAATAGTCATCGTTGCTGAAGGTGGAGCGCTCGCGATAGCGGGTTCTGCCAAAGGCGGCCATCTCATAATCGGCACTGATCAGGCCCCAGGTACCGAGCGTGAAGGCCAGACCCGCATTGAAACGCCAGGGGCCGGAGAAATTGTAATCGTAACTTCCGCTCGGAGAGGAGGCGTTTCCGCGGACATCACCCTCTTTTGAGGAGAGGAAGACGCTGGTCACCGCATTCGAGTACCCTTCGCTGATGCCGTACGCGACAGGAGTCTGGACGGCCGCACCGATACGCATAAAATCCAACGGGCGCCACAGTACGCCGGCCTTGCCGTAAACGCCCACCGTCGTGGAACTGTATGCGTAGCTGTATTGCGCCGAACTGAAGTTGGCCAGAAACTCGCTGCCGTCCGATTTCTTGAACGAGATCGGGAACTGCTCGGGATCCAGGGCCGATTCGCTGTACACTTCGTTGTATTGGTAGCGGATGATGGGAATGCCCAGATTGACGCCGAAGTACAGTTTGTCATTGACGTTGAACCCCAGGTTGAGCACCATGTCGTTCTTGGTTCCGGAACGTTTGACCTGCGAACGCTGGCGCAGTTCGCCCGGGACATAGTGATAAGCGTGACCTTCCTCGTCCTTGGCCAGCAGTTCATTGCCGCCGATATAGCTTCTGTCCGCATCCGGAACCGTTCCCAGCATATAGGCCCGGTAGGAAGAGATCATCGCCCAGTCGAGGTTGGGATTGTCATAGGCATAATTGCTCCCCATTTCCACGGGGGAAATGCCCTGTGCCGCAGCCGCCATATTGCCGAAGAAGGACGTGACGTTGTTCCAGTTTTCTCCCGCAAAATATTCGAGGTAGTTGTTCGAGACATTGTTGACGACGGAGAAAGTGACGTTGCGCAGGCCCGAGATGCGTCCGGTGTTGAAGCAGAGGGAGAAGCCCACGGAAGGCAGCGTGAAACGCGTAGCGGATTTCGAGATGCTCATGCCGGGCGAGAATTCCACCTGGCCGTAATTGAAGACCGCCGATCCCGCCGGGTTGATGCCGATGCTGCCGATGTCGCCCCCCACTGCCGTCACGGCATTGCCCATGCCGAGCGTGCGGGCCGTTCCGTAATAGTGGTTGCCGCCGAGACGGGTGGCGAAGTCCACGTCGTTCTGGGCGCTCGCAGCAAACAGCGGCGCCAGACTTATTGCCATTATTGTTATTATTCGTTTCATATCGTATTCCTTTATTGTTTATCGTTCGTTTTCTCCTGTCCGGGTAAATGCAACCTTATATTGCCGCTCCGATTGTCCAACCTGCAACAACGGGTACTTGTTGCTTCGCAACCCTATCCGGGTAAATGTACCCTTACGTTGCAGCTTGGACAGTTATTGTCGCGGCAGCGACAATGGTTTTTACCTCCGGCCGCCGCCGCGGCTGCTGCCGCCTCCGCTGTGGGAACCGCCTCCGCCATAGCCACCTCCGCTGTAAGAACTTCCGCCACCGTAGGAACGGCTACTGCTGCCCGAGCTGTAACTGCTGCTGGACGAGGAGTTGTAACTGCGGGAGTAGGAACTGCTACTGCTGCTACTACTACTGCTTCGGCTGCTGCTGGCATCATAGTTATAGCCGCGGCTGTGGGTGATGCTGCTGCCGGAACTGCGGCTGCCGGAAGAACTGCCGCTGCTGGTGGCCCGGCCGGAACCGCCGGTAAAGGAGCTGGTGCCGGAAGCGTCGTAACTGCGGCTCAGCGATCCGCTGTAACTGGAACCGGTATAGGAAGCCGGACGGCCGGAAACCGAACCCGAATGGATGCCGTGCCCGCCGCCGAACTGCGGTCCGTTGCTGTGACGGGGCGCCGGACGGTAGCCGTAATGATGCGGGTAGTACGGACGGTAATACGGGCGGTAGTACCAGGGATCGTAGTACCACGGATCATAATACCACGGATCATAATACCAGGGGTAGTAGAAACCGTAGGGAACCATCCAGGGAGCGACCCACCAGGCATTCCAGGCATAGTCGTAGCGGTTGTCCTGGAGGACGACATATACCGTATCCCGCGCGGTAGCCGCCGCCTCCTGTTTGGCAGCGATGTTGCGACGCGCCATCGCATCGAAATCCTCGACGGTGTAAAGCGGCTTGGGCGCAGCCTCCGCCGCAGCATAACGGGTATAGATCCCATCCGCATAGCGCTGCTGGGACGAGTATTCGGCAAAGGTCCCGCATGACATCACCAACATCAGGACGGGAAGGGAAAGAATCAAGCTACGTTTCATAGTTTACCTCCTTTCAACAAAAAATTATATCTTTGCATCCGCAACGATTGTGCCGAAATGCTTTCAGGCACGACCGCTCGTTGCAAATTAACGAAAAAATCACGGAAAATCCGTCAATATTATGGCAAAAGAAGTTACCCAGCGTTCAGAAAATTATTCCCAGTGGTATAATGATCTCGCCCTGAAGGCAGACCTGGCCGAGCAGTCGGCAGTCCGGGGATGTATGGTCATCAAACCCTATGGTTATGCCATTTGGGAGAAAATGCAGTCCGTGCTGGACGGGATGTTCAAGAAGACCGGCGTCCAGAACGCCTATTTCCCGCTTTTCATCCCCAAATCCTTCTTCAGCCGCGAAGCCGAGCATGTGGCCGGATTCGCCAAGGAGTGCGCCGTGGTCACCCATCACCGGCTCAAGAACGATCCGGACGGCAAAGGCGTCATCGTAGATCCGGAAGCCAAACTGGAGGAAGAACTCATCGTCCGCCCCACTTCGGAAACCATCATCTGGAGCACCTATAAGAACTGGATCAAATCCTGGCGCGACCTGCCCGTGCTTTGCAACCAGTGGTGCAATGTCGTCCGCTGGGAGATGCGTACGCGCCTCTTCCTCCGCACGGCGGAGTTCCTCTGGCAGGAAGGTCATACCGCACACGCCACCGCCGCCGAGGCCGAAGCCAAGGCACAGGAGATGGTGCAGGTTTATGCGCGTTTTGCCCGCGAGGTGATGGCCCTGCCCGTGATCGTCGGGCACAAGAGCCCCAACGAGCGCTTTGCCGGTGCCCTGGACACCCTCACCATCGAGGCGATGATGCAGGACGGGAAGGCGCTGCAGGCGGGTACTTCGCATTTCCTCGGACAGAATTTCGCCAAGTCCTTCGATGTGCGCTTTACCAATAACGAAGGCAAGGAAGAATATGTCTGGGCGACCTCCTGGGGCGTAAGCACCCGCTTGATGGGCGCCCTGATCATGGCACACGGCGACGACAACGGACTGGTCCTGCCGCCGGCCCTCGCCCCCATCCAGGTGGTGATGGTGCCCATCTACAAGACACAGGAGGAGCGCGAGGCCGTCCTGGAGAAGATGGCGCAGCTGAAGACCGGACTGGAAGCGCTCGGGCACAGTGTCAAGGTCGACGACCGCGATACGCTCCGCCCCGGCTTCAAGTTCGCCGAATGGGAACTGAAAGGCGTTCCCGTGCGTCTGGCGATGGGCGCGCGCGACCTTGCCGCAGGTACGGTCGAGGTGGCGCGGCGCGATACGCTGGAGAAAGTGACGATGCCGCTCGAGGGAATCGAGGCGCACATCTCGGCGCTGCTTGCGCAGATCCAGCAGAGCATCTACGACAAGGCGCTCGCCTTCCGCGACGCGAACGTCGAGAAGTGCGACAACTGGGAAGAATTCAAGACGAAGATCCAGACCGGGAAGTTCCTGCTTTGCCATTGGGACGGAACGGCGGAGACGGAGCAGGCCATCAAGGATGAGACCAAGGCGACGATCCGCTGCATCCCCGTTGACAGTTATGTCTGCGAGGAGGAAGGGGTCGACATTTATTCCGGAAAACCCTCGCATCAACGGGTGGTCTTTGCCATTTCCTATTAATAATTACAGTTCATTGATATGCATTGCAAAAAATTGATTGTGGCGGCGGCGATGGCCGCGCTGTGCAGCGGGGGGTATGCCCAGAATCCGGCCGAAGCGGCGGAAGCTGCGGCGAAGGCGATTGCCGAGGCGCCGGTGCAGGAAGCGCCGGCCCCGAAACCTGTATATTGGACCCGTTCCCTCGTCCTGGACCTGGGTTTCAACCAGACCGGACTGGTCAACTGGGCGGCGGGAGGTTATAACACCGTCGCATTGGCCGCCAGCCTGGACGGCAAGATCAATTATGCCAAGGACCTCACCAAGTGGGACAACCGCCTGCAGATGGATTACGGCTTTTTCTGGTCGGCCGACAAAGCGACAATCCTCCAGAAGAGCACGGACCGCATCTATCTGGAAAGCAAGTTCGCCTACAAGACCAGCAAGGACAGCAAGTGGGACTATACCGCAGGCCTCGATTTCAAGAGCCAATTCTCCGATACCTGGGGAGATTATGACAAGGACAGTGAAGGGAAATGGACCGGAAAGGACCTGAAATCCGCCTTCTTCTCCCCCGCTTACCTGAACCTGGCGCTGGGTATGCAGTGGACCCCCAATGAGTGGTTCAACATCAACCTCTCGCCGCTGGCCGGCGGTATGGTGATCTGCACCGATGAGAGGGATCCCCTGCGCAAGACCTATGGCATGCCGGAAACCGAGCCGGGCTCGGGCATTTACCGCCCCGTCCTGTTCCAGTTCGGTGCGCAGGTCAAGGCCAATGCGATGGCTTCCATCAATGACAAGTTCAGCGTAGAGACGCAGTTGGTACTCTTTTATGACTATATCAACCGGCCGCGTTATTCCGGATTCCCGATCCGCGTGAACTGGGACAACAAGATCAGCTGGATGATTTCCAAACTCTTCAAGATCGGCCTGAACACCTGGCTCATCTATGACCCGTTCGTCGCCTTCGACGATATCCCGGACGGCAACGCCTTCGGCAAGGTTCAGTTCAAGGAATTCCTGTCCATTAACTTTACCTGGTCCATCGCGAACAAAAAATGATGCTACTGGCAGTCAGCGGCGGCATCGATTCGATGTACCTGATGCACAGGGCCCCCAGGCTTTTCCCGGGGGCTTCTTTTGCGGTCGCTCACTGCAATTTCGGCCTTCGTGACGCGGAAAGTGATGCGGATGAAGCCTTCGTCCGCTCCGTCTGCGCCGAAAAGGGTCTACCCTGCCTGGTGAAGCGCTTCGATACGGCCGCCTACGCAGCATCGAAGGGCATTTCCATCGAAATGGCGGCGCGCGAACTGCGCTACGGATGGTTCACCGACTTGTGCCGCGGGACTGCGGCGGAACTTTCCGGCACCGGACTCTCCGGCTTTGAAGCGGTCGCCGTGGCGCACAATGCCAACGACAACGCCGAAACGCTGCTGCTGAACCTGATCCGCGGCTGCGGGATGCGTGGCCTGTGCGGTATGGCGGAAAAGGGCATCGTCCCCGGATCGGACGGCATTCCCCTGCTGCGTCCCCTGCTGGGGCTCGAACGCGGGGAAATCGTCGCCTGGATGACCAAGGAAGGGCTGGCCTGGCGGGAGGACAGCAGCAACGCGCAGAGCGGCTGCCGGCGCAATGTACTCCGGAACGAGGTATTCCCCCTCCTGCAGCAGCTCAACCCCTCGCTGATTGCGACCCTGCGGCAGGATATGCGGCATTTCGCCGAAGGGAATGCGATCGCCGAAAGTTATTGGGAGGCGTTCGCTGCGCAGAGCGGCGGCTTTGCCGGGAAAGGCGTCGACATCGACGTACTGCTGGGCTTTGCGCACTGGAAATACCTGCTCTGGCATTGCCTGGAACCCTATGGCTTCAGCCTTCCTACCTTCGGGAAACTCGTTTCGCTGCTGGAGCTGTATGCTTCGGAGCCGCGCGGCAGCGTCACCATCAGCGGCAAGTCCTTCGAATCGCCGCAATGGATCCTGGAAATCAAAAAGCATTTCCTCAAAATCAGCCCAAGACCATGCGAAGGACGCTGACCCTGATCCTGTTTTTGACGGCAGCCCTCGCCGCCGGTGCCCGCGCCCGCTATGACACGACTTTTATCCGGCGACCGGAAGGGAAATGGCTTATCCGGACCCGGACGGAGGTCGGCGGCGGCGCGACAAGTATCATGACGGCTTACTCGGAGGACCTTTATCAGTTGGACATTGCCGGCAATACCAAGATACGGCAACACATCGGCTTCGGGTACAAGAACCTGATCCTGGGCATCGGTATCAACATCAGCGGGAAGAAGGTCGGCTGGGATACGGCACTCCGGGCATTGGGAAACCGCTTCGGCATGGAAGTATTCATATCCGGCAACCATATCCATGGCGGAAAGTTTACCGTCAACGGCGAGGGGACGCCCCTGGAGCCGGGAGCCTATCGGCAGACATCCCTGAACGGGAGGTTTTACCACGCCTTCAACGGCCGCAAGTTTTCCATGCCTGCGGTCCTGACACAGGGCTTCCGGCAACACCGGAGCGCCGGAAGCGCGATGCTGACCCTGGCGACATCCATGCTCTGGCTGACCCGCGAACTGTGGAACGATGAACAACTGCCCCTCTACCGCCATTATTATGGTTTCACGGGGCTTGGCGGCGGATACGGCTACAACTGGGTCCCCTCCCCCAAGTGGCTCCTGCACCTTTCGCTGACGGAGAATATCGGCGTTCCCTGGGGGCGGAGCACCATCAAAAAGCAGAAAATCAATACGCCGATCCTCGGGCCCGGCTTCCTTACTGCCGGAAGGGCGGCGGTATTCTTCTATCCGGGCACGTGGTACTTTGGCCTTTCCGCGACGGCTGAGCATTATATCGTTCCGGACATGGGCTCGCCCTACGCGGTTGGCTCGCTGGATGTACGCGGTCAGCTCAGCGTCGGGGTGCGTTTTTAGTCCTTTTTTGGATTTTCAAAAAAAGTTTCTACCTTTGCAGTCCAATACCGCGGGATAGAGCAGTCGGTAGCTCGTCGGGCTCATAACCCGGAGGTCGGAGGTTCGAGTCCTCCTCCCGCTACGAAGCAAGCCAGCCTTTCGGGGCTGGTTTTTTCGTTTGTCTATCCCCGCCCACGAGGGTCGGCACCAACCATTATGTAGCAGGCTGGTATTTAGGCACTTACAGAACGCCCGGTTCCCAACCTCATGTGTCGTCCTGGAACCGGTTTACCTGCAGTTTGGAGAATCGGCGGAATGTGGCTATCTTCACATCGACAATTCCATACCATGACAAGAAGATTCAAATTCAACACCGTCGGACTATTTACCCGAGACAATCGGAC
>Ga0265298_10010923_pt1 | contig 10675 bp, 9 predicted proteins | sample AusTroGonzalo_MG_3_FD_193486 | JGI IMG/M metagenome (GOLD analysis project Ga0265298, IMG submission 193486) | Bovine rumen microbial communities from tropical cattle in Woodstock, Queensland, Australia - Gonzalo_01 | ecosystem: Host-associated > Mammals > Digestive system > Stomach > Rumen ...
AGGCACTGATGCTCGGCAAGCCGCTCATCATGGTGAAGAACGGTTCGCTCTATAAGGAGATAGAGAATGGCGGATTCGGTGAAGTTATCGATGTGACTGACGGCAATGTTGAAGAGAAGATCTCCGCGGCTATGGACAGTCTATTATCAAAGAGGAATGAATGGGAAACCATGGGTTCTTCCGCCAGGAAGCTCTACGATGAGAAGTATCCCTGGAGCAAGTCTGCAAAAGCATTGCTCGACGGCTACAGATCACTTGCGTAATGACTTGTAAAACCTCATGGCGAGCTTCGGACTTATGCGCGCCACTTTGTAGAAATCCTTGGCAGATCTGCTGCTGGTCCCGTTAAGGAAATCCCTGCCGTATTCTTTGTATAACGGTCTAATCCTGTTAATGCATTCCACGTCATAGACATCAGAATCAGCCATCTTCACGAGGCAGCGGTTTGCTGCATAAACGACGAGCGAGTTTGCATATGGAAGAAGCTGCGGATATTCCGCTTCAATGAACTCCCTTTGAGCCATCATTGCATCGATTATATCCATCTGTGTCTTCGAGAACGGTTCACTCACAAAACTCTCCGGCTGTATCAGGTAATGGTACTTATGAAGATACCCGACCGTGATCGAACGGCATCTGTCGATAAGTCTATATAACACAAAGTTATCCTCAAATCGTTTGCCTTCAGGGAATCTTATTCCGTCGAAGATCTCCCTCCTGTATACCTTGCCCCACACGGAGGCAAAGATCTCGTTTGAAGTCAGATACTCCTTGAGGCATTCTTCAGGACCTTCGATTAGCTTCGGCGGATCATCGCGGTCAGTATTATCGTGACCGCAGCATGCAATGTCAGAACCGTTCAGTTCGAGAAGACCTGCGAGGTATTCCACATAATCATCTTCAACATGATCATCGCTGTCTATGAAAGTAATCAGTTCTCCGGAAGCAGCATCAAGACCGGTGTTCCTCGCAACTGATACGCCGCTGTTCTCCTGATCTATCAGCCTGATCCTGGGATCTTTGTCAGCATATGATCTGCATATCTTGCCGGAACCATCTGTTGATCCGTCGTTTACGAGGATGATCTCGATGTCTTCATGTGTCTGCCTGACAGCTGAATCGATGCACCTGCCTAAATAGTTTTCGGAGTTATAAAATGGTATAATAATGCTTACTTTCATGTAACTATTATACATCCAAACAAGGGATTTATTGTAATGCCTACGACCGTATCGATCATTCTTCCAGCCAGAGATTCAGGTGCTTATCTTAAGAGATGCATTGACAGTGTCATTGGGCAGAAATCCGCAGACTGGGAACTCCTGATAATAAACGACGGATCTACGGATGACACGTGCGACATTGCACGTACATATGCAGAAGAAGATCACCGTATCACTTTGCACGATTCTCCGGGGCGTGGCGTATCAGCTGCGCGTAACCACGGACTGGACTTAGCCTGTGGAAGCTATGTATGCTTCGTCGATTCCGACGACTATCTAGATCCTGAATTCTTATCTGAACTTACAGGGATGATGGGGAAGGATAATGCTGACATCGCGCAGTGTTCATTCTTCTATGCGCATGATGACGGTACGGTTATCCCGAATAACGAAGCAGTGTCCGGCTTGTATGATGATCACGAAGGGATCCTTAAAGCTTATTTCTCCGGCATGATCGGCAAGATCAATCTGGCTTGCTGGGGCAAGATGTACAGCCGGGAGCTTGTTAAGGACATCAGATTTGATGAGACATTGACCATTCAGGAAGATGCTTTTTTTACATTCGAATGCTGCATGAGATCGTCGAAGATCGTTTGCAGTGACATTGCGCTTTATTACTATTACAAGAATCCGGGGTCTGTCATGAACCGACCTTTCGATGGCAGCAAGATGCAGTATTTTACCGTGCTCGACAGGGAACTTGATGCCTGCAGGGATGATGAAGTCATCACCTGGATGATACTCCACAGGAAGATGATCACGGCTCTTGACCTGACCTCCGAGATCGTGAGGGATGGTTCCGGCGGGGAGTATCTCGGACAGCTTAGGGACATCGCGCTTACTGCATCTGATGAGATAGAGAAGAACGCCGAGCTTGGAGCCAAGACCAGGTCCAAACTGTTCCTGCTGAGGAGATTTCCATCGGCTTATTACGGATTACTGAGGAGCAAGCATAAATGAGATCAGCGGCAGAACGTTCAAAACAGCTAAGGAATGCAATACTGGCATCCGTTATCTCCCTGATACCTGCAGGGATCGTTGCCGCAGTCTTAGTGTGTCTTAAGCTTGATCCCCTGATGATAGTAATCATATCAGCCGGCACATTCGTATTAGTACTCGCAGTCATGATCATCCTCTGGAAAAAGACTGACCTCATCAGAAAACTGCTTTATCTTCTCTACACCATAAAGCATCCGCGCGACACCCGGGAATACTACTGCCCTTGCTGCAGAAGGTCACTTGCGGGATTTGCTGACATGAAGTACTACGATGATCATGAGAGATATGATCCTGCAAGGTTTAAGAAGCAGCGTCAGGATGTGATCTGTCCCTTCTGCTACTCTGCTCCAAGGCAGAGGATACTGGCAGATTGGGCGGAAGATAATACAGAACTTCTGAGGAGATCCAAGGTGCTTTATTTCGCACCGGAGTATTCAATGATGAAGTGGTTTGACAGGAACCGGATCAAGGTTACGACGGCTGACCTATATGATAAGAAGACGGATCTTAAGCTTGATATTACAAAGATCGATCTGCCTGATTCCTCATATGACATGGTCATCGCCAATCATGTTATTGAGCATGTATCAAGCTACGCTGACGCGATTTCTGAACTCCGCCGCATCCTTAAGCCTGACGGTGTGATGATCATCAGTTTTCCTATAGATCCTGAACTTGATACAGTATGCGAACAGGAAGCAAATACGGTTGAAGACAGGATACGTTTATATGGTCAGCACGATCATGTGAGGGTATTCGGAAACGACAGCAAGGAGCTTATCAGTTCATTCGGATTTGATGTTGATGCGATAGACATTTCCGGCATCCCGGATAAGTATCTTCCTGTCACGGGACCTGCCGATTATGACAGCAACCTGATCTTTATTTGCAGGAGACGCGAAGCATGAAGATAGGGATCGTTACATATTGGAAGAGCTCTTGTAATTACGGGGAACAACTCCAGAATTACGCCCTGCAGGAATACCTGAGGGAGCACGGACACGAGCCTTTCCTCATCCGTTACGATTACGATAACGATACCATCTACGGAAGCAGACCGCTTCATGTAAGACTCCTGAGAGCATGTAATCCCAAGAGGCTCATAAGGCATTTCAAGGTCAGGAAGAATAATAAGGAACGCATTAAGGACAGCCTTGAACACCCACGCGGATTTGAGGATTTCAGGGATCAGTACCTTAGCATGAGCAGAGTCTATTCATCCATTGATGACCTGCGTAATGATCCGCCTGAAGCTGACATGTACATTACCGGTTCAGATCAGGTCTGGAACACTTATGAGGGCGGTCTCATCGAGATGAGAAACAGGCTCAGCGCATTCTTTCTGGACTTTGGTCCGGAAGATGTGAAGAGGATATCCTATGCTGCAAGCTGGGGCAGAAATGAAGTCCCTGAGGATGAGAAGGAATTCATAAGGCCACTACTTGCAAGATTTGATAAGGTCTCTGTAAGGGAAGGATCCGGCATGGATCTCTGCCGTCAGATGGGACGTGAAGATGCCGTGCTGGCATTAGATCCGGTCTTGCTCCATGGTGCAGATACATACCGCAAACTTTACCACGGTAATGTTCAGGAAAATAAGGAGAAATACCTGCTGTTCTATTACCTCAATAACGACGGAAGCTTTGACATGCAGGCCGTATTCGATTGGGCCTCCAAGATGAACCTCAAGGTCGTATATGTTACTGATGACTGGCACGATGATCTTACAAGATCTTTCCCCGGTGTTGCTGAATGGATTAGCCTGATAGACAATGCGGAATATGTCGTCACAAATTCATATCACTGCAGTATCCTGTCGGTCATTTTCGGGAAGAGATTTGGGTTTATTAAGAGGTCCGGGATCTACTCAGGAATGAATACGAGGATGGATACTCTGTTTGAGATCTGCGGGATTGATCCGAGATATGTCTCTGGTGATGATCTTAATGCATTAGAGCGCCCCGCGGAAGATCCTGATACGGATAAGCTTAGCGCATCGCTGACGCCTGAGAAGATCATTAACGGGCTTTGCTGACGGGCTCAAGTCTCACTACGCACTCTACATCATCCGTCCAGGGGAACATGTCAACGGGGACCGCCTTTACGGGCTTATAGCCCTCATCGATGAAACATTTGAGATCCCTCGCCAATGTCTCCGGATTGCACGATACATAGATAACTCTTGAAGGCTCCATTCCCGCGAGCGCCCTTATGAATTTTACGGTTGAACCTGCTCTCGGCGGATCCATGATGACAACATCATATCTCTCATCGCCGACGAACTTCAGATCCTCCATGAACGGAGTGGCATCCGCCGTGATGAACTTAACATTCTTTATTCCATTCTTCTTCGCGTTAGTTGCAGCATCAATGACTGCCACGGGATTGACCTCAACACCTACCGCCGTCTTGCAGAGCTGTGCAGCACAGATGGTTATCGTACCCGTTCCGCAATAACAGTCGAGTACCTTGTCTTTGGGTGACAATCCGGCGAGTTCCAATGCAGTCGCATAGAGCACTTCCGCCTGTTTTGTATTTACCTGGAAAAATGAATCAGGCGATATCCTGAAAGTCTTGCCGAGGATTACATCTTCGATATATCCCTTGCCGTACTCCGTCTTGGAAATGCTTCCGAGTATCATGGAATCATGGCGTTCGTTGATGTTGCTTACGATCGTCGTTATCTCGGGATGGGCAGTAAGGAGTTCATTTATAAAAGCATTCTTGCCGGTAAAATACCTGCTGCCGATGACGAGCACGACCATGATCTGACCGGTTGCTTCAGACACCCTGACAAGCACTCTTCTGAGAAGTCCCTTGCCTACACGCTCATCGTAGATCGACATCTTGTGTCTGGCAGCGATAGTTCCGATCGTATTGATGATCTCCTGTGCCTTCTTGTTCTCGATCATGCATTTGTTGTGCTCCACGATCCTGTGAGAACCGGCGGCATATGTTCCATGGATTATCTTGCCGCCCCTTCCCCTCTTGAAAGCGGAATGCACCTTGTTGCGGTAATAATACGGGGCATCGCAAGCAACTATGTTGCTAACTTCACAGAGCCCGTTAAGGAGCTTGGACACATGCTTCTCTTTGAGTCCCAGCTGGTACTCATATGGCCTGCCGATATACTTGCAGCCACCGCATATGTCCTTAACGCTGCAATTAGCCATTCAGAGCTCTTCTCGCACCTTCAACCGTGTAAGATAACAGGATCGATGTTGTAACTGCTCCGACACCGCCCGGAACGGGGGTGATCTTCTCTGCCTTCTGAGCAACATTTGCATAGTCGACGTCACCGGACATATTGCCGTCCTCGTCGCTGTCGACACCTACATCGATGATGATCTGCCCTTCACCTACCATGTCTGCCTTGATCATCTTGGCCTCACCTGCAGCCGTAACGATTATGTCTGCACGCTTGAGTTCTGATGCCAGGTCCACTGTCTTGGTATGGCAGATCGTAACCGTTGCATTGGCATTTGTGAGCATCAGTGCGACGGGCTTGCCGATTACAAGACTCCTGCCAACTACCGTAACTCTCTTGCCCGTCAGAGGTATGTCATAGAACTTGATGAGTTCCATTACTGCCTTTGCAGTACAGGGTGCGTACGCAGAAGCGTCACCGCCATAGAGAGCAGCCTGGTTGACCGTTCCCATCGCATCGATATCCTTGTCAGGATCTATTGTCTTCCTCATGTGTTCATCAGAAAGATTCTTGGGAAGAGGTCTGAATACGAGGATGCCGTGGATGTTCTTATCACTGTTGCATCTGTCAAAAACATCATCAAGTTCCTGCTGTGAACAAGCAATATCCAGCTCGAAAACTTCATGATCACAGCCTGCATCGCCGAAGCGCTTCAGGATACCGCGCTCATATGCAAGATCATCCGGCTTCTTGCCGACTCTGATGACCGCAAGTTTGGGCGATACGCCCTTATCCTTAAGTTCCTTGATCTTCTCAACTGCTGAAGCCGTGATGCTCTCAGCAACTGCCTTACCGCGCAGTTCCATCATTCTTCTTCACCTCTTGTATCTTACTGATATATGATCCTTATGAGGGGATCCCTCCAAGGTTCTCATTTATTATGTCATAAACCTTGTCGCAACATGATGTGATATCGCTCACAAGATTATAGCTTTTCTCGTTCAAACTGTCAGCATATTCACGATCTTCCATCAGCTTTGTGTTGATGTAGATGTTCATTACCGCGCCCTTTGCTGCCGCAGAGATCAGGGCTGCCGCACATCCGACATCGCTTATCGCAAGTCTTGAACCCTTCGTGCAAAGCTCATATACGAGATCTGAGCTCTCCGACAAAGTCTCCAGTATCTCAAACGGAGCCGTGCAAGCATTCTTCAATGCATCCTCTATGATTATGTTCCTGCTTGGATTGTCCTTGGAAATTCCATACGCCTTGGACAGCGGCTCGAAAGCCTCAGCATCCTTATCTATGAGCCCGATGAGCTTCAGCCTCAATTCTTCACCCTTCTCAAGGATCGCTTCTATGTCACTCTGATATTCCGCATACTTCTTCTTGCCTGAAGTAAGATTGGCAACCATGCTGCATAATGCGACGCCTGTAGCACCAACAAGACTCGATGCACCGCCGCCGCCCGGTATAGGTGCGGAACTTGCAAGATCGGAAAGAAAACCTGTCATATCATTATTCATAACTCACACCTCCTATGTGAATATTGTAAAGAGGAAAAAGGCAAATTGCAAACCGCAGGATGCATAATAAAAGGGGTCCGTCTTTATGATCATCAGGACCCCTTCGTCTTATTATTATCTTATCAATCGCTTGATCCTTCGGATCGGCAGGATATCGAGACGTGCGTACAATACCCTTCCCTTGGACATCGATGCATGGATGACCTGTCCGCCTCCCGCATAGATGGCACAGTGACCGCAGTGATCACCATAGTCGTAGCATACGACATCGCCGAGCTTGATATTGCTCCTGGATACGCTTACACCACTGTGGTTGCAGATGGCATTGGCGCCGTGAGGTACGTTGATGTTGATCTGAGCATAGCAGTACTTAACGAGACCTGAACAGTCGATGCCCTTCCTTGACAGTCCGCCGTATTTGTATCTGACGCCGAGCATTGATGCTGCGATGTTTACGATACTCTGACCGTTCTTACCGGTAATCTTGGGCAGCTTGTTTACATTGCCGTTACCGCCGCCGGAATTGTTCTTCTTGTTTGAATTGTTGTTATTGCGGCTGTTGTTATTATTATTGTTACGGTTGTTATTGCTTGCCGTGGGCTTCGGTGTGTTAGTCGGCCTGGGAGTAGGCGTGGGCGTAGGTGTCGGGGGCGGTGTCTTCGTCGTGAAAGACTTATATACATAGCCCTTCGTTCCGTCACGTGTTACGACCTTGTACCACTTGTCAGCATAAGCTACAACATGGAGTCTGTCTTCATCATGAAGAGTAGCAAGGAGTTCACTCTTCGTTGAAGCCTGCTTACGGAGTACGAGGCTGTCCGTATCTACCCATACATAAAGGTCTGTATTGACCCATACCATCTCATCCGTGATAAGTGATGAGATAATGTAACCTTCTCTTCCGTCTGCAGTCTGTATCTTGGACCATGTATCACCGATACCGATCCTCTTGACTCCCTCACCCATGCTGAGCTTGCCGAGAGTCTTCTTGGACATGTCGGGATACTGCTTAAGGGCTACATTACCCTTCTTAACATAGAACTGCGTATTGTCCGCTGCGAAATACTGCGGATCGAGAAGCTCGATAGGCTGATTCGTGCTTGAATCAAAATCCTGATAAACAGTGTACTTGGGAACATCAGTATATGCACCCGGCTTCTCCTCGGGAATGTCTTCAGGTTCATCCTGAATGCCTTCATCACCGGGATCTTCATCTTCCATCGTTGTACTGTCGATCATGCCGGTGTCATCGACCAGAGCCCAATCCTCGATCTCGACATCCTCGTCACCTGACAGGAATTCACTGTATTCTTCATTAACGCCGTAAGTGACCTGATAAGCATTCGACACAGCAAGTGCAGGTCTTATACCTGACCTTAATCCCATGGGCAATACAAGCATGGGGGCTGCTACTGCTATTCCCACGCTGATGGCTAAGATATACTGTTGTCTGTTTTGTTTAAATATCATGATCTCCCAATCCTGAACAAAGTATTATTGGCATTATACTACACCAATATTCTTCATATCCTCAATAAATAGGGCAATTGTGTAAGTTATCTTATCAGTCTCTTGATCCTTCTGATAGCCATCATGTCCAGTCTGCCGTACAAAACCCTGCCTTTGGACATTGATGCGTGAATGACCTGACCGCCTCCCGAATAGATGGCACAGTGTCCGCAGTGATTGCCATAATCATAGCAGACGACATCGCCAAGCTTGATATCACTTCTTGATACGCCGACACCGCTGCTGTTACAGATGGCATTGGCACCGTGAGGAACATAGATCTTGACCTGTGCGTAGCAGTACTTAACGAGACCCGAACAGTCGATGCCTGATCTGGACAGACCGCCGTATCTGTATCTGACACCGAGCATTGATGCCGCGATGTTAACGATACTCTGGCCATTCTTACCGGTGATCTTCGGGAGCCTGCTTACATTGCCTGTCCTTCCGCCGGAACCGCTCTTGCCTCCGTTGGCAGGTCTTTTGGTAGCAGTCGGCCTGGGAGTAGGTGTAGGCGTAGGTGTCGGGGGAGGTGTTCTGGTCGTGAAAGACTTATAAACATAACCCTTCGTTCCGTCACGCGTTACGACCTTGTACCACTTGTCAGCATAAGCTACAACGTGGAGTCTGTCCTCATCATGAAGGGTCGTAATGAGTGAACTCTTCGTTGAAGCCTCCTTACGGAGTACGAGACTGTCTGTATCTACCCATACGTAGAGATCTGTGTTGACCCATACCATCTCATCCGTGATAAGTGATGATAGGATGTATCCTTCCCTTCCGTCTGATGTCTTGATCTTGGACCATGTATCGCCGATACCGATCCTTCTTACGCCCTCACCCATGCTGAGTTTACCGAGAGTCTTCTTGGACATGTCAGGGTATTCCTTCAGTGCCACATTGCCCTTCTTAACATAATACTGGGCATCGTCCGCTGCGAAATACTGCGGATCGAGAAGCTCTATGGGCTGGTTTGAACTCGAATCGAAATCCTGATATACGGTATACTTCGGAACATCTGAATATGTACCGGGCTTCTCTTCGGGAATGTCAGCAGAATCACTGTCTTTGTCATTGTCCTTGTTGCCGGAATCGGGATCCGCATCAGGATCAGGTTCTCCCTGATCGTCTTCCATCTTGGTACTGTCGATCATATCCGTACCATCATCAAGAGCCCAGTCTTCGATCTCGACATCCTCATCACCGGACAGGAATTCGTTATACTCTTCACTGACACCATAAGCTACTTTGTGGGCATTAGATACAGCAAGCGCAGGTCTGATTCCTGCCCTCACTCCGATAGGAAAGGTCAAAACGGGTATCGCAACAGCAGCACCCACGATAATGACCAGAATATGCTGTTTCCTGTTATGTCTAAATATCATAAACCCTCTTTGTAGCTATACTACGCAAACTACCGTTATTTTACTATAGAATCAACCGTGTGTCGCCGTTTTAAATGGGGCAATTGTGTAACAACCCCGTTGTAATTGAATGACACATAATGATGTATAATTGGTTCATGATACTTGTGTTCTATTTAACGTTCATGAACATCCTGGCGTTCATCATATACGGCGTTGATAAGTCACGTGCCAGGAAGAATAAGTGGCGCATATCAGAAGCCACTCTGATCATGCTCGCGTTATTCGGCGGAGCCTTGGGAGCATTCCTCGGCATGCTCATATTCCACCACAAGACAAAGAAGCGTAAGTTCTACATCACAGTGCCTTTGCTGCTCGCCTCACAGGTGGCTTTCTGCATATTTGCACTGTATCAGAATTACCATCTTACAACGTCTTATTTTGAGGTGGAATTAGGACTTAAGAAGGACCTGAAGATCGTGCAGATATCTGATCTTCATAACCAGTTTTTCGGGCTGCATCAGGAGAAGCTCCTGAAGATGATAGAAGACCAGTCGCCTGACATGATCTTCGTCACCGGGGATCTCATCGATTCCAGACATACGTCCTACGATATCTCGATGGAGTTTATCAGAGGAGCTGTCAAGATCGCACCGGTCTATTATGTCACGGGCAATCATGAGGTGCGTCTTGAGGGGGATAAGCTGCAGTCATGTTTTAACGAGATGGAATCCCTCGGCGTTAACATGATGGACAACAGGTACATCGAGTACGATGAGTATATCATCGCGGGAATCGCGGATATATCGCTGGCGGCTTTCGATGCGTATGAGCCTTTTGATGACAGCAAGCTTGTGCTCATGCTGGCGCATGAGCCCCAGTATACTGAGCTGTTTAAGAGGCTT
>Ga0265298_10010924_pt1 | contig 10675 bp, 4 predicted proteins | sample AusTroGonzalo_MG_3_FD_193486 | JGI IMG/M metagenome (GOLD analysis project Ga0265298, IMG submission 193486) | Bovine rumen microbial communities from tropical cattle in Woodstock, Queensland, Australia - Gonzalo_01 | ecosystem: Host-associated > Mammals > Digestive system > Stomach > Rumen ...
GCCTCCGAAGCCCGCATGGAGAAATATCTTGGCCTGAAACCCGGTAGCGTCTCCCCTTTTGGATTAATCAATGACACAGAGCATCATGTGCATGTGTTCATCGACCAGAACCTTCAGCATGCCCCGCGGCTGAGCTTCCATCCGAATGACAACACGGCCACCATCGTGATTAAGAACGAGGATTTTATCAAGTTTCTCGACGCCATGGGCAATACGTACGAATTTCTTGAATTGTATTGACCCGTTTCAAAACTTTTCGTACCTTTGCACCCAAATTTTTAAACCTTTTTATATGGATTCTGACCGAGTAAAAGTATGCGTCAACTCTGAAATCGGCAAGTTGGAACACGTGTTGGTGCATACCCCGGGCCCCGAGCTGGAGAACATGACTCCGGAGACGGCTCATCACTATTTATACAGCGACATCCTCAATCTTCAAGTCGCACAAAACGAACACAAATTCTTCAAAGGCGTGCTGCAAAAAGTGGCTAAAGTCCACGAAATCAGCGACCTTCTGACCGACATCCTCCATAACGAAACGATCAAGAGCAACCTCGTTGACCGCATCTGCAAGGCTGAAAATGTCACCTATCTGACTGAATACCTGAAGGCAATGGATGCCGAAAGCCTCAGCAAAGCTCTCATCGAAGGCGTTCATTTGAACGACATCTCATCGGTTGATGGCAACTACTTCTCATTGTTGCCCCTGCCGAATCTGTTTTTCATGAGAGACGCGTCGTTCACCATGTTCAACAACATCATGATCAGCAACATGGCCACCAAGGTGCGTGCCCGTGAGACCATGATTTTGGAGACGATTTACAAGTGCCATCCCTTGTTTGACGGTGAAGTCATCAATCCGGCGACGAAATACAGCGCTACCGAGCCTGGCATCATGGAAGGAGGCGACATCCACATCGTCCGGGACGACATCGTGCTGAGCGGCATGAGTGCCCGTACCAACATGCACGGAATCAACGCCTTGGTCGAACACCTGAAGACCCGTCCTGGTGTCAAACATCTGATTTTCCAAGAGTTGCCCTTATCCCCTGAATCGTTCATCCATCTCGACATGGTATTTACCATGCTGGATGTAAACCGCTGCATGGCTTATGAGCCGGTCATCATGAACAGCAATATGAAGACCTTCCATATCACCATCGATGGACAAAAAGCCGTGGGTAAAGATGAGCCCAATCTGGTAGTGGCCTTGAACGGCCTTGGTGTTCCCGTGGAGCCCATTTTCTGTGGCGGTGGAGGCGACAGCTTCTTCCCGGCCCGTGAGCAGTGGCATAGCGGCACCAACTTCTTCTGCTTCGCCCCTGGCAAATTCCTCGGCTACGCCCGTAACACACACACCATACAAGCCATCAACGATGCTGGTTTCGAGGTAATTAAGGCCGCTGACGTGGTCAATGGCAAGGTGAACCTCAACAGTTATAAGAAGTGTGTTGTCACCTTTGAGGGCAACGAGCTCTCACGCGGTGGCGGTGGTGCCCGATGCATGACAATGCCGGTGCAGCGACAAGCTGTCGACTGGTAAACGGAAAACGGAGAACGGAAAAGGGAAAGTAAAGCATTTTCAGTTTTCAGTTATAATCTCGTCCACCATAATCCAGGCTTTCTCGCCCGCATTGGGGTGCCAATCTGGCAAGACACCTCGATTTTCAACTTTGATTTTCAAGAACTTAACATTCTTTTCGGAGACTTTCGCGCGCGCTTCCACTCGGCCTAAAGAAGTCATTGGATCAGGCATGCTAAAATCGGGAAACTCAGCACGTTTCCACTCAGTATATTTCTTGCCATCCTTCGAGAACGCCACCCAAGCGCCCTTGGGCCAGACCACCCAGCTATCAGGCTTGTGTGCAACGCCAATCTTCACCACCTTGATGTCAACGGGCTCAGTGAGTTCAATAGTGGCTTCCATATCCACCCCATTGAATCCCAGCCAGTTATCCCAGTAATAACCACCCACGATGCCTTTCTTGCCGTCCATCAAGGCGGTTTCCTTGTTCTGTGAATAATTCGGCGCAGGGTCATTCACAAAAGTGGTGTTCTTGATAATATGACGTTCATATTCAGGATAAACGTAAGGCGTCGCTTCAAATGTTTTTTCAAAAGAAGGCACCGCATAATGATACAATACCGCAGGATCTTGTTTTCCAACGGGATAGGGCCTCAAGCAAATCGCATATTCATAGTATTTCTTATTTAAAAGATACTTCTCGTCCGTGTCGGGCCCGCAAGTCGCCGTACCTAAACCGGATTGGAGAGCATCCACGTTCAGGGTCATGAAATCTGCCTCGTCGAGTTGATTAATCCTGTGCGCCTTAGTCAGGTTTTCATCCGAATAAGGATACATACTGAAATTGAAAGGCTCAGAGGAAGTGATCATCAAACCAAAGGGATTCTTCGGACCTTCAACAGCCATCCAACGCACATCACTATGATTACTATTATCTTGAGGAACAACGTGTTGTTCAAAGTTATCTAAAGCATTACAAGAGTATATGCCAAAGGTACCCGCAGCGTTCCTGTCAGGGTAGTTTTCAGCATCTTTACCAAAGTATTTGAGCTCCTGGAAGTCCTTCGGGAGGTGCATTTGCAAACCCACTTTTGGTACATAGGTAACATCACCCACCATCTCGGCACGGGTAGCCAAGGCAATTTCACCATCTGCCGAAATGATATAGAATTGATTCACAACGATTTGTAGATTACCAGCGGCATCTTTCAGATGGATGGTCTGATGGATTTGCAGACGGCCATCGTCCAAGGTTTGGGTTTTCGTTGACTGCCTTTCAGCCTTCAAATTATCCAGTCCAGCCGACTTCCAAACCTGACTTCCGTGACGATCCACCTCGTCGTTCAGGGTTGGAGCACGCCAAAAGTTAGGCTTTAAGTAATCAGTTATAATCTTTTGTCCATCAAATCTATATGATGATACAAATCCCGTTCTTTCTTCCAATTTGAGCACGAAATCTTTCCCTTGAATGGTGAGGGTGCCATCATCCGTCGGATATACTTTCACTTCACCTTCGTTCTTTTTCACATACTTTTCTTCCGACGGATAGTCCAGCCTGAAGCAATCATATGCGACCTCTGTCCCTTTTGGCATAAACGGCTGATCTTCTCTAAGTTTCACCGAAAAACGAACAAAGAACTCCTCCCCGGGACCACCATAACTCCGGAAACGCTGGATGTTGAAACGCTTGGTTTCAAAAGGTTTCAGATCCATATCCAGCACCGCTTCGTGGATAATCTTCTCATTGGTGTATATTTGATAACTTACTTCAAATGATAATAAATTAGTAAATGATAACCAATTTGTTACTTCAAACTCACCAACCTTCACATCAATGGGTTTGAACTTGATGGGTTGGTACACTTTCTTCACTTCAGCGGCATGGTGGTGAGGAGTTCTATCCGACGAAACCACCCCATTGGCGCAAAAGGCATCATCGTCACCTACCCCGTATGCGTGACCGAAGTCACCGCCGACAGCGTAGGAAAGGTTAGAGGTGAAAGGTGAAAGGTGAGAGATAACTATATTACCATCTTTATCAACTATAAAGCTCTGGTCAACCCAGTCCCAGATGCAGCCGCCTTGGAGTTGTTCGTTGGCCTCAATCACATCCCAATAGTCCTGCAAGCCGCCCATGCTGTTACCCATCGCATGGCAGTATTCCACCATGACGAAGGGCCTATGTAGGCTGTCAAGTCCTTCATCCACAAAGCGCTGCAGGTACTTCGGGCTGGCATACATCAGGCCAATGGCATCTGTATTACGATCATAAATAGCACGTTCATAGGTCACAGGCCGTGATGAGTCGCGTTTTTTCATCCAATCGTAGGTATATTCAAAATTGACCCCATTGCCACATTCGTTACCCATCGACCACATAATCACAGATGGGTGGTTCTTGTCACGTTCCAGCATATTGCGATTGCGTGACCAGATCATTTCACGGTATTGAGGGTCTTTGGCAAGGCTCTTCTCCCCGTAGCCTTGGGCATGTGACTCACAGTTAGCCTCGTCCCAAACATAAAGGCCATACTTGTCGCAGAGCTCATACCAGTACGGATCATCAGGATAGTGGCAGGTGCGTACCGTGTTGATATTCATCTGTTTCATCATAGCGATGTCCTTTTCCATCGACTCACGGCTGATGACATGCCCCGTATAGGGATCATGCTCGTGACGGTTTACGCCTTTGATCAATACATACTGACCATTAATCAAAAGTTTGCCATCTTTGATTTCTGAAGTACGGAAGCCAATATGGTTCTCAAGACGTTCTATCTCTTTCCCTTTTTTATCCAAAATCTTGATCTCCATGCGGTAAAGGTAAGGATGCTCGGCGGACCAGGGTTTGATGTTGGGCAAAGTGTGGTCTAAAGCTAAAGTATGTGGCCCACCCAATGCTAGTCTCAGTGGTTTTTCTATAGAAAGAATCTCTTCTTCACCATCATATACTTCAACCACCAATTTGGCACGTTTCACAACTTCCCAGTTTTCTTTCAAGCTTGAATACCAATCAGTAGTAACATCAATAGCAAAAGTCCCGTTCTTATAACTATTGTCCAATCCGGCATGTACTTCATAGTCATAGATATGAATATCTGGTATCGAATATAGGATCACATCACGCTCAATACCACTGAGGCGCCAAAAGTCCTGGCATTCAAAGTAGGAGCCATTTGAAAAGCGATAGACTTTCATGGCCAATTTATTTTTGCCTTGATGTACGTATGAGGAGATAGGGAATTCCGAATTAGTCTTAGCATCCTCAGTATAGCCCACAAATTCACCATTAATCCACAGATAAAAAGCCGATTTCACAGCGCCGAAGTTGATGTATACCTGTTGGTTACGCCAAGCTTTTGGCACCTCAAACTCAGTCACATAACACCCTACCGGGTTGTCAACCGCGGGAGCATATGGCGGATCATTCGGCCGGAATTCATTATCGACATTCACATAAATCGGGGTGCCATAGCCGTTTAACTCCCAATTGGCAGGTACTTTGATAGTATTCCATCCACTGACATCATAATCCGTTTTATAGAAACCTTCCGGAGCCTTCGAAGGACTGTCCACCCAATAGAACTTCCAGTCGCCATTGAGACATTGCGACCACTCCTCGCCCACTGGGATCACGTTGGTGCGGGGATTCTCTTTGTTGATCTCATAGATGTCAACATCATTCCATGCGTTCAATTCGGCTTCAGTCTGTGCTATTAGGTTTCCCATGCCCAAATAAAGGCATAAAACGGCCATTATCAATCTGTTGTTCTTCATTTGGTATCGCTTTTGTTATGGTACAAAGCTATGAAAAAATTAAAAAACACGCACTTTGTTTCATCAATTTAGAAGCTGTTTTGCTATTTTTGCATCATAGATATTACGAAAAGATGAAAAAACACCTCCTGCTATCATTAATATGTTTGTTCCTTGCCTCCGTGGGTGTTGCCCAGACTCAGCAAGGCTTTGTGAAAACCAAGGGCCGTATGGAGAATGGACAGCTTGTGCCCGGACAAGGCCTTAAAGGCTCAACCGTCTCTGTACAGGGACGCACTTCCGTGTTGGTGAACAAAGACGACGGCGCCTTCTCCTTCCCTGTGACTGGAGCCCAATTCCAGATCGACTCCGTCAGAAAAAAAGGCTATCAGCTCGTTGACTTAGATGCCTGCCCCCGCAGCTATAAATACTCGGCCAACCCCCTATATATGGTGATGGAGACTCCTGAACAGCAGATGCAGGACCAATTGACTGCCGAACGTAAAATCAGAAGGAATCTTCAACGGCAGCTACAGGACAAAGAAGACGAGATCGAAGACTTGAAAGCCCAGCAGAAAATCACTGACGAAGAATATCGCAATGCCTTGCAGAAGCTCTACCAAGACCAGGAAAGCAACGAGCAGCTGATCAAGGACATGGCGAAACGCTATTCGGAGCTCGACTATGACCAGTTGGACGAGTTCTACCGCCAAGTGTCCTACTTTATTGAGAACGGCGAGTTGGTAAAGGCCGACTCGATGTTGAACACCAAGGGCGATGTGGCCCTTCAAGTGGAAGAGCAGCTGAAAAAAGGTCAAGCCATCAAGGAACAAGAAGAGCAGCTGAGCCAGGCAAAAGCCGTTCATGCAGCTGAACAAGAAGAACTGGCGAAACGCTGCTTCAGCTTTTATGAGACCTTCAAGGCTCAGCACTTGAACGACACTGCCGCCTATTACCTGAAGTTGAGGGCCAGCCTCGACTCCACCAACGTCGACTGGCTTGATGAAACCGGTCTGTTTATACAAGACTTCATCGCCGATTATGACCTGGCATTAACGTATTTCAACCGAGCCTTGGACATCCGGTTGGCAAGCCTTGGGGAAAACCACACCGACGTGGCTATCAGCTACAACTACATCGGTTTGGTTTACTACAACAAAGGCAAGTACGATAAAGCCTTAGAGTTTTTCAACAAAGCCTTGAAAATCCAGCTTTCGGCGAATGGAGAGAAAAACCGCCATGTAGCCGCCATATACGACAACATCGGTTTGGTTTACTATAGCCAAGGGAACTTCGAAAAAGCTTTGGAGTATTATAACAAGGCTCTAAAGATCCAATTGTCGGTTCTCGGCGACAGAGACCGCACCGTTGCCGTCACTTACAACAACATCGCGGCGGTGTATTACAGCCAGGCCAACTACGATAAAGCGCTGGAGTTTCATAACAAGGCGTTGAACATCAGGCTTTCCTTGCTCGGGGAAGACCATCCTGACGTGGCTGTCAGTTACAACAACATCGGGTCTGTGTATTACGACCAAGGCAACTATGAGAAATCTTTAGAATTTCACAACAAGGCCTTGAACATCAGGCTCTCCGTCCTTGGGAAGCGCCATCCCGACGTGGCCTCGACCTACAACAACATTGGCTTGGTCTATTGGAAACAGTCCAACTTTGAGAAGGCATTGGAATATTGCAACAAAGCATTGGACATCCAGCAGACCATCCGAGGCGAGAATCACCCGGTAGTCGCCACGACCTACACCAACTTAGGACTGGTCTATTACAGTCAAGGCAACCTGGACAAGGCCTTGGAATACCACAACAAAGCAGTGAATGTCCGTCTTTCCGTTCTCGGAACAGACCATCCTGATTTGGCCCAAAGCTACAACAGCCTCTTCTTGGTCTATCACGCCCAAGGCAACCTTGAGAAAGCCCTGGAATACGAAAACAAGGCGCTGAACATCCAGTTGGCTGTTTTCGGGAAGAATCATCCTCTTGTGGCCACCAGTTACAACAACATCGGTGTCATCTACTACACCCAAGGCGACTATGACAAAGCCCTTGAAAACTACAACAAGGCATTGGGCATTCGGTTGTCCGCTTTTGGAGAGAACAACCTCGACGTGGCTTCAAGCTATAACAACATGGGTGTTGCCTACGCCCAACAAGAGAATTACAAGAAGGCTTTGGAACATTACCAGAAAGCTTTCAACATACGCCACCAGTTACTTGGCGACGACCATCCATTAACGGTCAAGGTCAAAGGCAGAATCGAAGATGTTCAGTCCAAAATGGGACAATAATTAAGTAAAGTTGTTATAGTTGTTCAAGTTGTCTTTTATAAAAACAACCATAACAACCGGAACAACTTGTTGTTAATGTTGGATTACTTTTGTTCTCTGATTTCTTCAAACTTTCTCCTATCGGAATCCGGAATACGTTCCGATTTGTTTGTCTCACGGTCGAAATAAACCACCACAGCGTGGCACAGGGTCTTGATTTCGTTCGTTTTTGAATCACGCAGGCACTGCTCCATCTTGAAGCTGGAGTTCCCCATCCCTGTGACTTGGCTCTCACACATGATGGCATCATGGAAATGAATGGGTTGACGGAAATCCAGATCCACGTGAACGAGCACATATTTAAAGGAAAGCCAATCTATTTCGGTTTGAAACACATGCTCGAAGAAGCGACTTCGACCCATGTCAAAGTAATGACATTGCGACCCGTTGTTCACGTGGTTGAATGGGTCGAGGTCGCTCATTCTAATTTGGATGGGGCAAGAGAACATACGTTAATTCTTTACGAACTTCTTGATCTCAACGGCGTTCTCTGTGGTCATGCGAATCAGATAACTGCCTTGTACAAAGTCTTGGATCTGTATCTCAAACCTCTCGCCACAATCTTCTAAAAGGAGAACACGTTGTCCCGTAATGGAATACACCTCGCATTGACGCACAGGTGTCGGGCTCTCGACAACGAGTTTGTCCACCGCAGGGTTAGGATAAACAGTAATCGCCAATCCCTCCGGCTCGCTGACACCCACAGTACTGACAAAATGAGCCACTAAATGAAGGTCTTGCTCAGCAGTGAAGGTGTATTCAGCTTCTTCCGAGACGACTTCATTACCAACGGTCCAATTCACAAATGCGAAGTCTATGTTGGGTGTCGCCGTCATGGTAACCACATCACCATAGGTATAAGTACCAGCGCCCGTGACTGTTCCAGCTCCCTCAGGATCAATTTCAGCGGTTATTTCAACAGAGACAAGGGCGAAGTTCGCAACATAATGGGCATCTTCTGTCACGGTGATGGCAAAGGTGGTTTCCGTTGAAACCTCAGTGCCTTCCTTCGTCCAATTGACAAAGGAGTAGCCCGAATTGGCGGTGGCAGTCAGAGTGGCAGTCTCACCATAGTTGTAAGCCCCTCCTCCACTCACTACACCACCCGAAGTCGGATTGGCAGTAGCAGTGATCTCGTAACTGTTCAGGTCGAATTGTGCAACGTAGTCGCCCGACGCAGTAACCGTGAAGCTAAAAGTGGCATCCGTCGAGACCTCGGTCCCATCCTTCGTCCAGTTGACAAAGGTGTAACCCTCGTTCGCTGTCGCGGTCAACGAGCAGGTCTCGAAGTGGTTATAAATGCCTGCACCTGTCACAACACCACCAGCAGCAGGATCAGCAACGGCGGTAATTTGGTAGCTGTTCAAGTCGAAGTGGGCCACATAGTCGCCTGACTCAGTAACAGCGAAACTATAGGTGGCATCCGTTGAAACTTCGACTCCATTCTTCGTCCAGTTGACAAAGGTATAGCCTTCATTCGCTGTGGCGGACAATACCGCAGTCTCACCATGGTTATAGGTGTTTGCTCCAACAACAGTACCGCCCTCATCCGGGTCAGCCGTGACAGTGATATCGTAGGTGTTCATGATGAAGTGAGCAGAATAGGTACCCGCCTCAGTTACGGTGAAGCTATAGGTGGGGTTGGTAGAAAGCAAGACACCGTTCCTACTCCAGTTGACGAAAGTATAACCCTCGTTGGCGGTGGCGGTCAAGGTCGCTGTTTCACCATAGTCGTAGTTGCCGGCACCTGTTACTGTGCCGCCATCCACAGGATATGTCCTGACAGAAATCTCATAGCTGTTCATAGAAAAGTTGGCAACCAAAGCGGTGGCTTCGGTCACAGTAAAGCTATACGTGGCATCGGTGGACACTATGGTTCCATTCTTCGTCCAGTTGGTGAAGATGTAGCCCGTGTTGGCCGTGGCAATCAAAGTGGCCGTGGCACCATGGTTGAAGGTGCCTGCACCAGTGATGGTACCGCCAGCAGTTGGATTAGCGGTCGCAGTAACCTCGTAGCTGTTCAGCGTGAAGTTGGCCACGTATGCGCCTGCCTCGGTCACCGTGAAGCTGTAGGTGGTGTTGGTGGAAACCACCGTTCCATTCTTCGTCCAATTGGCGAAAGTGTAGCCCGTGTTGGCCGTGGCTGTTAACGTGGCGGTTGCGCCGTGGTTGTACGTATTTGCTCCAGTGACAGCACCTCCTACTGCCGGATTAGCCGACACTGTGACCTCGTAGCTGTTCAACGTGAAGTTGGCTACCAAAGCTGTGGCCTCGGTCACGGTGAAGCTGTAAGTGGCGTCAGTAGAGACCACTGTCCCGCCTTTCGTCCAGTTGGTGAAGGTATAGCCCGTGTTTGCCGTAGCGACTAAAGTAGCCGTGGCACCATGGTTGAAAGTGCCCACACCAGTGATGGTACCGCCTGCAGTTGGATTAGCGGTTGCAGTAACCTCGTAGCTGTTCAGCGTGAAGTTGGCCACGTATGCGTCTGCCTCGGTCACGGTGAAGCTGTAGGTGGCGTCAGTAGAGACCACTGTGCCGCCCTTGGTCCAGTTGGTGAAGGTGTAACCCGTGGAGGCCACAGCTGTCAATGTGGCTGTTGAACCATGAATATAGGTTCCTGCGCCGCCAACGGTACCGCCCGCTGTCGGATTGGCCGACACGGTCACCGCATAGGTCTTCAAGGTGAAGTTGGCGACCAAATCAACTGCCTCGGTCACCGTGAAGCTGTAGGTGGCGTCAGTAGAGACCACCGTTCCACCTTTGGTCCAGTTGGTGAAGGTGTAGCCTGTGTTAGGTGTAGCAGTCAAAGTAGCCAAATCGCCATAGCTGTAGGTGCCAGCACCTGTGACGGTGCCACCTGCAGTAGGATTAGCAGTAGCAGTCACATCGTATCCATTCAAGGTGAAATGGGCCACGTATGCACCTGCACCAGTCACCGTGAAGCTGTAAGTGGCACTGGTGGATACTATGGTACCGCCTTTGGTCCAATTAGTGAAGGTGTAGCCGGCAGTGGCAGTGGCCGTGAGTGTGGCTGTTGCGCCATGGTTATACG
>Ga0265298_10010925_pt1 | contig 10673 bp, 8 predicted proteins | sample AusTroGonzalo_MG_3_FD_193486 | JGI IMG/M metagenome (GOLD analysis project Ga0265298, IMG submission 193486) | Bovine rumen microbial communities from tropical cattle in Woodstock, Queensland, Australia - Gonzalo_01 | ecosystem: Host-associated > Mammals > Digestive system > Stomach > Rumen ...
CCGCTGCCCAACCTGCTCAATAATCTTCCCTGGTCCGTTCCCGGGGTGTTCGGCCTCCTCTGGATGGCGGCCCGCCTGAAGAAGTATGGTTGGGAAGCATTGGCGGGATGGCTGAGCGCGTTATGCCTCTTTGTATTCACTTACTGGAACGGCCGGCGTTATCCGTATTATGCGCTGGTGCTGGCTGTGTTCGCGCCCTTCGGTCTGGCCGGCATCGCTTCGGCAGCTGCCTGGGCGCTGAAGAGGATAAAACCTGCCGTGAAAAACACCGCCGCTGCCACGCTTGCCTGTCTGCTGCTTCCGGCCGGTCCTCTGATCGCCCTGCGGGCAAGTCCCAATACCTATCTGATGGACTATCGCCGGGAGGATCTGCCCCAGTATCGCTTTGCGGAAATCATCACCCAATGCGAAGACCCGTCTCTGCTGAATTACGGTTTCCTGGACGGCGGATTCTATTTCGCTTCCGGCGTCCTTCCCTCCGATCCTTATTTCTGTACACTGAATATCGATCTTCCGGAAATGGACCAGGCCCTGCGTGAAAGCATCCGGGAAGGAAAAACAGCCTTTGTTGTCACGCGGTCACAAAAGCTGAAGGGCAGCAGCAGCTACACCCTGGTGGATGAAGCGGATCTTCCGTTTGAAGGCAGAACCTGGCACTATTATCTGTATCAGCGTAAATAAGAACTGTATCATGAAAAAAAAACCGGTTCGTCGGAATAGCCCGTCGAACCGGCTCATTATTTCGATCAGTCGCGCATGAATCTTGCCTGGCGTTCCACCGTCTCCGGGTGGATGGCCAGCAGTGCGGCCTGTTCCTTGTCGATCTTGCCGTCGCGAAGGAGGCGGGCCAGCTCGGTATCCATGGAAAGCATGTCCGCACCGCCGCCGAAGATGGCGTTGTCGATCTGGTGGGTTTTGCCCTCGCGGATCAGGTTCTGGATGGCGGGGTTCACACACATGACCTCAAACACGGGGTGCAGTTTCCCTTCCTTGGTCAGAATCAGGCGCTGGGAAACCACGGCGCGAAGCACCATGGACAGCTGAGCACGGATCTGGTTCTGCTGGTTGGCCGGGAATGCGTCGATCACACGGTCAATGGTCTTCGCGGCGCCCAGGGTATGCAGCGAGGACAGCAGCAGGTGGCCGGTTTCCGCCGCGGTAATGGCGGTGGAAATGGTCTCGATGTCGCGCATTTCGCCCAGCATGATCACATCCGGCGCCTGGCGCAGGGCCGCGCGCAGGGCGCGGGCAAAGGTCGAAGCATCTCCGGGCACTTCGCGCTGGCTCACCAGGCACTGCTTGTGGGGATGCAGGTATTCAATCGGATCTTCAATCGTGATGATGTGGCCGCTGCGGGTCCGGTTGATCTTGTCCACAAGGCACGCCAGCGTCGTTGATTTACCGTTGCCGGCAGGGCCCGTCACCAGGATCATACCACTGCGGAAATCAGCCAGCCGCATCACAACATCCGGAATATGGCAGTCCTGCGGATCCGGAATACCGAAGGCAACCACGCGGCAGGTCATGGCCAGAGAGCCGCGCTGACGGTACGTGTTGCAGCGGAAGCGGGAAAGATCGCGCACGGCGAAGGAGAAGTCGTCGTCGCCTTCTTCGTGCAGGGTCTCGCGGGTTCTGCCGGCCAGCTCATAGGCCCGGTCCACAAGAATCGCAATGTCGTTGGGCAGCGCCCGGTCCTGGGTGATCGGGATCATCTTGCCGCTGGCTTTGGTCATGATCTGGGAACCGGGAACGACAAATACGTCGGATCCTTTGTATTCAAGCGCTTTTCTCAGGATCTCATCAAGTGTCTCTACCATTCCCAATCTTCCTCCGGTTCGTCAACCTTTAATTTGTAGTTCACCCATTTGGTCCGGGGAGTCCCCGCGGGATCCAGAATCTTCACTTCGCAGTTCATGGTCCGGTTGTCAAGGGGTTCGCTCCAGCTCACGATGTCGTCTTCAAGGGTCATCCCTTCCGGCAGGCTCTTCCCCACCAGATCCAGGAACGACTGACGATCTGTCTGTTCCTTTGCGCAACGCACAACGATCGCGTCCAGTTCTGCCATCCGGCGTTCGCTCTGGTCGCGGAGCTCATACACCTTGGTAATCATCTCCGCGCTGCGGGCTGCAAGGCTGTAGTCGCTCCGCACGCCGACCTGCGCCAGCATGGCCAGCATGCTGAGGGAAAGCACCACAACAATCAGAATCAGGGAAGCAGCGCCCGGTCCAAGGGCAACTTTGCGCTTGTTCACGGACTCACCTCCTTCGGAATATACCGCGTGGAGGGCAGGCTGAACAGGTCCTTCCCGTCTCCCTTTCCGTCAATCGTAAATTTGCGCAGAACTCCGTTCTCCGTCTCCTCGTCCTTCTGCGTCACTGTCAGGGTGTATTCTTTTTGCGTCAGGATCCAGCTGTCGTTTTCCTTCGTGAATCCTAGATCCTGCAGCACTTTGTCCGGATCATCCGCTCCGTACAGATCGTCCGAAATGTTCTCGGCCTCCATGATGGCAAAGTTCATCGCCCGGGCCTGCAGGGATTTGTGCTTCGCGTCGGCGAAGATTTCCACCAGCGTGGTGGATCCCAGCATGAAGAACAGAATCACCAGCAGCAGTTCTACCAGCAGCGCGTTGGCGCGGTGTCCTTCTCTCATTTCTCGGCACCTCCCGCGCGCAGGGTCATCCGGATCGTGTTTTCGCTGTCGTCCACAGCTTTCAGGTGAACGGTCAGCACGTTTCCGTTGAGCTCCGGCTCAAATTCTTTCAGTTCGCAAAGCGGTTCGCCGTATTTCGGATCAAATTCCAGGTCGTCGCCTGTATAGGTCTCCAGCAGGGAGCCTTCATAGGCGAAAAGCCGCTTGTAGTTGGTTTCGTCGTCGTATTCTTCCACGACGGTCAAGGCGGTAATGCCCCATTTGTCGAGCTTTTCAACCATAACATTTCCGCCGTCCTCGGCCCAGATTGCGCTGCGCACGACGGCGGTCATGATCCTGCCGGTATTGTTTCTCTCCGCGCTGTCAACGGTGCTGCGGTACAACTGCGCCCCGATGGTCACCAGGAAGGTGCTCAGGCAGGCAAACAGCGACAGCAGTAGCAGGACGAACACGTTCTGAATGGTCTTGGGGGTACTCGCCACAGTTTTTCTGCTCACAGATCCGTGTTCCCCCTTTCAACAACCTTGATCGAGGGCATCAGATTCGAAGCAAGCGGTCGGTAATACACCACATAGAGATCTTCATTATAGGACAGATTATAGTGTTGGCGCAGGTAGGAAATATCATCCGGATACATCCCTTCCACCGCATAGCAGGTCAGGGCGGCGTTCTTCACCGCGTCCCGTACGATATCCATTTCCTTTCCGTTTCCTTTGCCGGTGATATTGTTGACGAGGAACACGAAGGCAACAATCAGGGCGACGAAAATGAGAATCGCCGCGACGTCTTTTTTATTGATGCTCATCCCGTCCGCTCCTTTCTCCGTGAATTTCAGGCTGTTGTCAAAATCATTACATCGAGCTCAGCACGCCGGCCATCGGCAGCATGACGCTCAGCAGGATGGCGCCGATGACAATGCTCAGCAGGGCCACCAGGGTGGGTTCGACAATGGAGATCAGGTGATCCAGGCCGTCCTCCACCTGTTCCTCATAAATCTCGGCGATCTTTTCCATCACCTGGGGTTCATGACCGGAAGCAGCGCCGACCTTCAGCATACGGTTATGGAAATCCGCAAACAGGCCGCTCTTGGATACGGCGTCGTTGAAGGTTTCGCCCTTTTTCATTTCTTCGCGGATGAACTTGACCTTTTCCACGGATTCCTCGTCCGCGAGGGCGGCAGGCGCCATCTCCAGGGCGTTTTCCATCGGGAAGCCGCTGGTCATCATCAGGCCCAGAATGCCGGCAACGCGGGAAGCGGACAGCTTCTCTGTCAGCTTCTTCACCGGCGGGAAGAGGTTCTTCAGGAACTTCAGCGTCTTCGAACGGGCCTTGGTCTGCAGCAGGATGTAGATCACAATCGCCGCGATCACAACCAGGGCAATCAGGATCAGTACAGCCCAGCCGGCATAGGTGCCGATGGACATCAGCACGGAACCGCTTCCGCTGGAGCCCACGCCCATGGATTCCAGCACCCGGCGGAATACCGGCAGCACGCGCCACAGCAGAATGCCGATGATAATCACCAGCATCACGCCCAGCACCAGAGGATAGGTAATAGCGCTGACGGCGGCGGACCGAATCCTGCCCTCCCGCTTATAGTACGTGGAAAGACTGATCATGATATCTTCCAGGCGGCCGGTCTGTTCACCGATATCCACCATTTCGATCATGTAGGAAGGCCAGTTTTCCTCGTTCTCCTTCATCGCGATGTAGAGAGAACCGGTCTCATCCACAACCTTGTAAAGGTCTGTGTAAGGATGAACCTTCAGGCTCTTATCCTTCATCTCGTCTTCCGCGAGCATCTCGATGCCGTCCCGCAGGGTCATGCCGGAACTCAGCATCAGCGCGATCTGATCGCAGAAGCTGCTCAGCTCTTCAGAGGACATGATGACTTTTTTCTTTTTTCCTCCGATTGCCATTCCTTCTACCTCCACTATCTATTCACTATCCGCTAAACCTGAATATCCAAGTCCTGATCAGTACCACCGTTCGGTCGTATACGTATCCGTCTTCGAGCTGGCGTTCAGTTCGGCCGTGGGATCAAAGAACTTGTCCTCTCCGTCCACAACGGCCAGCACCCACGCGTGGGGTGTTCCGGAACCCAGGGTACCGATCATCAGCCTGGCGGGTACGCCCTGGCTGCGCAGCATGGCGCAGGTCAGTGCGGAAAGATCCTGACAGATGCCCATCTTCTTCGACCAGCATTCTTCAATATCCGGAAGCATACCGGGCTTCACCGTTACGCTCTTGATAAAATCATAGGAGAAATTGGATACAACATAGTTGCACACGGCTTTGTAGATATCCGCCTGTGCCGTCATGTCCTTGCAAAGGTCGCTGGCCACCTTGACGCACTCGGTATCCGCCGTGTAGTTCACGTACTGGTTCGGATACAGGAAACAGCGAAGCTCGTCCTCCATGCCCTTGGGCGAGACCGTCACCTGCCCGACTTCCTTATATTTTTTTCCTTCGACGTTGCGGTAAAGCGTCACCGTATAATTCACCCGGCCGAACTGCAGGGGGTACACTTCAAAGTCGCCGTTGCTGTTGATGTCATAGTTCAGCGCGCTTCCGCCGATGGAAATGCGCAGCTTCATCCGCTTCTTGTCCTGGGCCGTTTTGACCATAATGTAGCCGTCTGCCGAGTTGCTGCTGTCAACCAGCAGTTTTCCGTCCTTCTGGACCTTCGTTCCCGAAGCTTCCGGCATCAGGACTTCCGCGGACGCAAGAAACACCACGCTGATCACCAGGGCAAACACAACAATCAAACCTAGTTTGCCTCGCTTGGTCATCCTGGAGAACATGGCATTTCCCTCCCGCTATATCCGTCTACAGATACAAATCATACTACCACAACTTTCCTCCATTTGCAACAGTTTTGAAAAATCTGTCAGCCACTTCTCCGAAATTGGCCCGGTAAAAGATGTAAAAAAACTGTTTTTCTCGTGTATTCCGTTTGACTTGCGGGCTTCCCGTGTTTTATCATACACCCATTAAATTAATAGGAAGAAGGGGAGTACGAATGAACGGTGTGCTCGATGCCGTAACAAATGTAAACAACGCTGTCAACGGCGTTGTCTGGGGTGTGCCTGCCCTGGCTCTGCTGGCGTTTGTCGGCGTGCTGATGACGGTCCTGACGAAAGTCTTCCAGGTGTCCCATTTCGGTCACTGGATGAAAAAGACCATCGGCGCGGTTTTCAAGGACAAGCACGTCACCTCCCATACCAAGGATAAGAGTATTTCCCAGTTCCAGAGTCTCTGCACTGCCCTGGCCGCCACCGTCGGCACCGGCAATATCGTCGGCGTGTCCGGCGCCATCCTCATGGGCGGCCCCGGCGCCGTGTTCTGGATGTGGGTCATGGCCTTCCTGGGCATGATGACCAACTATTCCGAAAACGTCCTCGGCATCTTCTACCGCCGCAAAAACTCCCAGGGCGAATGGTCCGGCGGCGCGATGTACTATCTCCGCGACGGTCTGGGCTCCAAAAAGGGCTGCGCAGGCATCGGCAAGGTGCTGGCCCTTCTGTTCTCCCTTTTCTGCCTCATCGCCTCCTTCGGCATCGGCAACATGACGCAGGTGAACGCCATCTCCGGCAATATGCAAACCGTCTTCGGCCTCCCCACCTGGGTCACCGGCGCAATCGTCATGATCCTGGTCGGACTGGTCGTAGTCGGCGGCCTGAAGCGTATTGCCGCGGTCACTGAGAAAATCGTCCCTTTCATGGTCATCCTCTATATGGTCGGCACCATTGTCATCTTCTTTATGAATATTTCCCATGTCGGCGCTGTTTTCACCTCCATCTTCAAAAGCGCCTTCGGCATGGAAGCGGCTGCCGGCGGCGTCGTGGGCTACGGCATCAAGCTGGCGATTGAGTGGGGCATGAAGCGCGGCGTTTTCTCCAACGAGGCCGGCCTCGGCTCTTCCGTCATGGTGCATTCCAATTCCAACGTCCGGGAGCCTGTCAAGCAGGGCATGTGGGGCATCTTCGAGGTCTTTGCGGATACCATCGTGGTCTGCACCCTGACCGCCTTCGCGGTGCTTTCCTCCGGCCTGATCGATCTGGATACCGGTAAGCTGGCGGATGCTTTCAGCGGTCTCACGAAGAACGACCTGGTCGCCACCGTGTTCGAGCAGAAATTCGGCGTCGTCGGTTCCGGCTTTATCGCCGTGTCCATCGCCCTCTTCGCGTTCTCAACCGTGCTGGGCTGGAGCCATTACGGCACCAAGGCCTGCGAGTATCTCCTCGGTGAAAAGCGCACCGTCCCCTACCGGATTCTCTTCGTGCTGCTGGTCTTCGGCGGCGCCGTCATGGGCGATAACCTCGCCTGGGATCTGGCGGACACCTTCAACGGTCTCATGATGATCCCGAACCTGATCGGTGTGATCGCCCTCTCCGGCGTAGTGATGAAAATCACAAAGAACTATGTCGACCGCCGCATCCGGGGCAACACAGATCTGAAACCTATGCTCAGCGCCTTCCCGGATATCCAGGAAGAGCAGGAAGCCTCCCTGAAGGCTGCCGATGCCATCGATCCGGATGACGATTAATCCAAATCCCTGTATTTCACCGTGAAAAAGGACTCCGGCACATCCCGCCGGAGTCCTTTTCATATGTTTTTGTCCCTTGTTATTTCAGCACCTTGGCTTCATGCAGGATCCGGCAGATCATCTCTGTCCGGTGCATGATCATGTTTGCCAGCACTTCCGCCGCCGCCGCGGGATCATCCGGATACATCTGCGCCAAAGATTCCCGCCGGGCATTAATCAGTTCGTCAAAGGACATCCTGTCGGCCGCGATCCGCGCCTTCTGCCCTGCTTCCGCGGACAGATACCACGTGTCGTACATCATGTCCAGTTCCAGCAGCCAGTTGCCCTGGGCCCGCAGCCACGCGATCTCCCGTTCTTCGTCCGTCTCCGCCGCTTCCAGCAGGGCCTGGGTCAGCTGGGTGGTCAGCGTATGGCTTTCGCACTGGTCGTCCTCCAGATGCACCGGGCCGGCTTCCGTGTACTGCACGTCGCGGCTGCACTTCTTGGCTGCTTTGCCTTTCTTCAGCTCCGTATGGTTTCCTTCGGCGCTGTCGGGCCTGTCTTCCGGTGCGGTGTGCAGTTCATAGCACAGGCCGATGCATTTCTCCATCCGCTCTTCCGCTGCGATCGCCTGGACGTCCTTGTCCTTGCACACCAGCGCCAGCGAAGCCTCCAGCGCGGCCATCTGGTGATCAAAGGCGGCCTGTTCGTTCTCGGCAATCCGTTTTGCTTCGCCTTCGCTGTTCTTCTCCCATTCCTGATAGAGGTTGCCGATTTCCGCGTCCCACAGTTGTGCTGCCGCAGCGTACTCACCGTTTGCAATCAGTTTCTCCGCTTCCTGCGCGGTCTGTGTATGTTCGTCACATTCTTTCAGGTCGCGCTGGGAAACGCCCTCGCCCATCGCCGTCAGCGAAGGTGTACAGGCGTCCCCGCCGAGGTTTTTGATCTCCGGCTTCCGGTCGGAAACCGTCGCCGCCGTCGGAACGGTCACCGGATCGGAATAGGTCTCGGTGTATTCATCCTTCTTGACTGACCAGTACGCGCTGGCCACGTTGGTCACCTTGGTGTTCTCCACGTCGCCCGCTGTCACAAAGTAGCTGAAGTGGATCTCATAAGTCTTGCCTGCTTCCAGCGTTTCCCCGGCCTGTATGGTGCGGTATCCGTTCGCGTCCAGGTCAGCCAGAGAATCGCGGATATCCATGGCGGTGATGTCCTTGACCGTGTTGTTGGTCACTTCGATCAGATAACGGATCTCTTCGCCTTCCTGATAATAGTTTCCGTTGTCCGGCGTACTGAGGACCTTCTTGGTCACAACGACGCCGTCCGTTCCCGGCAGTCCGCAGGGCACCGTGCATTCGTTGGACTGAGCAACTCTCTTTTTCTTGTCCGGGTCTTTGTAGGATACCGAAACGATGTTGGTCAGTTTCCCGGTCTTGCCCTGGAACTCGGTCACCCGGGTCTTGTAGGTAAAGGTCACGGATTCGCCCGGCTTCAGCTGGGCCTGCTTTTTATACACCTTGGTCTTGCTGTAAAGCCAGTCGTAAATCTCCAGGTTTTTGAAGGTCTTGTCCGTCGTGGGGTTGATCAGCTGAATATCAAATTCAACCGTTTCCCCCGGCACGAAGAACAGTCCGTTATTCGGCAGCACCGTGCAGGTCTTGTAAATATACAGGCCGTTCATGCCGGCTTTCGCCTTGGCGGTGTCCTTGGACATCTTGGTCTTTCCGTCCTGCGTGTAGGAAACCACCGCGGTGTTGACAACTTCGCAGGCACTCACCTCTTTGGTCGTCACCGTGTATTCCACGTCGAAGGTCTTGCTTTCGCCGCCTGCCAGCGTGCCGATCGTCTTCTTCCAGCCGTCTCCCAACAGCTTGTCCGTCAGGATCACGTCGTCCACAGCTTCGGTAATCTTGTTCTTGACCTCAATCTTGAACTGGACTTTCTCGCCGTTCACGAAGAAGAAGGTGTTCGCCGGCGCGTTCTCAACCGTCTTCTTGATCGTCAGAGCTTCCTCGCTCGGGGGCGTCCATCCGCCCGTTCCGCCGGTGCCGGCGCTGGCGGAGTGGGTGAACATCCGCGGATTCGAAGCTGCCTTGCCGCCGATATTCCCCCTGCCGATAAATCCGTGACGGAATTTTCCGGCCAGCACGTCTTCCTTTGTCACCTTGTAGGTATACGTTCCCGTGGCAGATTCGCCGGGTTTCAGTGTCCCGATGTCCTCAATCGCAACCTCTTTTTGTTTCACCAGTTTCTTGTCGATGTCGAAGAAGTACATCTTCGCCTTCGTGCATTTGGTCTTGGCAGTGTTCGTCAGCGTCCATTCATAGGTAATCTCGTCGTCTATGGCATAATAATCCTTCTTGGGGGATGTCCGCGTGACAGTCAGTTGCAGTTTGTATTTGGAAGGATCCGGACCGGCTCCGTCGTCCCCTCCGCCGATGCCGCCTTCCCAGTCCTCGCCGCCCGGCCCCATCAACAGCTTGCGCAGTCCCGGCCAGCAGATGCCGTCCTGTTTCAGTCCCAGGCCCTTTTCTGCCTTCTTCACGGCGTCCGCCGTCGCCCTGTCGTATTTTCCGGAAGCGTCCTTTTTGAAAAGTCCCAGCGTCTTCAGCTCAATCTGCAGTGCTTTCACGTCGTCCGGATCGTTCTCCAGATCAGCAGCCAGCGTTCCTTCCGGATAGAATTCTTCCGTCTTCTTCCGTTTGCAGAAGCGGCATTCGGATTTGCGCTTGCCCTTGCTGAAGTCAGTGGCTTCCTCAATGGTTTCCCATTCTTCGTAGTCGTGATCCACCCGGTTCAGCTTCTTCGTCAGCTTCTTTCCGCAGCGGATGCACTCGCCTTCCTTTTCGCCCACCACCCGGCAGGTCGGCTCCTTCGTAACGGTCCATTCCTCCGCCTCGTGGCCAAGTTCTTTGATATTTTGGTTCTCCGTCCCGCCGCAAAGGCTGCAGGTGCGCGTTTTCTTCCCCTTCTCGGTGCAGGTCGGCTCCTTCTTGATTTCCCATTCGCTCCATCTGTGCTCGTTCCTGGCAATGGGATCGTTCTCAGTCTTGCCGCAAACAGAGCACTTCCGGGTCCTCATGCCGGTGGCAAGGCAGGTCGCTTCCTTGGTCACAGCCCAGTCACCCCAGGTATGGGTATCGGATTTGGACGTTGCCCTCGACTCCGACTGGCCGCAGACCGAACAGGTCCGGGTCTCAACCCCGGCCGCCGCACATGTCGCCTCCGTGGTGGTTTCCCAGTCGCCCCAGGTGTGGTTGCTTTTGGGAATAACCTCACTCTGTTCCTGAAGGCAGCCCGCATCCGTACATTTTCGCACCTTTTTACCCGTTGAGTTGCAGGTTGCAGGCTCGACAATTTCCCATTCTCCCCAATTATGGTTAGCGGCCACAGGGGATATAACCGGATCCACCGGATCCTCAGAAGTTGCCCCCATCGCCCCCGTCGCCAGCAGGCACAAAACCATCAGTCCGATGATCGCAGCAAACAGTTTCTT
>Ga0265298_10010926_pt1 | contig 10673 bp, 10 predicted proteins | sample AusTroGonzalo_MG_3_FD_193486 | JGI IMG/M metagenome (GOLD analysis project Ga0265298, IMG submission 193486) | Bovine rumen microbial communities from tropical cattle in Woodstock, Queensland, Australia - Gonzalo_01 | ecosystem: Host-associated > Mammals > Digestive system > Stomach > Rumen ...
TGATTATGATCCTAATTGAACAGAGATGATGCCTTACATATCAAAGTATATAACAATAGGAATTCCGGCATTCTTTCTTTGAGTTTTTCTTTGTCTGAGGATAAGATAATCAGAAGGAACTGCATGTGTCATGAAGATGTCGACTTATTAAAGTCACAAATAACCAAGCTGTTAGATGGAGATACTATTTCGATAAATATTAATAGTGACAATATATTCTTGTCGATATGTGCATTTGGTCCTGATTTCTTAGTAGATGGTGAGATACGTGATTTCACTTTCCCAACAAACAACAAGATGCAACTTCTAGGGGGGTATTCCATCGATAGAGAGAATATCGAGAGAATAATAGATGCAGAATGAGTATAAGAACGATAAATTAAGATCAACTTTTGATATGGCTAAAAGGGTTACAACAAAGACAGGTGATCTTTTCTGTGTGGAAGTAGATAATGATTATAAATGCCACTTTCAATATGTAGCCAATGATATGACGGTTCTTAATAGTTCGGTTATACGTGTGTTTTCAAAACACTATCCAATAGATTATGTTCCAGTATTTGATGATATCGTCAAAGATAAAGTATACTTCTATGCACATACGATTCTTCGATATGAGGATATCGTAAGCAAAATTAAAACAGAGAATTATATTTTAAAGCATATTGATTGAAGATCATGGTTGTCACGGGGAAAGGCAAACCGTATAAAGAGCAAGACCATTCTATATCTTTAGTTACTTAATTATAGAGCCTTATGAGAAAAGAAGTTAATTTGAGGTTTATCCTGCCATTTGTACTTTTAACGAGTGCATGTGATCCGTATTCTACTGTTACATATACTATATGTAACGAATGTGATAGCGCAGCAACAATCGTCATGCGACCTTCTACAGAGTGCTATATTCAAAGAAAAGATAGCATTGAATGGTATACACCAAATGAAGAGAATGTAATTATAAAAAAGAGTGAATTCATTTGTGAGAAGTTCGGATGGATGAATGCTACTATAGAGTCTCACACTCCTTTATGGGAGGATATCAGCTCTATTTCTATAGGGGATAAAACACTATCCCCAGAGAGATGGGGAAACGAAAAGAACTGGACATTTCACAAAAGTGGAGGGCATTTCTTTGGTTTGGGGGAAGAATGGTCCTATCGTCTCATTCTAAAAAACGAGGACTCTCAATAACAGAATAGGAACAAAGATGTCTTTTGCGCTGCAAAATTACGCTTTTTTTACCGAGATTCCCATCGTCAGGTTAAGGAAAAACAACAAAGCAACGCTCAAACCAACACGCCCTCCATGTGTCTTGCTTAGTTTTTGCATAAAATAGTACTTCTTAAGTTTGGAAGATTAATATATTTGTTCTACTTTTGCAGGCGAATTCTTAATATATTGCATACTATGCGAATACAACTCGCCTTTTAAACATCTGCAGTGAAAAAAGTCATAAATTACATTTTCTATGGATTCTATCAAATAGACTATGTTTTTGGAATCCGTGATTACCGTATGTATCATATTAGAACAGGAGGCATCCTTTTTGTCTTCTCTATTACACTATATGTATGGTCTTTAATATTCCTAGTTGTTAAAAAGGTTATTGGTTATTCCATTTTTACGTCTGACTATGACCCCTGGTTATTCCTAATTATTCCTGGTATAATTGTCGCATTTGGATTAGAATATTGGATTGACAAAGAAAAATATAGAAAAGATTTTGAGGAATTAGACAAGAAGTCATCCATTATGAGGTGGATTTGTTTTCTTTATGCAGTGGCCTTTGCATGTGGTGGAGTCATGTGTCTTCTTGGATGTAGCAGTATCGTGAGGAGACTTACAGGGAGCATTCTTTAAAAACCATAAACCATAAAAAAATGAAACGAAAAGGATTAGTGATGTTATGTCTCGCTGTTGCCATGACGGCAACGGCACAGAACAAGTATTGTAAGAGTTATGAGGATTTCAAGGCCGACCAGTGGACGGAGATCGACACCGTCTATCTGGATGGTCACAGCAAGTCACATCAGTTGTGGATGGGCGGAAACGACTATAAGCTGACGACGGGCGACAAAGCACAGGATGAGATCATCAAGAAAGAGGCCTTTGCTGTGATATGCAAAGACACCATCTATGTGAATTGTCGCAATCTGCGCTTTGAGAATACCGGCTTTGGCAACGGCTATACGAAGGGCTACCGCTACGATGGCGACAAGCTGTGCATCGTCAATAAGATAATCGGAAAGGCAGCCCTTACCCGTCAGAGTTTGTTCGGAGGTCTCGGCGGAGCTGTTGGCGGAGCCATTGCTGCATCCTCGCAGATGAGCAATCAGGTGTGTTATCTGATAGAGGCGGACGCGAAGAAAGGTAAGGTGAACATCCGGCTGATCGATGATGCTTTCATGGCTGAGGTCCTGAAGGACCATCAGAAAGTGGCCGATGAGTATAATGCCATCAAAAAGAAGAAAGATCGCCAGTCTGCTGCAACAGTGTTCCCGATTCTACAACACCTGGGCTTGATAGACTAAAAACGTTATCAAGTAATCATATAACCATCTAACCCGACAAGGCCGAAAGACCGACACCCAGAGGGTTAGATGGTTATATGCTTTATGACTCTTCCTTCATCATCCGTCGCCACTTGAACCAGCCGAGGATGGCTATCACGACGTAGAGACCATAGAGACTGGCCTTGAAGGGGATATCCTTATAGAAATAGAGCACGCACGTCACCACATCGACGGCAATCCAGATGAACCACTGCTCCAGATACTTATGAGCCAGGGCCCAGACGCCGACGATGCTCAAGGCGGTCGTGAAACTGTCGGCCAGGGGCACATTCGAGTTGGTGTACATCACGAGAAGCCAATAGATAAAGCCCCACACGCCAACGATCAGCGCCAACCACGGCAGTACCAGCCGGCAGGGGAAATGACGGATGGGCAGGACGGTCTTCGAGGCTGACCCACGAATCCACTTCCAGTAACCATACACCGTCATCGACAGATAATAGAACTCCATGCCGCAGTCGGCATAGAGTCCTTTCTGGTAGTAGAGCACGATGCCCAGCAACTGCATCAGGAAGCCCACGACCCACATCCATACACTCGCCTTATATTCCAACAGGATATAGGCCAGTCCCAGGATGGTGGTCAGAATATCAAGCCAGTGTGCTATCAGGAAATCCATCATCTTCTTAGAACCTTACCGTCACACTGCCCGACATCGTGAAGCCAGCCATCGGAACGAAGCCGAGCTGGTAGTAACGGTTGTCGCTCGGATGATTGCCATAGTCGCGCAGAATGCAGGAGTACGACCATCCACTGGCGGCATAATGACGGTTGAACACGTTATTGAAGTTCAGAGCGAAGATCGTCTCCTTGACAACCTTCTTCGGTCTGAGGGTGTAACTGACAGAGGCGTTCGACGCACTGTAGCAGGGCAGCGAGCGGTCGGCATTCTCTGTATTGTCGAGATACTGGCGCGACACGAAGTTCGTGTGCCATACGGCCTGCCAACCCTTGTGATGCAGGGTGACAAAGCCATTGAGGATGGCAGAAGGACTGAAGGCCAGCGTAGAGTGATCATAGTGGATGACCTCCCATTTACCGTCGTCGGGATCGTCGTCCCAGTCGATGTTCACGGTCTCGTCAAAGTCCTTGATCCTGTTCCTACTCAGTGAGGCGTTACCCTCGATGGTCAGCCACGACGTAGGATCCACCCCAGCCTGCAGCTCCACACCCAGGCGATAGCTGTCTTTGATATTTGTGGTCAGAGCCTCACCGATATCGCTCACGGCTCCGGTCTGCACAAACTGGTCGGTATAGTCCATATAGAAGAAGTTCGCCCCTACACGGAAGATACCGCTGTTATAGGTATAGCCCAACTCATAGTCAGTCAGTCGCTCCGCCTTCGGATAGGAGCGATGGCCGTTGTCGGTGAAGTTGTTTCGTTCGGGCTCACGATGACTCAGGGCCACAGAACCGAAGACACGATGGCCACCCGTATGCCATGAGAAGCCTGCCTTCGGGTTGAAGAAGTGATACTTCTCGTTGATATCAAGATAATGGGTCAGTATCTCCCCTGTTTCTTTACTGGTCTTGTATTTGTCATTATAACCTCCGGTCTTATAGTTCACATGCCGATACTGCATGTCGGCAAACACGTCCCATTGCTCACCAAGATGACGGGCGACCTTCACGAACACGTTCCCGTCGAGCTTATGGGCATCGGAGTCATAGTACCGGTAGGCACCGTTGGCCAGGAACTGCTGTCTGACGACCTCGTTAGAGGCATAGGTGAGGAACCCGAAGTGAGTACCGTCGAAGTTCTGGAGCGACAGTCCCCCGATGAGATCCCACAACTCGTCCTTATAGCTGGCATTCCACACCAGTCCGTAGGTATGCTGTGTCAGGCCCTTCTTCCGTACGAAGTCCGACCTCTTGATGTTCTTACCATCGGTATCGGCCGCCTTGAGGCCATACTTCACCAGTTTATTGTTATAGCGGAACTCCTCGTAGTAACCATGGCCATAGGTGTAGTGCAGCGAGGCTGTCGTGCTCCAGTGCTCATTGATAGTCCATGCTGCAGAGAGGATGTTATGGTTCTGCCAGAAGTTATCCGTGGTCTTGTCCCAGATGGTACCGTCGGCCATGCGGTAGCGCTCCGTCTGGTAGTTGCCGTTGGCATCCTTCACGAAGAGACCGTCGCTACCGGTGACAAGTCGTTCATAGAGCGAGTTGAACTTACCCAGACCTACGTTCCAGATATCCTGATAGTCCTTGATGCCCGTCTTGACATTATAAGAATACGAGCCGTCATCGTAGCTGCCGTCCATCAACGAGTAGTTGTCATCGCCTGCCGTCACACCGTTCCAGGCCTGACCGGTACGCTCGAAGTTGCCGATATTCTTATAGCTCAGACGGAAATGATCGGTCAGCCATGTCAGACCGCCATAGTAGGAGCCCGAGCGACCGCTTGTGCCGTGCATAAAACCGTCGGTATGCGTCTCATGGTAGGCACCGTCGATGATCAGATGGTTCCACAACAGACCGGAGGAGAACTTCCCACCGACATTATACGTGTTATAGGAGCCGTATGAGGCCGACACCTCCACACTCGGCACCAGCAAGGGCGTGGCCGACGCCAGGGCCACCGTACCACCGAAGGCTCCGTCGCCATTGGTCGATGTACCTACGCCACGCTGTATCTGCACACTACCGAGCAGAGAACCGTAGGAGTTCATGTTGGCCCAGAACACGCACTGGTCCTCGGGCGAGTTCAAGGGCACACCGTCGAGCGTCACGTTGATACGTGAGCCGCCGGCACCACGGATACGCATGGCCGTCGTTCCCGTGCCCAGTCCGTTCTCACTCCATGCCAGCACACCGGGTGTCTGTGAGAAGAGGAGAGGCAGTTCGCGCCCCGTCTTCGAGAACGCGTCGAGTTGCTGTTTCCTGATGTTAGAAACGGCATACGGTGCGTTCTTCTGCGCACGCACACCTTTCACTACGACCTCTTGCAACTGCTCCACCTGTGTGGAGTCATACAACGCTGCCTTGTTCTGGGCATTCACACTCATTGCGCCCACCAGCGCTGCCATTCCTAAAAATAATCTTTTCATTCCTTTACTTACCTTTTACTTTTTTTCATCTATGTAAAGGGGGATTTGTGTTGATTAAGCCTACTATCCATCCCTACGCCGGTATGATCCGGATCAGGTTAGAGGGTATCATCTCAGCCCACACCCGTGGGCACCCCTTGATAATCAGCGAATACCCATACGGGCCTCCACGACATTCACGACATAGTCGCCGAGCTTCTCGCACTCGTTGATGAGGTCCATATAGATTGTACCCACGGCATAGGTATACTCGTGGTTGTTCACGTCGGTGATATTCTGCGACTTCAGTTGATTACGGAAGTTATTGATCTCGTGCTCGATGTTGAAGGTCCTGTTCACATCGAAGGTCTCCTTCCTACCCATCATCAGACGGTTCATCTGTGTGAGCGACTGGTCGGTCAGCTCCATCATCTGATGGATATGCTCATACTGTCTCTCATTGAAGTGATCTTGCTTGCCGTTGTATTTCCGTGAGATGGTACGTGCCATATTGAAGCAGGCGTCGCCGATACTCTCAAGCTCGGAGATCTCACGGAGCATGGAGCGGATCTTGGCCTTGGTGTCATCGGAGAGATGAGCATCAGATACCTGGTCGAGATAGTTGGCTATCTCCAGCTCCATATTATCAGAGATACCCTCGTACTTCTCAATCCGTGAGTAGAGCTTGTTGAAGTCGGCCCCATTGCTGTCTTTCTTACTGCTGGTGCTCGACGAGAGCGTCAGCAGCTCACGCACCATATTGAACATACGCTGCATACGCTCCGAGAAGGCTTGTATCTCCTTCTGGGCCTCGAACACGGAAAGCTCCGGAGTCTTCATGAAGCCAGCCGTGATGAAATGCAGGCGGAACTCATCCTCCTCGTCGACCTTCTTCGGTTTGATAACCCAGCAGACGAAGCGCTCGATCTGTGGGATGAACCAGATGAGAATGAACGTGTTCACCACATTGAAGCAGGTATGGAAAGCGGCGAGCACAAAGCTCAGCTTAGCGGCATTAGCCAGGAACACCTTGGTGGCCACCTCTCCCTTCACCATGGCGACATCGTAGCCCACCAAGCCGCAGACGGCATCGACGAAGGGACGGAAGACGAACAGGATCCACACCACACCGAACACATTGAAGAACATATGTGCCAAGGCGGCCCGACGCGCCTGGGTGTTAGCCGAGAGCGCGGCAAGGTTAGAGGTGATCGTCGTACCGATATTCTCACCCATCACCAGGGCGATACCCTGATAGATCGGTAAGGCGCCGCTTGAACAGAGGATCATGGTGATGGCCATGACGGCTGCCGACGACTGGACGCAGAAGGTCAGCACACCTCCAAGGAAGAGGAAGACCAACGTGGTCACGAACGAGTCGGGATCAAACGAGGCGAAGAAGTCGAGCACGGCTTGGTTCTCGCCCAGATGCATCTCCGCGCCAGTGATTCGGAGCGTACCCAGTCCTAAGAGCAGGAACGACAGACCGAAAAGGAAGTCGCCGATATAACGGTATCTCTTCAGATAGATCAGGATAATACCCACAAGGAATGCCGGATAGACGGCACTTGTAATGTCGAACGACATACCGGCCGACATAATCCAGGCCGTAAGCGTCGTTCCGATGTTCGCACCCATGATCACCGAGATGGCCTGTGCCAAGGTCAGCAGTCCGGCATTGACGAACGAGACCGTCATCACCGTCGTTGCCGTCGACGACTGGACCGATGCTGTCACCAGCATACCAGTCAGCATTCCCGTAAAACGATTGGTGGTCATTGCACCGAGGACGTGTCGCAACTGCGGACCCGCCATCTTCTGCAAGGCGTCACTCATCGACTTCATACCAAACATCAGAAGGGCGAGCGAGCCAAGGAGTTTGAACAAAACGAGCATAAAGAAATCCTATGATTTGAATTTTGCTGCAAAAATAATAAAAAAATCTAAATGCACCAACACTTCTTTGGTTTTTTCGTTATCTTTGTGGTCGAAAATCATCATCAAAATGGAAACAGCACAAGTCTTTTGTCGCAATACAGGCACCACCATCAACGTACCGATCGGTGCCACACTGGCTGATGTGTATCATCTCAGCGGACTGGAACTGAAGCACGGTCCTATCTCAGCCCACGTGAACAACAAGGTAGAGGGTATGCACTACCGGGTCTATAAGCAGAAAGAGGTGGAGTTCCTCGACATCACCTCGACGAGCGGCTCACGTGCCTATACCAGAACGCTGTTCTTCGTGCTCTGCAAGGCCGTCCGCGATCTCTACGACCCATGTAAGGTGGTCATCGACATCCCCGTAAGCAACGGCTACTATGTCAACCTGCATATCGGCCGCCCCGTCACCCTCGACGATGCCGGCGCCATCCGCCGACGGATGCAGGAGATCATCGACGCGGCCCTGCCGATACATCGTCATGAGACCACCACCGAGGAGGCCATCCGACTGTTCGAGAGTCTTCACTACAAGTCGAAGGTGAAGCTGCTGCAGGGACTGGGGCGGCTCTACACGACCTTCTATGACATCGACGGCTATATGGACTACTATTACGGTTCACTGCTGACGAACACCTCGCAGCTCTACCTGTTCGGACTGGAGAAATATTACGACGGTCTGTTGCTCCGCACCCCGTCGCGGGAGCACCCCGACGAGTTGGGCGAGATTATCCACCAGGATAAGATGTTCGGCATCTTCAAGGAGCATCACAACTGGCAGAACATCCTCGGACTGAGCACCATCGGCGACCTGAACGATGTCGTGCAGAAAGGCTATAGCTCCACCCTCATCCAGATATCGGAAGCACTACAGGAGAAGAAGATCGCGAAGATTGCCGATGAGATCACACAACGGAAAGGCGTCAAACTCGTGCTCATCGCCGGTCCGTCGAGCTCGGGCAAGACCACGACCTGCAAGCGCCTGTCCATACAGTTGGCCGTCAACGGCATCCGTCCCGTCAACATCTCGCTCGACGACTATTTCGTTGACCGCGACCAGACGCCACGCGACGAGAAAGGCGATTACGACTTCGAGCATCTGCATGCCCTGAACCTGCCCCTGCTCAACGAACAGCTCACGGCCCTCTTCCGCGGCGACGAGGTGGAACTGCCACGCTACGACTTCCCCACAGGTACCAGTCAGAAGAGCGGCAGACGCCTGCGCCTCGGCGACAATGAGATCCTGGTGGTGGAAGGCATCCACGCCCTGAACCCCGAGCTGACCTCGCAGATACCCAAGGAGCAGATCTTCCGTGTCTATGCCTCGGCACTCACGACGGTGCTGCTCGACAACCACAACTATATCCCCACCACCGACAACCGTCTGCTGCGGCGCATCATCCGCGACCATAAGTATCGGGCTGTCAGTGCCCGCGAGACCATCCGCCGATGGCCGTCGGTCCGTGCCGGTGAGAATAAGTGGATCTTCCCCTTTCAGGAGAATGCCGACGCGATGTTCAACACAGCCATGCTCTTCGAGCTGGCCGTCATCAAGAGTCAGGCCGAGCCACTGCTGGAGCAGGTGCCGGAGAACTGTCCGGAATATGCCGAGGCCTACCGCCTGCTGAAGTTCCTCCGATACATCACGCCCATCCCCGACACCCAGATACCTCCGACCTCCCTCCTCCGTGAGTTCCTCGGCGGTTCGTCGTTCAAGTATTAGTTGAACGATGGCGGTGGCCGACTGACAGAATAAGCCAGAGGTGTCCCCCTCTATACTTGGCCCCCTATAGGGGGCTAAAAGTATATAGAATTGGTGAGTAGACAGATGTTAAATCTACCAACTCTGGCAAAGTCTATGGTTATGGTACAACATACAATAAAATTATGAAAAGAATTCTCTGCTTATTTTGTTTTTTCTTGATAGGTATCCATATGTATGGTAAGAGGAAAAACATAATGTATTATGTTGAAATTCCAGAATACATGGTTGCCCAATTGGATAGTGTATATTATAGTTGTACCAATGAGTTTCAAGTTGGGGCGGGGATAAACGTACACAATCTGGTTAATTATAAGGATACATCCTTTAAAGATGGTATATATGTCTTCAGAGGAATGGGGCCTCATTTTCAGCAGTTGATGTTTATTAGGTATAAGCACAAATTGTATTTCTTTAATGCTCATAATGCGATAAATGTGCAGAAACAATTGATGGATGCAAAGGAGAAATTACTTATTGAGTCAAGTGATTATGTCTTATATCTCAAACACATAGCTGATTACATTTACGAATCATATGAGGCTGGAGATTATTATTATGAGGCTATAGAAGAGAGTTATCATGATGGCATATTACTTCCTCTAGGAAATTGAGGCAATAAGACGTGTAAGTCGTAAGAAATATCATAGGACAGCTCACTTTTGTCCTAAAAAAGTGCCGAAAAAAGTGGTCGTCTGATGTTGTGAACCAGAAAAACAAAGGGGCTCTTTTATGCCTTTTTTGCCCTGTTCGGCGTAGAGATGGGGGCTACTTTGGGTAGGGGTGCCTTCTAACGGTTAAAGAGATAGGCTCCATGACTGTAAGGAATGGCACTTACGAGTGAAAGGGATAATCTCTTATAGGGTATAGGGATTATCTCTTTCGCTCGTAGAGCCTATCTGAATGACTCTTGGAGCCTATCTCTTTGAGGGAAAGATCCTGCCTCTTTTGCATATTGTCTTAACTCGCTTGTTGTCAAGCAAATACGATGTTTGCTCAAAACTTGCGTGTATGGGGCTCATTATGATGTTTATGACCTACACGCGAGTTATGAGCATCCCTTTGTAAAGAAAAGTCGCAAGATGACTGTCTCGCTTGTTACCAGCGGGACGCAAGAAGTCCCATTTATAATGCAGGGTTGTGCCCTGCTGTCTGTTCTCTTTCTTCGGCGCGAAGATTTAGAGCCCCTTCTAAAGGGGCGGCTATAATGCAGGGTTACACCCTGCTGGGATGTTCTCTTTCTTCGGCGCGAAGAAAAGAACCAAAAGAAGCATCCACCCCCACTAAATCTCCCCCTATATGGGGAGACTTAACCGCTCCTCCTGTCGCTCTTACATTAAGGTACGCTCAGACCATCAAAGGTCT
>Ga0265298_10010927_pt1 | contig 10673 bp, 19 predicted proteins | sample AusTroGonzalo_MG_3_FD_193486 | JGI IMG/M metagenome (GOLD analysis project Ga0265298, IMG submission 193486) | Bovine rumen microbial communities from tropical cattle in Woodstock, Queensland, Australia - Gonzalo_01 | ecosystem: Host-associated > Mammals > Digestive system > Stomach > Rumen ...
GTCCTGATCTATGTGATTGTCTGTGCTCAGTCCGCGAGAGCTTCCTGGATGTCGAAGGGTTCCGGGTCTTCCCCGGAGACCATCTGGAAAGCATCCCGTCCGAGATCCTTCGCCTCTTCCGGATGGCTGACGGCCGGATCCCAGTACGCGTCGCCTTCTTCCCGTTCAGGCTTGTGTCTATAGGCGAAGAGCTTCCCGTCGGCGTCACGGGCCAGCCAGCGGTAGCCTTCGGCATAGAGTTTATCGAGCTGGCTGATCGTGTCCGGATCCAGCAGGATCGTCTCTTCGACCGGCAGGAGTCCGGCGCGGATCAGCGCCGCCTCCATCGCTTCCGGGTCGCAGCGGATCCCGGCGCGTTCTCCGTTCCGGAAGATCACGCGGAAGCCGCCCTCGTTCATCTCGTCCTCCGGGATGTACGTGACCGAGATGATCTCGGTCAGATCTACATAGGTGTCATCGAATTTCGTCAGCATGTTTTCTTTCCTTCCTTTGTTTGGACTCCTGCCCGCAGCGGTCCGGATGGTTCAGACACTGGTTCCGGCATTTGTCTTTCTGCGTGCAGTAGAAGCAGCAGATCCGGTCCCTGCGCTTATCGCAGTAGAAGATGCAGCAGTAGCGGTCACTCATCGGACTCCTCCGGGATCCGCTTCAACCGGTTGTTTGCCGGCAGCGGCCACCAGGCGAGCACTTTGAAAAGGTCGTCGACCGGGCGTCCGTAGGCCATCCATTTGCCGTCCTCCCATTCGCAGCGCTGCTCGGCAGGCTGATTCAGATTCAGATCGACCAGGCAGAAGTAGCGGCCGTTCCGCGGAGGGTCTCCGGTCTTCCATTCCGGATCGGTGTCCGTTCCGGACACGGACTCCGCCTTCGGTGCTTCGCTGCGGCCGGTGAGGTAATCCAGCGAGCAGTCCAGCTGGTCGGCCAGTTTGGTCAGATCTTCTATATAGCTCGGCAGGAAGGATCCGCTGTAGTAGTGGTCATCCGGCTTGAAGTCGCCCTTCGCGTATTTCCGGATCTCGGACACCTTGTTCTTCGTGTAGGAGAACCGGCCGGGAAGGTCGGTCTTGTCGTCCAGTTCCGCTTTGTCGATCAGCGGGATCAGACGCTGTGCTTCCGCCTGCATCATGCTGCGGTATTCTTTCTGCTGTTTTTCCTGGTCCCTTTCCCGCTTCGCCGCCTCTTTCTCCCGCGCTTCGGTCTCCTGTTCCTTAGCTGCTTTTTTCCTTGCGCGTCCCTTGGAGCAGGGATATGCGCAGCGCTCCAGGTTCGAGCACTTCAGGCAGCAACCGCCTTTGCACTGTGCCCAGGTCATGGGCTCCCGGAGAGGCTGAAGGAAGCGCTGGGCCCGATGGACGCACTCGCTGCCGTCTTCGCATTCAAGATGCTTCATGTATTGCTCGGCATATTCCGCGGCATGCGCCGCACCGTCCGTCTTGATGAAGTAGGCGTCGCCGGATCGTTTGCAGCTCTCGGCGATGACCTGCTGGCCTTCCTTGGGGAGTTTCTGCAGTTCGTAGGCCGCGGTCTCGCCGAAGTGGTTCTTCTGGTACCAGCCGTACAGCTCCGGGATCAGGTTGTTCCGGATCGCAGAGAGCCGGGCCAGTTTGGTGCGGCTCAGGCCGCTGAGTTTGCTCACCCAGTCGCGGTGCCGGCCGGGAAACTCGAAGCCCTCGTCCTCCAGGCGCCGGATGCAGTCGGAGATCCTCTCCGCCTGCTGCGCCTCGTCCGCGCTGGTCATTTTCCGGTTGTCCGCGTTGCCGAGCAGCAGACGCAGCTCCTGCATGGCCGCCGAAGCGCTGGCGCTGTCCACGACGCAGGGAACGCCTTCGTCGAACTGTTTCGAGCCCTGGTCGATCAGCAGGCCGATCGCCGCGTGCCGGCGGTGTCCGGAAAGGATGGTATAGGTATCGTCGGCGCGTCGCTGCACCCGGAGGGGCTGCTGCAGGCCGATGATCTCGATGCTGCGGGCCAGTTCTTCCAGCCCGTCCATGCTGTAACCGTTGTTCTCGGCCGGGATCAGGTAACGGTAGGCGATGTAGCGGATCTGGTCCTTCCCGGTGTCCGGAACGGACACGTCTTTCATGAGTGCGGCAAGGTTGAACTCAGCCACAGTTGACACCTCCTCCCAGATACACCCGGACGAAGCGCCGGTAGTCCACGCAGGCCGCGGAGTGAGGCGAGCTCTCGATCAGCGGCTTCTGGGAGAAGGTCATGTCGTCGACCTTGTTCGTCTTTCGGATCGGCGGGAAGATCGTGAAGTCGGACTCTTCCAGGATCTGGAGAGACTTCCGGATCTGCGGCGACTGATAGGTCATCGTCGGAAGCAGACCGGCGATCTGCAGCTGCGGATTGATCGCCTGCATGTTCCGGATCTGCCGCGTCAGGTTGGCCATGCCCCGAAGGGAAAAGGCGTCGAGCTTGATCGGGATGATCACGTCGTCCGCCGCCAGGAGGGCCGCCGCTGCGGCCGCGTTGAAGGCCGGAGGGCAGTCGATCAGGCAGAAGTCGTAGGGATAGCCGAGCACCTCCGGATAGGCCGTCTTGCGCTCGAGGATCGGCTTGATATCCAGCAGGCAGCGCGTGTCGACGTCGCCGCCTTCGACCTTGCTCAGATCCAGATCCATCAGGCTCTCGTCCGCCGCCAGCAGGCTGATGTTCGGGACGCTGGTGTTCTGGAGCTCCACGGGATGCTCCATCGTGGACTTCCGGCGGAGCAGGTCGCTCAGACCGGACTTCTTCTGGCTGCCGCCGAAAAATTCGGTGGTGTTTGCCTGGCTGTCCGCGTCCACGACCAGCACGCGCTGGTGATAATCGCTGGCGAGGATCGCCGCCATGTTGACGCAGGTGACCGTCTTGGCCACGCCGCCCTTGAGATTGAGTATTGCTGTCGTTCTCATGATAACCTCCTAAAATTTAAAACATTCATGCCCGATGTAGCCGGGCTTGTCTCCCATTTGGAACTCCACGCGAAACCAGCGATGTTCCTCGTGGATGAATACGATTTTTCCGGGCACCTTCTCCCGGAGGATCTCCGGGAAGCCGGACGAGTGGTCCGTATTCGCCGCGGGGATGAACCAGATGATCTTTCCCAGTTTGGTCAAAACGGCAGCTCATCTCCTTCCTCGTCGTCCAGCTCCTCAAATATGCCGTACTGGCTGAAAGGAGCGCCGCGTTGTTTTTCCTGTCTCCGGATCCGGTTCTCATCCATCTTGGCGATCCGTTCCCTGGATGCCGCTTCTTCGGTGCCCTCCACCGGAGGAACGTAGTCGAAGCGCATCCGGCTGGCGTTGAAGCTGAGGACCAGATGTCCGAGAGGGCCGTCACGGTTTTTTTCGATCTGCAGCACACGGTTGGAGTCGCGGTCCTTCGGATCGCTCAGATCCAGCAGCAGGATCACGTCCGCGTCCTGCTTCAGCTGCCGGCTCTCGCGCAGATCATCCTTTGAGATGTAGCGCCGGTTGCCTTTTTTGTCGGTCTCTGGAACGGTCACCTGACTCAGTCCGATCACCGTGATCCCGAGCTCCTGGGCCAGCGCGTGCAGTTCGATCGAGATCTCGGTCACCGCTTCGTAGCGCTCTTTTTTTCTGGTCGGGATCAGCTGGACATAGTCCACGAGGATCACCTGGAAGCCCCGCGCGATGCTCTTGGCCCGGATGTCCGCCACGGTGTACCGTGCGCTCTCCAGGATCCGCAGATCCAGCTTGCTGCTCCGGTAGCCGACATCGCTGACCCGCTTGATCTCGCCGGGATCCAGATGTTTGCCTTTCGCGCGGCCCAGGCTGACGTCCGCGTCATTGGCCAGCAGACGGTCGGCCACATCGGCCAGCGTGGTCTCGTAGGAGAAAAAGCCAACCTTCTTGCCGCTTTTCGCAAAGGACAGGGCGAACTGGAGCGCCAGCGCCGTCTTGCCGACGGAGCTGTCCGCGCCGATGATCACGAAGCGCCCCGCCCCGGTCATCAGCTTCTCATTGAGCACCGGGATGCCCCAGTCCAGATGGTCCGGAGGCGTCCGGTCCTTCTGCCGGGCAAGGAAGTCTTCGATCAGGTCGCTGTAGCTCCGGTCCCGGTCCGCCTGGTTCTGCACCAGCATGCCGGCGGCCTTGGCCATCAGTTCCCGCGCGGTCGGCAGATCCGTCCCGGAGGAACAGATCTCAAAGCAGGCCGACTGGATCTCGCGCAGCTGCCGCTGGTCCCGGAGGATCTTCGCGTAGGCTTCGCAGTTCGAGGCCGACGGCGTCAGGTCCAGGATCGCGTACAGCTTTTCCCGGTAGCCTTCCTCTTCGAGCTGTCCCAGCACGGTGGCCGAGTCGACCTTCCCGCGCTCCAGGAAGATGCTCCGGACCGCCTCGAACATGTGCCGGAGATCGTTGTCGGTGAAGTCGTCCGCCGTGAGCTGCTGCATCAGCGACGGGATCGTCCGGTCGTCGATCAGCATGCTGCCGATCACGCTCACTTCGGCCGGATTGGCCTTGAGCTTGTCGAAACTGTCGGTCAGCATCGCTCACCTGCCAGCTTTCTGTCCGGAGCAGGATCCGGATCCGCGCTCTTTTCCAGTTCGTCTTCCCAGCGGCGGTGGGCAAGCCAGCGGCAGGCGTAGGGGATCCCTATACCGCGCTGCCACTCATCGGACTCCTTGGCCCGGTCGAGCGCCGCACTCATGGTCTGCATGAGCTTGCGGTCTGGACGTAATTTATCCCATTCCTCGCGCGCTTTGGCTTTGTCCTTCCCGCAGGGATAGGCCTTCCAGAAGCGTTCGAACATCTCCGGCTCCCACTTCGGCGCCGGCGCATGCTTTTGTTCTGTCTTTACTTGATTCAGTAAGTTATTTATTTGTGTCGGATTTTCCGTCAGCGGGTTTTCCGTTGACGGTTTTACCGTTGACGGAAAACCCGTCAACGGTGACGCACATGGTTCCTCATAAAGAGTGTAATCGTTTCCTGCGAAGTTCCCGCCGGCATCGTGTGTCTGCTCCCGGACGAGATATCCGGCTTCCTCCAGCTCCATCAGGGCCGACCGGATGGCATCCCGGCCTTCCTTGCAGATCGAAGCCAGTCCGGACACGGTATAGTCCCAGGTGTCCGGCAGACTGAGCATCTTGCTCATGAGTCCGGCCGCCTTCAGGGAGATCCGGCTGTCCCGGAGGTGGAAGTTGGACATGGTGGTATAGTTGCTGTTGTGTTCCACGCGGATCACGCCCACGATCCATCACCTCCTTGACATCCGGCGGAAAAACTGGTATTATATACCTGTTCTCGTGATAGCCTTTTCAGGGCTTTCACAGCCCGGTCGGGATGCAGCCCCGGTCGGGCGCTTTTTTTATTCCTCATTCAGACCACCTTCATGCCCGGCACATAGAGGCACGGCCTCGGCGCCGGGTCTTCCTTTGTCCGGATCTCCGGCCGGACCAGGTGCCGATTCACATAGGCCTCCAGATCCGTGTCCTTGATCCGGATCATCTTCGGTCCGATCCGGTAGGCGGGGATGGTTCCTCGCGCGATCATCCCGTCCAGGGTCCGGAGCGAGACGGCCAGATGCTCGGCCGCCTGCTGTCTTGTCAGATAGCTCATTCCTGACCCTCCTCTGCTTCCAGTATTGTTGGTGCTGTGATAACCATTCTGTTAAATTCGTCAAGTGCGACATAACAGTTGTGGTCTATGTATGTGTAATCTTTTAGACCGTAACTGTTATACATCTTGTCCGCATCCACTAACCGTCCATGCGGTGGTAGTTCGACAGCTTCGGTCTCCTCATACCATGTCCTATGCGTGATAATCACTTGTCCGTTCGACCGCACGATAAGCCGCAGCTCATCTTCACCTGTTGGTAAGGAAAGGCTTTTAATTATGATGCTCATTCCGCGCCCTCCTTTTCTGCGTACTCCACCTGGAGGCCGGCGGCCACCAGCTCGCGGAGCTGTTTCATGGCATACTCGAACGGCTCGCGCTCGAGAGGATCCACGCGGCCGTCCACCGCGATCCGCTGCAGGTCGGTCATCCCGTCCTCGGAGAAGTCCCGCAGCTTGACCAGCAGGTTCAGCACGGCCTCCGGAAGGGGCTTCCGCTGGATTTCCGGCAGCAGGGCAGAGGCGACGCGGCTCTTGTTCAGCAGATGCCAGTAGCAGATGATCTGCTGCCCGGCCACCTCGGCCATCCGGAGGACGATCGTGTCGCTCGGCATGTTGACGCCGCCCTCGTACAGCCGGACGCTCTCGACGCTGATCCCGAGGACCTCCGCCCAGCGCTCCTGCGTCAGACCGGAAGTCCGCCTTGCGTTATAGTAGATATTCCGGCATTCATCCTGCATGGCCTTCCGCCTCCGTTTCCGGTATGCTGAAGATGTCCGCTGGGCCGTAGAGGTCGTCAATCGTGCAGTGCAGCAGCCGCGCGATCTCCGGCAGGAACTCCGAGGAAGGCCAGCTGTAGCCGATCTCCCAGGAAGTGAGCCGGGTCCTCTTGATGCCGAGGATCCGGGCGAACTCGGCCTGCGAATAACCGAGGCTCTTGCGCCGCGGCGCCAGCCCGAGCAGGCCCTGTCTCGTGGTGTTCATGTTCTCGTGATGCTCCTTTCTTATTTCTGGATTTTTTTCAGGACGTCGTCCAGGATCCGGTAGGTGGCCACCGGTACCTTCCGCGCTTCGAGGATGTCCAGGATCGCGTTGTCGGTCAGCTGGCCGTTGGACATGTTCCGGATCGCTCCCAGGGTGACGCCCTCTTCATGCAGCTCCAGCAGCTTGGTCCGGACCTGCCGCTTGAAGTCGGCGGCGGCCTTCCCGCGCGTGCTGGTGAAGGGATCGTCCAGGATTACGCCGGCGGCTTTAGGGGGGGGGCGGATCTCTCCGCCCCGGCATCCTCCTTTACCCCGGACCCGGCTGCCTGTTCCTGCGGCTCTTCCGCCATGTCGGCTTCCGGCGGTTTCCGGAAAGAGTTCCAGACCTTCCGGAAGACGGCATAGGCATCATCGGAGCAGAGAGGACAGGCCGGAGGACCCGGATTCTTTTCGCGCTCGTACGCGCTGCGCACAAAGTAGTAGAGGTCGAGCCAGTAGGCGATCAAGGCTTCCGTCTTGCCGGTCATGCCGGCGATCAGGCAGACGACGCTCTGGACCGAGGCTTCCGAAGTTCCCAGCTCCGGAAGATCCTCCATGTTTTGGATAACAGGCAGACTCATCTGTGCCTCCAGTCCCGGTAGAGAAGAAACAGAAGGGCGGCTACGCAGACGATCATGCCGGCGGTCAGCCATCCCTGGTGCATCAGGATCTCGCTCATGTTGTTTCCTCCTGGATCTCGTTCATCAAATCCTGGATCCGTCGTCGGATCCGATCCTCGTATTTCTTTCGGACGCGCCTCTTCTTTGCGTGCCGGCTGAGATAGAGCCAGCGTTTCGGAATGAACGCTTCCGTGATTTCCCGGACGATCTGCTTCACCTTCCGGAGGACGTCCGCCAGGGCAGGGAGCAAAGCCTCGACCAGCTTGTCCACCACTTTCCTGGCTGCCTCGAACATGTTCGCGAGAGCACGCTCGACGTCGGGAAGAGGGTCATGCGGAGGCAGAAGAAGAACTTCGCTGGGTGCCGGGAGCATCAAGATCTCGCTCATGTTGTACCTCCTGAAGTGAAAAGGCCGGTCTGGGCGCCTCAAGGGAGACTGTGAGACCTCGGGCGCCCGGACGGAAGAGGTAGAGACCACCCGTGGAAGACCGGCCCTCACTCCCATTCAGGGAGTGAGAACATAATAATCCCTAAATTGGGGAAAGTCAATACACTTAACATAATAAATCCCTAATTTGGGGATTATGCTGAAAAGGTCAGTCTGAAATTGTATAATCCTTCCAAAGAGGTGGCGGAAGTGAATAGAATTAGACAATTAAGGCTTGAAAATAATATGAAACAAGCAGATTTGGCTAAAATGCTCAAATGCGCTCCGACTGCCATCTCAAAATATGAGCTGGAGCAGTTAGACATCAGTTCCGCTTTGATTAATCAACTTTGCGATATTTTTGGCTGTTCTTCAGATTATCTTCTCTGCAGAACGGATCTGTCTTCAGACCTGCTAAGCAAAGAAGAGGAAGATCTGCTGATCGCCTGGCGGGGTGCGGACGATCATGCCCGGCGGATGGTGGATCTCGCCCTGGAGCCCTTCAAAAAAGAGGACGCCGGACAGAAGGCAATATAATCTGGCTGCGCTGAATGTGTCCGGAACGGACACGCAGGAGGATCCATGCCGAAAAAGAAACAGAAAAAGGGCTACGGTCCCGGCGGGGAGTATTACCGGAAGAGGATCACCGGCCCAGACGGGAAGCAGAAGGATGTCTATGCGAAAACACAGGCCGAGCTGAGCGAGAAGGTCGACCTGCTGCGCAGCGACTGGGCTACAGACCGGATCCCTGGAGACCGGATATACGTCTTCGAGTACTGCGCCGGTTTCTACGCCCGGCGGGCTCCGCATCTGAGCGCGGAACGGAAGCAGCTCTACGAGCGCCAGATCAACAAGGTGATCTGTCCGGTGATCGGGAACCTGCTGCTGAAGGACGTCACCCTCGACGATCTGAAGGATGTGCTGGCCACGCGGGCCCACCTGAGCCGCCGGTCCCAGGAGGACACCGTGCAGATCCTGAAGCAGATATTCTCTTCCGCGACGGAGTCGGACAAGATCCCGAAGGATCCCTCCCTGCGTCTGACGCCGGGAGGGAAGCCCGCGAAGAAAAAGGAAGCCCTGACCGAGCTCCAGCAGGAGCAGCTGCTCGCCGCCGTGTCCGGACTGAAGCTCGAGCCCTTCGTGATGCTCGGGCTTTACACCGGGATGCGCCGCGGCGAGATCTGCGGCCTCCGCTGGGACTGCGTCCACCTGGACGGATCCGCGCCGTATATCGAAGTGAAAAGAGCCTGTCGGTGGCCGGACCGGAACCATCCGGAAGTGGAGGAAGAGTTGAAGTCCTCCGCCGCCTTCCGGTCCATCCCGATCCCTCCGCAGCTGCTCCGGTACCTGCAGCAGGAAAAAGAAAAGCTCCCCGAGAAGGATCTCGGGAAGCGATATGTCTTCGCCTCGGACAGGGGCGGCCCGGTCAGTTATACAACGCTGCGCCGCCGCTGGCAGACGATCCGGACCCGCAGCACGGCTTCCGGGCGGGGGATAGGGGAGAAGATCCGGAACCACAAAACCTTCGTCACGCTCGATTTTATGCCTTCTCCGCATATCCTGCGGCACACCTATATCACGAGGCTCGTCCTCGGGAAGATGGATCTCAAGCGCGTGCAGTACCTGGCCGGGCATGCGGATCCGGCGATCACGCTGCAGATCTACACGAGCCTGCAGAAGGCCCTGCCGGAGGATCTGGCGGCCGACGTCTGGGCCGCTTTCGACGCCGCGGACGGGGAGTAGATCCGTACCCCTTTTGTACCCCTTCCGGTCCGGTCCGGTACCCCGCGGACCCTGTTGCATGAATCGTTTTACCGTTGCTCTCTGCGTCATTCTGCAGGAACGGAAAGCACCGCGGCGCAAGGGAAAGAGCCGGAAAGGCTAGCGTCAGAAGGGAAAGCGGCACAGGGGCCCGCACTGCTTCGGGACCAAGAGGCCCGGAGTTCAAATCTCCGCACTCCGACCATCGAAAAGAGCCAGTAGATAAAGGGTCTACTGGCTCTTTTACTTTTCCTTATAGTGTTCTGCTTTCGGTAAGATTACCCCATGGCGTACCCCATTCGATCAATGGAGATCTTTATTATATTGTGCCGTGGAGATCCCGAGCAGTGCACCGAGCAGGGTGCAGACGGCTGCGGATGTTTTTGCGATCTGGTCTGCATAGGGCCAGCCCCAGATGCCGGCGCAGGCCACATAAAATACCGTGAGAGCCGGCAGGCATATCATGCAGATCCACTTCAGAACGTCGTAAATTTTGTCCGGTAATTTCATAATACATGATCCTTTCTTTCAGTGATTTTTCAGGGGCAGCGCGTCGACGGCCTTCATGATGGCCTCGGCGTCGCCGTTGCCTCCGAGTCCCTGGTGATAACTGTTGTGCATCTCCCGGAGCCGGCGACGATCGTCGAAGTCTATCTCGCCGTCCCGGATGTAACTTTGTCCGAGGTGGATCACGCGATCCAGCAGGACGCACTTGAGCGCATCCTGGAGGGCAACGAGCTGCAGCGTCTGATCGCCCTGCACCTTTGCGATCCGGTCGACCGTCTTTGTCAGTTCTTTGACCTCATCCTCTTTTTCTTCGAGTTTGTCTTCTTTCACTGCTTTACGTTCCCGCTTGAATTTTGATTTTTCTCCGATGATGTCCAGGAGCTTGACGCCTCCGACGCCGAAAAGGAAAGCGACAAAATACTTCAGGACCTCGGTCCAGAATGAAACCATCGTAACCACCTCCAGCCTTATTCGAGCAGTTTTTTCCAGGTATCGGCATCGCAGACGCCGTCTGCTTCGATGCCGTTTGCCTTCTGGAAGGCCTGAAGCCCTGCCAGCGTCTGTGGGCCGAAATCACCGTCCGCTCCGGAGGATCCTACAGAGTATCCACGGCTGTAGAGAAGTAGCTGCATCAATGCTACGTGCCAGCTGATATTTCCAACCCGGAGGACCGGCATATCGATCTCGACGTAGCAGAACTCCTGCTGGTGATCATCTTCCGCTGGATCCGGATCCATTCCGTCCTCTTCGGAGTAGAGCTCCCAGCACGGCCT
>Ga0265298_10010928_pt1 | contig 10673 bp, 10 predicted proteins | sample AusTroGonzalo_MG_3_FD_193486 | JGI IMG/M metagenome (GOLD analysis project Ga0265298, IMG submission 193486) | Bovine rumen microbial communities from tropical cattle in Woodstock, Queensland, Australia - Gonzalo_01 | ecosystem: Host-associated > Mammals > Digestive system > Stomach > Rumen ...
AGATAAATGATTTACTCCAACTAATGGTTTATGAGTGTTTATAGCTACTATTTTTGCAGCATTTATTCCAGTTAATAAAGAACCAATTAATCCAGGTCCTTCTGTCACAGCGATATAATCTATATCATCAATTTTTAAATTTGCATTTTTAAGTGCGTTTAAATAGACATATGTAATGCCTTTAACGTGTTCTCTTGAAGATATTTCAGGAACAACCCCACCATATTCTTTGAATATATCTATTTGAGATAATATTTCATTTGATAAAACGTGTTTTCCATCTTTAGTTACTGAAACACTAGTTTCATCACAAGATGATTCAAAACTTAATATATACATCTATATCACCATTTTCATACTGATAGCATCTATTCCATCTTTATAATATTTATTTCTTCTTCCTATCTCAATAAAACCTAATGTTTTATATAGGTTATATGCGATGACATTTGATTCTTTAACTTCAAGAAAGATTTCTTTTACACCTAATTCTTTTAATTCTTTTATGCTTTCATTAAAAAGAATCTTAGAATAACCATAGCCTCTGTTTTCTTTTCTAATATAAATGAAAAGAATATCCGCAGAATCAAGAACTATTCTAAAGTCTATTCCGCCTATTACTATGCCACTCTCAATTAATGAATAATTGATGGTGTTTTCGTCATAACAAATAAAATCAACATCATTTATTTCATTTTCATTATTTTTAGCTTGGTTCTTAATTAAAACATTCTCATCTTTTAAATTAACTACTTTCATTTTAGTCCTAGCCTTATTCTTTCCGCTTCAACGAGTTGTATATAATTTGGAGATAGATTGTTTACATCTTCAACTTTCATAAATAAATTAGAATCAATAATTAAGATAGGATTAGGTTTTCCTTCTTTAATTATCTTTTCTTTCATCTCATCAGTAAAATAAGAAGAAATAGAGACAAGCTTATCATCTTCTAATCTCACTAAATTATTATCTTTTATAGTAAAGTGGGCTGTATAAGCGTTTCCTCTTCTTGAATCTATGAATGGATACGATTCAGTTAATTTAGATGAGGCAAGAAGAGCTAAAGAGGATACTTCAAAAAGAGGTGTATTGTTCATCACCGCAAGCATTTTTCCTATTACTACCGCTATTCTAACACCAGTATATGAGCCTGGCCCAATGCCTATATATAACTCATTCATATCTTTTAATTCTAAATTTAAATCTTTTAATGCTTTCTCAAGTTTAGGCATCAATGTTTCTGAATGATTATTTGATCCTTTATCATAAGATTCAAATATGATGTCTCTATCTTTTAATATTCCAAGATATGAATAATCTAGGGCTGTATCAATTATTAATCTATACATAAATCCCCCATTATATTTATCTCTCTTTTAGAGTCAGGTAATAATTTAATATCTATTACAATTTTAAAATCATATAAATTTTCTTCTATGAAGTTGTACCACTCAACTACTTTTATCGCAGAATCATCAAAAAGATAATCATCTAAAATAGGATCATATTTTAATTCTTCTAATCTATATGCATCAATGTGGTAGAGCATTCCTTTATTTGATTCATAGACTTTAACTATGTTGAAGGTTGGAGATATAACTTCTTCTTTCACACCTATTGATTTTGCGATGTATTTAGTAAGAGTGGTTTTTCCAACACCAAGATTACCTTTAAGGCCAATTAATTCTCCTCCTTTAAGGCTTTTTCCTATTTTTTCTCCAAGCGCTTTTAATTCATCTAAATTCTCAATAATTAGTTTCATATTTTTTATTTTTCTTTCTCATTAATTATAACATAATGAGAAAGTATTTTCCCACAATCCTTAAAGTTTTATATAATCTAAATAAATGTATCAAAAATTTATCACAATTTAGGGTTATAATAATATTTGTAATTTTGGAGGTTTATATGAAGACAATTATTAAAAAAATGATCTCTTTTGTGGTTGTGCTCTTTATCTCTTTTTCATTAATCGGATGTTTTAACGTTACAAATCCAAGCGTTACAACAGAAAAACAACCAAAGAATTTATATGATCTAGCGGTTGAAGAAGGGTTTGAAGGGACATTAGATGAATGGATACTATCACTTTTTAATACAGGCGAACAAAAAAGCGTCTATGAACAAGCTGTTGAACAAGGCTTATTTACTGGTACGCTTGAAGAATTCATAAGAAATTTAAAAGGTGAAACAGGAAATATAAACATTCAAGAAGCATCTTCTTTTGCGATTAATTCTATATGTAGTATTTATAGTAAATTCACAAAAACTGTAGTTAACTGGTTTGGCGGTCCAAGAGATGATGAATATATGACCGCAGGAAGTGGTGTAATAATTGACGATAATAAAGAGGGAGGAGTAGCCTATATAGTTACTAATCTTCATGTAATATATGATTCAACAAGCAAAACTGGAATGGCTGAAAAAATAAGCGTCTATTTATATGGAATGGAATTTACACAATATGAAATTGATGCCAAATTTATAGGTGGTTCACAAACATATGATATCGCAGTTTTAAAAATTGAATCAGATATTTATAAAAACAGTGGGGCATATAAGGCAACCATAGGAAATTCAAGGAATATAGCCGCAGGTGATACAATACTCGCAATTGGAAATCCTGAAGCTGAAGGAATAAGTGTTACATCTGGAATAATTTCAGTTGAAGATGAAACAATAGAAATCACAAATCCAAATAATAGAACACAAGATAACTTCAGAGTAATTAGAATAGATGCTGCGGTAAACGGAGGCAACTCAGGCGGTGGTATATTTAACACATACGGAGAACTAGTAGGAATAGTTAACGCCAAAGAAGTTAATACTGAAATTGAAGGAATGGGTTATGCTATTCCATCAAATATAGTAAGTGCAATTGCGAAAAAAATCATTAATAGCTGTGATGGTGAAACTAAAACTACTACTTCTATTGTGACTCTTGGAGTAGAATTTGAAGTTTCAGAATCAAAATCAGAGTATAATTCTGAACAAAAAAGAACTAAGATAGTTCAAACTATTTCAGTGTCTGATATAGAATTATTAAGTGTTGCAAACGGAAAATTAAATAAGAAAGATGTAATAGTTAATATAAAAATAAATAATGAAACAATAATTGTTGATCATATTTCAGTAATAGAAGATACACTTCTTAGGCTATCAAAGGGCGACACTATAATATTCACTATCTTAAGAAATAATGAAATTAAAGAAATTTCAATAGTTTTAAATAATGAAATTAACTTAACTTAAATATTCTTTTCTTGATTAAAAAATAGAATAATGTTATTATATTTATGCGATTCTTATGGCGACTGTGGCGAAGTTGGTTAACGCACCGGATTGTGGCTCCGGCATTCCGTCGGTTCGAGTCTGACCAGCCGCCCCAGAATTGCAAAAATATGGGGCTGTGGCGGAACTGGTAGACGCGCTATCTTGAGGGGGTAGTACCAACAGGCGTGTGAGTTCGAATCTCATCATCCCCACCAATATGATAAAAATAAGTCGATATCAAAAATATCGGCTTTTTTTATACCGTATTTGGTATTTATACCATAAAAGTAGTATTATTATATTAAAAGAGGAATAAAAATGATAAAAGTTTATTTAAATGGTAAATCATTCATAGAAGATAATTCTGCTTTTCTTGACTTAAACAAATACATGTCATCACTTTTTTATATTGATTCAAAATTATTAAATGAAACAAATAAAACAAATTATGCAATTAAAGTGAACATAGATGATAAAACACTTTTAGCGATTAAAGTAGAACCATATAATTTATTACTATATGGTGACAAAGAATGTTTAGAAGAATTACTTTTATTTATTAAAGAAAACGATTATGAGATTGATGGAATAATGTGTTCTATTGATATAGGCGACTATCTAATTAGCAAGAGCACATATTTAATTGATAAAGAATATTATAAATCTATTGGTATGGACTTTATGGAAGCAAGAGATTTTTTAGAGAAATCTTCTTCTATCGTTACTATTCCTTCTTTAAGTGATGTTGATGCAATATATGATTTATCTATTAATTTTTTAAAAGATTGCGGACTTTTAGATAAACCAAATAAAGATAAAATAAAGAATAATATTTCAAATTATAGAATCATTAGGATTAATGATGAAATAGTTAGCATGGCATCTTTATCAAAAGAGACAGATAATTCCTATAAGATTTCTCATGTTTATACAAAACCACAATATAGAGGAAGTGGTTTTGCGAGAAAAATAGTAAATAATATAAAGAACGAGATATTAAAGATGGGAAAATATGCCACATTAAATGTAGACCAAAAAAATCCTATTTCGAATCGTTTATATGCATCATTAGGATTTAAAAAAGTTTTTTCTCAAGGAATATATTTAGTAAAATAATGTATAAATTATATTCAAAAAAGAGAACTATAATGAATTTTTAAGTTTCAGCAAAAAAGAGGAAAATTATATGTTTTTAAAAATATTAATAATTATTACTGCGATTTTATTCTTCATCTTATTAACTATTTATATATTCGCATCTATTCTATTAAATAAGTTTTTTGTAAGAATGGATTTTGAAAAAGGTAATGGGCTTATTTCATATGATGATATCAAAGATAAATATGAAAGAAAAGTATATGAATTTAGGTCAAAAAGAAACACATTAAAAGCTTTTCTATATAGAGGTAGGGATAATTATCCACTAATCGTATATGTCCATGGAATGTGCCCTGGCCATCAAGGATATATGTCTGATATCACATCTTTAATCGATAGAGGATATAACATATTTACTTATGATTTTAGCGCAACTGGAGAATCTACAGGAAAAACATATTCAGGACTAGATCAACAAGTTTATGATTTAAAGTCTGCGATGTCATATCTTAAAGAAAATAATTATTTTGGCTTTAATAGCGTACATCTATATGGTCACTCAATGGGTGCATACGCTGTAGCTGTAAGTGAAGATGATATTATTTCATCAAAAGTATGTATCTCTGGTTTTGATAATCAAATAGATACATTATTATCTTATTTTACTAAAGATAAAAGTAAATTATTTAAGGGATTCTCATCTTTTATGATTAGGTTTAAATATTTCATAGATCGTGGGATTAATTATAATCCTAAAGCCTCAAATATATTAAAAAACACTTCTACTCCTACTTTAATTATTCACGGAAGCGCTGATGAAATAATATCATTTGAAAATGATTCTATTAATTCAAAAAAAGATTTAATAAAAAATGAACTGGTTGAGTATATAACAATAGATGACCCACTTCACAATCTACATAACTCAATCATTGCATCAACTGAATGTGTGTTATATCAAAATGAAATACAAAAAATATATGATGAAGCTATAAAAGAAGGTCATAGTAATCAAGAAGCAAGAAACATTATGCTTAAAAGTATTGATGTATTTAAATATAATGTTGCGAACGAAGAATTGATGGATGAAATTGATAAATTTTATAAGAAACATAATAAATAAAAAAGATGCCTTGGGCATCTTATTTTTTTTAAATTATATGGTGGCTCAGGACAGAATTGAACTGTCGACACACGGATTTTCAGTCCGTTGCTCTACCAACTGAGCTACCGAGCCAACATAAGATGGCGGAACGTACGAGACTCGAACTCGTGACCTCCTGCGTGACAGGCAGGCATTCTAACCAACTGAACTAACGTTCCATATCGTTATTTTGGTGGCGGGAGAAGGATTTGAACCTTCGACCTCTGGGTTATGAGCCCAACGAGCTACCGCTGCTCCATCCCGCGATTTAAAATATGGCGGAGAAAGAGGGATTCGAACCCCCGCGGGACTTTCATCCCCTGTCGGTTTTCAAGACCGATCCCTTCAACCGGGCTTGGGTATTTCTCCGTATATTGAATTGGTGGACCCAGAAGGACTCGAACCTACGACCGCCCGGTTATGAGCCGGATGCTCTAACCAACTGAGCTATGGGTCCATTTATGGTTAGTGGTAGCGGCGGTGGGGATCGAACCTACAACCTTGCGGGTATGAACCGCACGCTCTAGCCAATTGAGCTACGCCGCCAGGTTATTATGGTGGAGCATAACGGGATCGAACCGTTGACCTCCTGCTTGCAAGGCAGGCGCTCTCCCAGCTGAGCTAATGCCCCGATTTGGTACCCAAGGCCGGACTTGAACCGGCACGTCATTGCTGACATTGGATTTTAAATCCAACGCGTCTACCTATTCCGCCACTCAGGCATATAAAGTGGTGACCCGCTGGAGATTCGAACTCCAGACCCCTTGATTAAAAGTCAAGTGCTCTACCAGCTGAGCTAGCGGGTCAAGAGGTTAATGGTGCCGAAAGTAGGAATCGAACCCACAACCTACTGATTACAAGTCAGTTGCTCTACCAGATTGCGCTATTTCGGCACGCATGGTGGAAGATGACGGGCTCGAACCGCCGACCCTCTGCTTGTAAGGCAGATGCTCTCCCAGCTGAGCTAATCTTCCATGTCACACTCTTATTAATATGTTACTCGGTTGGTGGGCCCAGATGGACTTGAACCATCGACCTCTGCCTTATCAGAGCAGCGCTCTAACCAACTGAGCTATGGGCCCGAGATTGCTTCCTCTTAAACCGCGCTATATTATTTTACTAAAAGTAAGTATAATTGTCAATTGATTTTTTCTTTTAATAATTTTATTTTAAATTAAGGTTTTTTTCATAATCTTTTTTTTATAGATTTTTTAAGTTCTACTCTATCTATTAAGATAATTCTTCCGCAACCAAGGCACTTAATTTTACAATCTACACCACTTCTTACTACTTCCCATTTATTAGTACCACAAGGGTGTTGTTTTTTGAGTTCATATACATCACCTAAAGAAATGGTGATTAGTTCTTTCTCGTTCATTTTTTCTCCTTATGAAGTGGTTTTGGGTATTTTGAGCTTGTTTTTTTAATCTTTTCTATTAAAACTAAAGAATAGTCTCTTTCTAAAACTTTGTAGTTTATAACTTTTTTAATTATAGCGCCAATCTCTTTTAATAGATCTTTTGATTCTTCTATTTCTTCGCTTGCTTTATTGGCGCTCTTCATTGCGATTAAAGTTCCACCTATTTTCAAAAATGGGATTGTGTACTCAAGCTGTTCTTTAATTGTTGAGACAGCTCTTGTTGTAATATAGTCAAAAGATTCTAACTCTTTAAAGTCTTCTGCTCTTAAGTGGATACATCTAACATCATCTATATTTAACAGCTTTAAAGTGTCTTTTATAAACTCAATCTTTTTATTTGTTGCTTCAACGATTGTTAGATTTAAATCTTTCATATAAATCTTAAGTGGAACTCCAGGAAAACCAGGACCCGAACCAATATCTAAAAGTTTTATATCTTTTTTTGTTTTATCTATGGCTAAAGAAACCATCAAAGAATCATAAAAATGATAATAATATACATCTTCTTTTTTTATAATTCTAGTTAGATTTGTGGTTTTATTTTTATTTATTAAATTGGTATAGAAAAGATTAAAATCTTTTTTCATAGATTCAGTAAGTTCTATACCATTTTTCTTTAAATCCAACATAAAATCATTCATTTTTATACCCTCTTGATCTAATATATGCCAAAAGAATCGCAATATCACTTGGATTTACACCACTAATTCTGTTTGCTTGACCTATAGATGTTGGATTCACAAGTTTTAGTTTTTCTTTTGCTTCACTTGCGAGGTTGTGACATAAATCATAATTAATATCAGCTGGAATTTTTATCATATCAACTCTTTTTAGTTCCTGTGCTTCTTTTAATGCTTTCTTGATATAGCCTTCATATTTGATGTGTATTTCTATTTGATTTATCAGTTTATCATCAAGAACACAGTCAATTCCAGCAACATATAAAGCTTTCTTGTAACTATAGTCTGGTCTTTTAATTAAATTATATAAACTTTCTTTTATTGAAATTAGGGAAATGCCTAATTCTTCGCATTTTTTGGTTTCTTTTTGATTGCCAGTTACAAATAATTCTTTTAATCTTTCCTTCTCATTTTCGATGATTTCTTGGTCTTTTTTAAATGTTTCATAATCTTCGTCACTAATTAATCCAAGCAAATATCCATAAGGCATTAATCTTTGATATGCATTGTCGTTTCTTAAAAGTAATCTATATTCCGCTCTTGATGTGAGCATTCTGTATGGCTCTATTGTTCCTCTTGTGACTAAATCATCTATTAATACTCCAATATATGCTTCATCTCTTCTTAAAATGAACGGATCCTTATTATCGAGTTTTAATGAAGCATTAATCCCAGCCATAAGGCCTTGACATGCAGCTTCTTCATATCCGCTTGTGCCATTTATTTGGCCTGCAGTATATAAATTTTCAATTATTTTTGATTCAAGGGTTTGTTTTATTTGAAGTGGATTTATGGCATCATATTCAATTGCGTATGCATATTCAAGAATTACTGCATTTTCAAAACCAGGAAGACTTTTAACCATTTGTTCCTGAATATCTTTTGGCATAGATGTTGAAAAGCCTTGAAGATACATTTTATTAGATTCTTTTGAGACTGGTTCAATAAAGAGTTGGTGTCTTTCTTTATCTTTAAATCTTACAAGTTTAGTCTCAATAGATGGGCAATACCTTGGACCTATACCAGTTATTTCACCACCATACATCGCTGATTTTTCTAAATTATCTAAAATTATTTTGTGTGTTTTCTCATTTGTATGAATCAAATAGCATGGTACTTGATCACTAAGTTCTAAAAACTTAGTTGTTTTATATGAAAAGCCTTCTTTATCTCTATCTCCTGGTTGTATCATCATCTTTGAATAATCTATCGATGAATCGAGGACTCTAGGTGGAGTACCTGTCTTAAGTCTTAAGATTTCAAAACCTAAATCTTTTAGGTTATTTGATAAAGATGAATATGTTTTTTGACCTTCAGGGCCACTCTTCTTTTCATCTTGGCCCATAAAGCATACAGAGTTCATATATGTCCCTGTGGTTAAAATTACGGTTGAAGAAGAAAAGCTTCTTCCATCTTCAAGAGTGACGCCTTCTACTTTTTTATCCCTAACGATTAAGTTTTTCACATATCCAATTTCTAAATCTAATCTTTCTTGATTCATTATTGTTTTAAGCATTTCTTCATGATATTTGTATTTATCTGATTGGCATCTTAAAGCTTGAACCGCAGGACCATTAGATGAATTTAATAATCTCATTTGAATATATGTTTTATCTGCGTTTATACCCATCTCACCGCCTAAAGCATCTATTTCCTTGACTAAAATCCCTTTCGCAGGGCCACCGATTGATGGATTACATGGCATAGAAGCTACGTATTCTTTAGAACCAGTTATTAGTAATGTATTCTTTTTTAATCGGGCAAGGACTAAAGCCGCTTCACAACCAGCATGTCCAGCGCCCACTACAATCGCATCGTATTTCATATATTTTCAAATAAAATTAATAAATTAAGCATATTTAACTTTATAGATATCCCTTAAGATATAGTTTTATGCTATATTTTATATTATAATATAAATAAAGATATTTGAGGTGAGATAATGAAACCAAAAATTTTAATAATTGAGGATGAGACAAAATACGCATACATTTTGGAGAAGTTTTTTAACGCTAATGATTTCGAAGTTGTGCTTGCTTTTGATGGATTAAATGGTCTTCAAGAATTTAGAAGATTCAATCCAGACATCATTGTATTAGATATAATGCTTCCTAAAATGGATGGATACGAGATCGCAAAAAGAATTAGAGCCACTTCAGATGTGCCTATTATTATGATGAGCGCTCTTTCAGAAGAAAGTGATATTCTAAAAGGGTATAATCTTCATATAGATGATTATGTGACTAAACCATTTAGAACTCCTATTTTAATCGCAAAAGTTAAAAATCTTCTCGAAAGAAGACAAGCTTTGATTGATTTATCAAGCAACAAGGATTCAAAAAACGAACTCACAATAGGTGGTATTAAGTTACTAAAAGATAGTATGCAATGCTTTATAAACGGAGAAGCAGTTAAACTCACTAAGACAGAGTTTAAGTTATTAGAGTACCTAATGGAGAACGTTGGAAAGAATTGCACTAGAGAAGCATTATATAAGAGTTTTTGGGATGGAAAAGATATTGATGAAAGAATCATTGATACATATATAAAGAAAATAAGAAAGATTGTATCTACTGGTTCTTGTGAAATAGTAACTGCATTTGGTATAGGATATAGATTTGAAGAAAGATAATAGAGTTTTAGGAGAAATTAAATATACATCACTTCAAACACAGCTATTTTCTATAATCTTGATGTGCTTTATTTTGTTTATACTTTTTAATTATTTAATAATTGTATACGCATTTAGAAATAGATATATAGAATACGAAGTTAATTCTTCAATTTCTGAAGTAGAGGAATTATCTAAAAATATAAATGAAGGCGATGGTAATCTCACACTAATACTGAATAATTATTATGAAAAAAGTGGTGCCATACCACTTTTTATTGATGCTTCTGGAGGAGGCTATAAATTAATTGATCCAATTTATACATCTTATGAAATTAAAGTAAATGATGGAATCGAAGACTATACTATAAAACTCGAATCTTATGATATAGATGTTAAAGTTGGAGATGAAATAAGTGGATATATATCTTTAATTGAAAATAGCAC
>Ga0265298_10010931_pt1 | contig 10670 bp, 8 predicted proteins | sample AusTroGonzalo_MG_3_FD_193486 | JGI IMG/M metagenome (GOLD analysis project Ga0265298, IMG submission 193486) | Bovine rumen microbial communities from tropical cattle in Woodstock, Queensland, Australia - Gonzalo_01 | ecosystem: Host-associated > Mammals > Digestive system > Stomach > Rumen ...
GTCTTTATCAAAGGGACGAGATGCCTTGGTGGGGTCGTCGACACGCGTCGAGAAGGCACTGATGCCGTCGAAACTGCCCATGGAGAGGTAATTGGTCTCTTGTGCACCACCACAAAGCACCATGTCCTGCAAGCCATTGCGGATGAGCAGCGCACCCAGTCCGATGGAATGGGAGCCGCTAGCGCAAGCCGCACTGATGGTCATATTGATGCCTTTCAGGTGGAAGATGGTGGAAAGGTTCATTGTCACGGTGGAGTTCATTGACTGGAAAATGGCTGCCGAGCCGACGAGGGTGGTGTCTTTTTTCTCCAAAATGGTCTCATGCGAATCAATGACTGCCTTGGCCGAGGAGTCATTGCCAAATAACACACCTACCTCGTTTTCAATCAGATAGGTATCGTCGATACCTGCTTGTTTGAAGGCTTCCAAAGTGGCCATATAGGCATATTCGCCTTCTTCGGCGAGATACATGCGGAGCTTGCGGTCGAGGAGACCTTTGAGCTGTGGTTTTTCAACCATACCCGTCAGAGGGGAACGATAGCCATATTCAGTACGCTCGGGTTGAATGCCGATGCCGGAACGGCCTTCACGCAACGAGATTGCAACTTCTTCCTTGTTTTTTCCGAGGCAGGACCAAATGCCCATGCCTGTGATGACGACTCTTCTCATGTGTAAAGCCCTCCATTGATTGAAATGACTTGTCCTGTGATATATGCTGACTCATCAGAGGCGAGGAAACTGGTCAAAGCGGCTACTTCTTCAGGTTTACCGAAACGACCCAACGGAATGAGTTTCTTCAGTTCAGCCTCATTGAGTTCCTTAGTCATGTCGGTCGCGATGAAGCCCGGCGCGATGGCGTTGACGGTTACCTTGCGGGCGGCCACTTCCTGCGCCAAGGCCTTGGTAGCCCCGATGAGGGCTGCTTTGGCCGCGGAATAATTTGTTTGTCCCGGCAGGCCTTTCAGTCCCGACAGCGAAGCCATGTTGATGATGCGACCATTGCGGTGGGTCATCATGTCCTTCAGCAGGCGACGTGTGATATAGAAGAAACCTTTCAAGGTGGTGTCAAGCACTTTGTTCCATTGCTCTTCCTGCATGAAAATCATCAGGTTGTCCTGACGGATACCCGCATTGTTGACCAACACAGAGATGTAATCGTCGGGATGTGCCTCTGACCAGGAGGTCAGGGCGTTTTCGATGGCTTGCGGTTCTGCAACGTTGAAAGGCAACAATTCGCCTGTGCCACCAGCCTCTTGAATTTGCTTCAAGGTATCTTCGGCTGCTTCTTTGTTGGATTGGTAATTGATGATGACGGCAAAACCGTCTTTGGCGAGACGCATGGCGATGGCTTTACCCAAACCGCGTGAGGCGCCCGTGATGAGTGCGTATTTCATTACTTCAATTTCAATGGATTGGTTTTCAGATAGTTCTCAACAGCCGCGATTTCCTTGTAGAACGGCGTGTCCTCCACAAACAACGGGATGATTTCGCGAACTTTGTCGTAAATCTTGCGTGAGGTGGGACACAACTTGTCGGCAATCTTCAGACAGTCGGTGGCCTGCGCCAAGGCAATGTATTGGATGGCCATCACTTGGAAGCAGTTTTCCACCACTTGCTTGCAGAGCAAAGCGGAATTGGTGCCCATGCTGACGATATCTTGGTTGTCGTTGTTGTTCGGGATACTGTGCACATAGTTGGGCATAGCCAGTGTTTGACATTCGGCGGTCGTTGAAGTGGCCGTGAACTGACAGGCTTGCATGCCGTAGTTCAGTCCCAGCGTGCCGAGGTTGAGGAACGGCGGCAGGATGCCGTTGATGCGGTCGTGAAAGAGGTAATTGAGCTGTCGCTCCGCCGTCATGCAAAGGCGCACAAGAGCGATTTTTACTTTGTCTTCTTCCAACGAGATATAGTCGCCGTGGAAGTTGCCACCATGATAGACATACTCCGTTTCAGGGTCGACGATGGGATTGTCGCAAGCTGAATTGAGTTCATCCTCAAGGATTTGGCGTGTGTATTGCAACGTGTCGTAAATGGGACCGAGGATTTGCGGCGTGCAGCGCAATGAATAATAGGCCTGCACCTTGTGTTCAAACACTTTCACATCGGAGTGGCCGTAGTCGTAAAGCTCATGGGCACGTTTTTTCATGCACTGTGAGCCTTCGGAGATTTCGCGCAAACGACGCGCAATCTCTTGCTGACCTTCATGGTGACGGCAGTTGTTCTCGCCTTCCGACATGTAATCGTCAAACGAAGAAGCGATTTCATTCATCCACACGGCGGCCAAAGTTGCCCAGTCAAGCAAAGTTTCGGCGTGGAACTGGTTGATGACACTGATGCCGGTCATCACGGAGGTGCCATTGGTGATGGAAAGACCCTCGCGGATGTGCATTTTCAGCGGTGTCAAACCCAACTGTTTCATCACTTCGCCGGCATTGCGCCATTCACCTTTGTAGTGCACTTCACCTTCGCCAATCAAACACAGAGCGATATGGGCCAACTGCACCAAGTCGCCACTGGCACCTACGCTGCCGTGCATGGGAATAAAGGGATAAATCTCGTTGTTGATGAACGCAACCAACAGATGAGCCACATCAGTATGCACACCCGAACGGCATTGCAGCACCGTACCCAAGCGGGCAATCATGGCCGACTTCACGTAGATGTCGTCCAAAGGCTCACCGGCACCCGTGGAATGGCTTCGGATAATATTATATTGTAAATCAGTGAGATATTTGTCGTCAACGCGCCATTGTGCCATCGGGCCGAAACCTGTGTTGATGCCATAGATGACTTTCTCGGCAGCAAATTTCTCCAAGAAACGGTAACAAGCCTCCACACGGTCCATCCATTCAGAAGCAACCTGAATGTTTTCGCCAGCATACAAGACTTTCTCGACATCGTTGAGCGTAATTCTATCTTTCAGTGTAATCATAGCGAGAATACTCCATTATAATTAAGGTGCAAAAATAGAAAAAAAATCAATGTGTCATTTTATTTCCTATCTTTGACCCCGAAAAACTGACTTATAATGATTGAAAACAATACGAAATGGTTAGTTGTTGTCAACCCGAAAGCCTCGGTGGGCAAGTCCGAAAAAGACTGGCCTACGATTAAGGAACTCCTTATTAAAGAGGGCATTGAGTTTGACGATGTGCTGACCGAATATCCCCGTCATGCCATTGAAATCGTCCGAAATGCTATCGTTGAGAAAGGTTATCGAAAATTTATCGCTGTGGGTGGCGATGGCACTAATAATGAGGTAATTAACGGCATTTTCACCCAAGACCAAGTACCTACTAATGAAATCACGATGGCCGCATTGCCTGTCGGGACGGGCAACGACTGGCGTCGTACTTTTGACATTCCTTTAGAATATGATAAGATCGTCAAAATCATCAAGGCGGGACACACTTTTGCGCACGATATTGGTAAGTTGAGCTATTACGATAATGGCGACACGAAAATCCGCTATTTTCTCAACGCCGCCGGAACTGGATTAGACGAGATGGTATGCCATTCCACCAACACCATGAAGCAACAAGGCAAAGGAGGAACGGTTCGCTATCTGATCAGTTTGGTCAAATGCATTTTGACCTACAAAATCACACATATCCAACTCACCGTGGATGATAATTTGGTCTTTGACGACAGCATTTTGAACCTTTCCCTTGGCAATGGTCGGTTCAACGGAGGAGGCATGATGACGATGCCCAACGCCATTCCAAACGACGGGTTGTTTGACATCACGGTCATCAAAAAAGTGTCCATTTTTAAGTTCGCGGCTAACGTGAAAAACCTCTACGATGGCAGCTTCGTCAATAAGATTAATGAAGTGAAGACTTTCCGTGGTAGAAGAATACGGATTGTGTCCATTCCTCCACATTCTTTGAAGGTGGAAACCGAAGGCGAAAACCTCAACAATTCGCCCTTCGACTTTGAGATGCTTCCAAAAGCCATCAATATGGTTGTTCCTAAAAAACACAAATTCTAAATTTTGAAATGCAAAACATTCGACGTAGTCAATCTTAAATCTTAAATTTCAACAATATGGTAAACATCGATCAAATCAATTTTGCAAACAAGCGCGTGGTTATCCGCGTTGACTTCAACGTCCCGTTGGACGACAACTTCAACATCACTGACGACACCCGTATGCGTGCCGCCCTGCCGACCATCAACAAAGTGCTCAACGACAAAGGCATGGTTGTGCTGATGTCGCACCTCGGTCGCCCGAAAAAGAATCCCGACCCGAAATATTCCATTAAGCCGATTATCAAGCACTTGGAAGAACTGCTGAGCCGTCCCGTGCAATTCGCTGACGACTGCATGAAAGCCGCCGATAAAGTGGCCGCCATGAAACCTGGTGAAGTGCTGGTACTCGAAAACCTCCGCTTCTATGCCGAGGAAGAAGGCAAACCGCGTGGTATTGAGAAAGGTGAAGAAGGCTACGACGAAGCCAAGAAAGCGATTAAGGCTTCACAGAAAGAGTTCACCAAGACCCTGGCTGGCTATGGTGAGTACTACATCAACGACGCTTTCGGCACCGCCCACCGCGCCCATGCTTCGACCGCTCTGATTGCCGACTATTTCGATGCCGACCACAAGATGTTCGGCTACCTGATGGGCAAGGAAGTGGCTGCCGTCAACAAGGTGATGAACGAAATCCAACATCCTTTTACCGCCATCATGGGTGGCTCGAAAGTTTCCACCAAGATCGAAATCATCGAGAACCTGCTTACCAAAGTCGACAATCTCATCCTCTGCGGCGGCATGACCTACACCTTCAAGCGCGCCTTGGGCGGTAAGATTGGCAACTCCATCTGCGAAGAAGACAAACTTGACCTCGCTCTTGACATTTTGGCCAAAGCCAAGGAAAAGGGCGTCAACTTGGTGCTTGCCGTGGATTGCGTGGTGGGTGACAAGTTTGGCAACGATGCCAACACCCAAGTCGTTGACCCGATGAACATTCCCGATGGTTGGGAAGGCATGGACATCGGCCCGAAGACCCGCGAGCTGTTTGCCAACGTCATCAAAGGCTCGAAGACCATCCTTTGGAATGGTCCCTGCGGTGTGTTTGAGTTCGATACCTTCGCTGTAGGTTCCAAGGCCATCGCTGAGGCCATTGCAGCTGCTACCAAGGATGGCGCTTTCTCGCTCATCGGCGGCGGTGATTCCGTGGCTTGCATCAACAAGTTCGGTCTCGCCGACCAAGTTTCCTACGTCTCCACTGGCGGCGGTGCTTTGCTCGAAGCCATTGAAGGCAAGGAACTGCCTGGTATTGCGGCGATTAAGAAGTAAGAACTACCAAAACAATGTTTCAAGAAAGGCGGCTTCGGCTGCCTTTTTTTACTTTCAAAAGTAAAAAATGATACCAATTTTTATTTCTCAAAAGTAAAAAATGAATATAAAATTTGTTTTTCTAAAGTAAAAAATCGTATTTTTGCAGCCAACAAAACAAAAAACTATGGATAACTTATTTAAAACTTACGGTCGTTTGCTGGCTGATACCGATTTAAGTTTTACCCGATACCTTTACGACAAAATCAATTGGGACAACCGATTGATTGTCATCAAGGGAGCGAAAGGTGTGGGAAAGACGACCATGTTGCTGCAACACATCAAACGCACATTTTCGAATGTTGAAAAAGCTTTGTATGCTTCTTTGGACCATATTTGGTTTGCCAACCACACTCTTCTTGAATTGGCGGAATACCATTATACGCATGGAGGCACACATCTTTTTTTGGATGAAGTCCACAAATACAAAGGTTGGGAGCAAGAAATCAAGAACATTTATGACTCGTATCCGCATTTGCATATTGTAGTGACGGGTTCCTCTATGCTGAAATTGGAAGAATCATTAATAGCCGACCTTTCGCGCCGTCACCGTGCTTATACGATGGAAGGACTTTCTTTCAGGGAATATCTGCAATTGGAACAGATAGCCAATTTACCTGTTTTGTCTTTGGAGACCATACTCAATAATCATTTTACGGAAGCCTCGCAGATTACCTCTCAAGTGAAAGTGCTACAACACTTTGAAAAATACATTGAATCAGGCTATTATCCATTTTATCGTGAAGAAGGTGACGGTTTCCCCGACCGTTTGCAACAAGTGATAGACACCGTTGTTACCTCTGAAATTCCAGCAGTGAGCCATATTGAATATGATTCTGTCTATAAGGTCAAGCAACTTTTGGCGATATTGGCTGAAATGAAGCCTTACACATTGAATATTTCGTCACTTTGTACCACATTACAATCGTCGCGCAATAACGTACTGAAACTTTTGGACCTGATGGATAAGGCAGCCTTAGTGCGACGATTTTATGCTTCAAAAAGCGGAATGAACATGCTGACAAAGCCGGAAAAAATATTGTTCTACAACACTAATTTGATGTATTGCTTGACTCCCCAAGTCGATTCAGGAACCATGCGCGAGACTTATCTTGCCTCACAAGTTAGTGTTAATCACCGACTTTATATGCCCAACAAAGGTGATTTGGTAGTGGATGGAAAATGGCTGTTTGAAGTGGGTGGCAAAGGAAAAAGTTTCTCACAAATCAAGAACATTGAGAACAGTTTCGTTGTAAGCGACAACACGGAAATAGGTCATGGAAACAAAATTCCGTTATGGCTATTCGGATTGTTATATTAAATGTATTACTTTTGTGCCAAATTTACAAGATGATGTCAAAACTCAACTATTTCCTTCAAAAAGCAATCTTAACCTTTGTTTTTGTAATTGGCTCTCTTTCAACGTTGAACGCCCAATGGGTGAGCCCAGGCAACGGAACCACCTATACTTTTCCTGACCTTGTAAACGTCACTAATGGCGTAGTCACTAATGGCGAAAATGGTTTTCTCATCAATGCAGACCTGACGATTTCCGCCAACGATGTGTTGAAAATTGATGACCAAGTGCTAAGAGTAGATATTGAAGCCGTACTCATCACCATCAATGGTTCAATGGTTTGCTCCAATAGCAATCGTGTCAGGTTTTATGGACTGAACGAGACGCAACATTTCAGTATGCGCTTTGAAAACGCCACCGCTTGTAACCTGAACAATATGTATTTCTCGGACGGTGCCGGCATTAAAGTCATTGAGTCGGAAGTGACTTTTGACGATGTCAAGTTCTTGTATTTCACCCGCGACTACTGCAATGCAGTGATTGACGTATTCAATTGCGACCCAGTCATTAACAACTGTTTCTTTATGATGAACGAAGGTGCCGCCATCAGTTCACCCGCCAATGGTCAGAGTTCACCACAAATCTTGAATTGTTCATTCGATGCGAACGCTGACGTCGATGGACTCAACGTACCGCAAATCAACTTGGGTCCAGGTGGTGAAGATACTATCCGCATCATCGGAAACGAAATCGACGACCGTTGGGCTTCATGGCATGTAGGCGGTATTTCAGTTGCTGATCTGATGGGCACAGGGTCAACAAAGGTGCTGGTCAGCGGCAATTATGTGGCCAATGGACGCTACGGCTACAACCAACAAGGACAGACCATTTCATCCGTGATTGAATGGAACCAATTCATTGACAACTTCTATGAAGCAGACCCCATGAATGGCGGTAGCGGTATTTCCATCTATGGTTATACAACCAACTGCAAAGCAAAGCTCCGTCACAATACCATCACTGGAAACTTGTGGGGTATCACTGCCATTTATTTACATGATATCGATATGGGCACTGAAGACGATTGGGGTTACAACGAGATCCACGACAACGGCAACAGCAGCACCATCTATGACCTTTACAATAACTCTTCTTGCGACCTCATGGCCGTCGGAAACGACTGGAATACAATAGACGAAAATGTAATTGAAAGACATATCGTCCACCAATTTGACAACCCTGATTTTGGTTTAGTGACTTACGTTCCCTATGTCGGCTATGAAACTATGAATGAAACAAAAACAACAAGTTTTGACATTTCGCCCAATCCTGTCATCAATGGCGATTTCACCCTCACACTCAATAAAAACATACCCTCTGAAGTGACCATCTACAATGTCAACGGACAAAGTGTAAAGTCACAACATATTGACAATTTAATGAGTACTATTAATGTTGAAGCATTGGTTTCTGGTGTTTATTTCATTGAAGTTAAAAATTTTGAAGGAAAAGTAGTGAAGAAAATAATAATCAAATAGTTATGTCAAAAACCATCGTAAATATCGTAGACAAAATCAACCCATTGCCGGCTTACTTGTTCATTAAAGAATATTACGAATCCGGCGACAAATTGTTGTTTATTTCCGCCGAAGAAGATATTGACTGCATCATACCTTTGGCCAAATCACTGACCATTGATAAAGAATTTGTTAGCCTCATTATCGTCAAACGACACGAGGACAAGATGCTCTATGAATACATTTGTCGCACCATCAAAAATGAGCTAAACGCTGACACACAATATTACCTAAATCTCGCTGGAGGCAACCGTTACATGACCTTATCGGTGCAGCATGTCTTTGAGGAATTCAACACCCAGTTTTTCTATACGCAAACCCGCGAGAATCTGATTGTCAAGACCATTTTTGACCATAGTATTTATGATGACGACGACGAAGTTTTTCCCATCAAGCACCGCATGAGCTTGAAAGAATACTTTGGCCTGTATGGATTGGAGAGCGACGTGGATGAGCCTCGCAAACAAGTGAAGGAAACGGCCTTTTCGCAGCATCTGTTTACCATGTTTTCACAAAACTTGTTGGGTCGCGGCGACTATGAGGTGATGGAAATACTGCGAAGCAAATATCGTAACTGGAAGTTCATCATCATCTCGGAAGTGGAAAACCCACACAAGGAATACATGACAGCCATACCCAACTTGGGCAAGTTCCTGGACTATATTGGTTTTGTTCCCGAAAGAAAAGGTTCACTGCAAAACTATGAAATTGAGTATCTTACAGGCGGTTGGTTTGAGGAGTATGTCTATGCTTTAATCAAAGACGTGTTGCAACCCGACGATATTGCTATGGGTGTGCATATTTCCAATGGTGTCATCAAACACAACAACGAATTAGATGTGTGCTTCATCAAGTCGAATAAACTGTTTGTCATTGAGTGCAAAACCGGCGTGACGAGTGAAAGTCTGTATAATGAGATTGTCTACAAGGTTTGTGCGTTGAAGGAAGTGCTTCTCGGCACCAGTAATTCTTACATTTTCTCGCTCAAGAAAGATCACAAAGGCTTATGGAAAAAGACGGCCAGATACATGGGCATCACCTTCTGCGACTGGCTCAACCTCACCAATCCTGAAAACTTGAAACAGATTCTGAATGAGATGAACCTGATTGCGAAGGAGAAGTAACCTTTATTCTTACTTTTTGTCCGAAAACCAATGCCCGATTGTCGTCAAGATGTCCGGCAGGGAAATTGAAGCATACAGGATAATCATATTCTGACTCAGCCTCGGCAATGACTTCTTCAATAGTCATCCCAAAAGGATGGCTGTTGTCGTGTATCTGGGTTAAGCCACCAACAATAAGTCCTTTTAAGTTGTCTAATTTTCCAGCACGTTTCAAGGCATGCATCATCCTATCAATGTGGTAGATATATTCGTCCACATCTTCTATGAAAAGGATTTTTCCATCAACATCGGGAAACGTGTTGGAACCTATCATGCTGTGCAAAACAGATAAATTTCCTCCTACAATTTCTCCTTCCATTTCACCCACACGATTGAGAGGATGGGAGGGAATTTCATACTGCAAAGGCTTACCTGTCAAGGCATCAAGCAAGGATTGTTTAGCTTCTGGAGTCTTGTTGGCAAAATAGAAAGGCATCGATGAATGAAGACTGGGAACGCCCAAACGACTTAACTTGCCATGAATCACGGTGGTATCACTGAAACCCATGAGCCATTTTGGATGCTGCAAAAACTGGGTAAAATCCAACTTGTCGATGATTCGGATGCTGCCATAGCCACCTCGGGCAAACCAAATGGCTTCGATTTGTTCATTGTCGAGGTATTCCTGAAATACAGCTGCACGAAAATCATCGTCTCCAGCGAAAATATGATGTTCGGCAAAGAGTCTGTCATCGTAAACAGGTTCAAAACCGTGTTCTTTTAGCCAATCGATGGCATACTGCACCTCTTCGGGAGTCACTCGCCGCGCTGGCGCGACAATGCCTATTTTTGAACCTTGTTTTAATGGTTTTGGGAACATGTCATACCGAAACTTGTCGTCCATAGATACACTCACTCCTTCCGTCGTTCGGTATGACATGGACGACAAGTTGAGCGTATCTATGTTCCCAAAACCATTATTCATATCATTCCTTGATGATTTCGTCTGCGTCCAAGGCCTCGCCATCATATTTCACTTCCTTGCCTTGATCGTATGTGATTGTGAAATACAACTCACCCGTGTCCAAATACTTTTTCCAGTCGCCGTGCTTCACTCCAGCGGCATAACTTTGTATTTCGCGCAATTTTCCATTCTCATAATAGAAGAAATGTTCGCCATCGGGATAGCCTGCATTGAAACTACCACGGAAAGCCATCTTGTCATTATCATAATACGACACCCATTCTCCAACTTGTTTGTCATTGCGATACTCTCCCTGGCTCCGCATGTCACCAATTTGCTCGGTCCATTTACCGTTTTTCATGCCATCGAAATAGGTACCGCTGACAATCACA
>Ga0265298_10010932_pt1 | contig 10670 bp, 9 predicted proteins | sample AusTroGonzalo_MG_3_FD_193486 | JGI IMG/M metagenome (GOLD analysis project Ga0265298, IMG submission 193486) | Bovine rumen microbial communities from tropical cattle in Woodstock, Queensland, Australia - Gonzalo_01 | ecosystem: Host-associated > Mammals > Digestive system > Stomach > Rumen ...
ATCAGCGATTTCAGATAATTGTTTAGTCTGTGGAAATCTATATGACTCACTTTAGATTTTCACTGAATAAAACTTTAGATTTTTACGGAGGGTTCAATCATGAGCAAAAAGATCACATCGGTTGTATTCACAGTTGACGGTGTAGAGAAAGTCTGTGCTGTCAAGGCAAAGGAGTTCAACAAGACTACCTTTGAAAAAGCGTGGGCAGAAGCCTTCAAACAGTTGAAACCTTTTGGTTATGCCAAGATTGCAGAAACCCGTGATTATGGTAATAACATTTATCACGGTTATGGTAGTCTTGACGGTGAGCCTGCTACTAATGATTATTGGTTGAGAGTTTCAACAGAGCCTAATTGCTATGTCTTTGAAGGCATCTGATTAGGGCATATTGGGGGAAAGAAATAAAAAGGAATAACCCTTGTCGTGATTGGAGGATAACGACAAGGGTTATTTCTATCTATAAAATATTATTTATTTCTTTTTGAATATTATATGTGTTTCCGTCTTTAAGATGTGCTAACATTCCGTTTATGGTTTGATTGAGTTGATCTTTACCTACATTCTTCTTAATCATTTTATTTAGTTTTTTCTTTCTTCTATTATTCCTTTTCTTCGTCTGCAATAGAATAACCTTACCTGTTTCTGTTATAAAATAACGCCAATTTAGAAATACTATACCATGACGAATTGGTTGTAATGATGTTTTACTGTTCAATTCAAGTCCTATTGATTTTAGATGTTCTTCTATCACAGATAAACAATATTTCAAAAATTCTTTATCCTTATGTATGAGAATAAAATCATCCATATATCGAACATAGTGCTTGATGTTTAATTCCTCTTTTATGATATGGTCTAACCTGTCTAATGTTGCAAGTGCTAATAGTTGACTTATTTGACTTCCTAAACCTAATCCTTTATCACCATCAAAGCTGTTTATAACATCTATAACCAGATTCCTTATTTCTGGATTATGAACTCTTTTTATAACTTCGTCAATTAAAACATTGTGCGGTATTGATTCAAAGAAATGATGTATGTCACATTTTAGGTAATAAGCAGATTCAGAATTACCTTCTTTATATAGTTTTTGAAGATGATATTTTAACCTGTTTATAGCAAATGTGTTTCCTTTCTGTAATTGGCAGGCGGCATTATCATAGATAAATGATTTTGTCAGTTCTTTATATAATTCAACATTGCACATTGATCTTTGAACTTGTCTGTCTTTTATCTTTGTCGCTGTTATTTCTCTTTTCTTTGGCTCTGTTATGGTAAAGTGTTGGTACTCTGAAATCTTATATTTTCCAGATTCCAAATCTCTTACAAGTTTCGCTGTATTCTTTAATGCATTCATTTCATATTGTATAACAGATGTTTTCCACCTTACATTTCTGCAAGACATTTTTAACCCTCTATAAAGACTTCCAAATGATCTATAATTTGATCTCATTTTTTATCACTCCTAAAAACCAAAAAGCCCTCTACTCCACGGTAGAGGGCTACCTACGGACTGACAGTTTATATCACTAACTATCTATATTCTATAATAATATAGACAAGTGCATCTGCCAGTAACTTCGCCAACAATGTTTCATGCTGGGCTGGTCATGACTTCCTTGGTTTATAGGACACTGCTTTCGATATATAGAATATCTACTCGTTCTCGTCAAGTCTATATGCAGACAAAGAAACCAATCGGGGGCACAACCATAGGAATTGTTCGCATTATTGTTGTTCAAAGCACCACTCGTGTTGACGTTTCGCACATTGTTCGCGTTGGACGGGTTCGGGGTGCGGAGCCACCAGTTGCCAGCTTATCAAGTCATAACCACTCTATGAATAAGATAATTTTCATTTCACTGGTATGTCGCTATTTGAAGTTGTCTTTTCATTTTTCAGTTCATTCATTCTTTTTCGATCACTATTTCTCCAAGCAGATAGTGTATCGTCTGCTTTTAATGCTAATTGAGACCAATGGTCTATTTTCTCATTAGGAACATTATACATTTCTTTTGCTATTGTCATCTCTGACCACAATGCCTCTAACTCTAGCATTGCTTTGGTGTGATATTTCATTCTCAATTCTGCGGATTCTATATCTTTATCAATCCTTAATTTATTTATCTGTCTAACATAGGTTGTCAAATGAATGCATGTTTTCATTATTTCTGTGCAAAGATACCATCTGCATTTCTTTGGAATTACCTTTTCGTTCTCACACATCTGCATAGCATAAGCACACATTTTAGTCACATCTACTATTGCTTGAAGTTTATTCTCTGATCTTTTCCACACTGGAACTGACATTATGTAAATCCTCCTTTTTATATTTGCGTTGAAGAGTATCGGGAGTGCTTCGCACTCTCCGATACCGACTACGCTGACGCTTCGTCGTCTTCAACGCAGATTTCATTGGATTACCCAAGCGGGGGCACAACCATAGGAATAGTGCGCATAATTGTTGCTCAAAGCACCACTCGTGTAGACGAGTCGCACATTGTACGCGACGGACGGGTACGGGGTGCGGAGCCACCAGTAGCCAGCCGCCCCTGTAGATGTTCTTATCTTAATCCTATCTGCATTAGTAGCACCTACATAATAATCTAATACTGTTCCGACTGTTGTGTCTGTTGTGCTGAAATTGATTTCCATTGGCGATAATAAGAATAGTTTGTCTGTTGTAATATCATAGTTTGTTGATAATGAGAATGTAGTTCCATCTAATGAGGTAGTTTCAAAATATGAATTTGTTCTGCTCTGAATTGTTGGTGTTGCTAATACGTCTACTAGATTTTGATTTAGTTTTGTCAGTTTTCCGGCAAATGTTCTACCACCATAAGGTCTATCAAATATAGTTTGAGGTTGCCACCATGTATTTGCGGCAGAATTAGAATTAAGATATTGTCTTACCCCTGATTGTAAATAGTTATTACTACCATATCTTGCACGGTGAATATGATTCATTTCTCCATAATTAGATGTACCTAATTGTGTGCTAGGTCCTGCAATCGTTCCAAGATCGGTTGCTGTTGGTGAAGTACCATCTACATATTCAGTTAGAGTTAAACCATTCCATCCTGTTGTAGCTGTTGTAATAGTTTGAACCATTGTTGTGCCGCTAGGAGAATAAGCGGTTACAGTTTTAGGAGTTTGATTGTATGGCCAGTTCATCACAATTTGACTTCCTGCGGGTAAATCAGCAGTTGAAGTAAAATAGTATGTCTTATTACCACCATAAGTGGCATCATAATTAGGAATTGTAAATCTATAAGTTCCGGCAGGAATAATTGTATCTGTATATAAGAATGCTTCTATGTTGTCAAATGCCATATAATCATTCAGATTTACTTCAAGGCATGTCATTGAATATGTATAACCTAATGCTGTAAGGTTTGGGTCAAAATGATGATTATGTGCTACTACTTGATATGCAGTTCCAGTTGAAGAATTAAAATTATCATAGAAAATATAACCTATTGGATAATATTGAGGTCCTAATCCTTGACGAACTATCCATCTAACTGCTCCCCAATCATGGTATGGTGGGTCGTTATATAGAATATTTCCTTGATTATCATATACTAGTTTTATTTCTGAATAATCTGGTGAAGTATATGTTATTGATAGGTTAGAAGGTTGTAATGTGGTATCCACTGAAATGGTATTTGATTCTATTGATGGGGTTATTGTTGGTAGAGTTATTTGTTCTACTTCGGGGGTTGATAGGACATACCAAACGGTTACAGGAGTGCCGTTTGAATATTGCTGTGCAAGATATGTTTTGAAATCATTTGTATTTCCGTTAAACCTATCATCATTTATCCAAATAGATAAGCCTTGACCACGATTTGTTGTGCATGAAAATGGGTCTGAATATGAATATCTAAACGATTTATAATGAGTGCAGAGGATTTCTGAAAACATCATACTTTCAGGAAGATTAGCCCAGAATGTAGGCGAAATAAACCCCCACTGTTCATTCCCCGTCAAAACCAATTTCTTAATCTTCCTCGTTACCGTCCCCTTCTCATAATCAATACTATCTGAATAATTACCAATCTTTCTAATAGGTTGTGATAGATAAATATTTGAGATTGTATTATTTAGATTTAGAGGGATTTTATACTGTCCGGTATGTTCTCCACTTTCAACTAAATCTCCAACTTCTTCTGGAATAATAGGATTCAAAGGATAAACAGAAGAAGAAGTTGTAAGAGAAACATTTGAAGGTTGCAATGTAGTTCCTATTGATAATGTATTTGTACCTGATACGGTTGAGATTGTCGGGGACGTGATTGTTTCAGTTGTCGGTGTCACAAGTGGGTACCATAGCTTAATACCTTTGACGGCTACCTTAAATTCATCAACGTTTTTGCCCGAAAATTCCGGAATGTAAACATAAGCGGCAGACCGTGTTGGGCCTCCAGAGTTAAGTGATGTCGAAATTGTGTATGGCGTATTATTTGCGACTGTGTTTGCAGATGTAACCGTAAGATGGCTGCACAGTCCGTATGACTGATCTGTATTTGGCACTACTACACCGTCTCCCAAATCGGCAGTATACCGCACCAAACTTGATGATGTCCACGTTAGATCACCAAGATCGACACATTTCATATATCGAGTTATTATATTTGTACTTTCAGCAACATCTGCATAATCACCGATCTTTCTCAAAGGTTCTAATGCATAGATATTAGTAGTAGTTCCGGCGTTTGTTACTGGAATCTTATACTTATTATAGGGTTCATAAGGTATGACGGTTGAGCCGGAGTTGAGCATTGCGTTCGTGGAATGCGAAAAATCCGCGCCTGATTTGTAAACTTGAAAGCGGAAAGTTTGTGCGGATTGAATTGCAGTCACATCGTCATCTGATAGCGTGAAGGTCGCAGAAACAGTACCCGTTCCGAAAATAATGCCGACAATTCTTTGATATGACGGATTCTCCGTAACAAGATAAATCGAATTACTTAATAACGAAACATCAGTTGTGAGAGTAAGTGACAGTGTCTTGTCAATTTCAAGCACAGAAAGCAATTCTTGTTTATCGCAAAATACACGAAAATAAGCGGTTGTGCTATTGCTTGTAGCATTACAAAGATTCCCAGTCTTCTCTCCCGTTTCCTCCGGCATAATCGGCGCGTCAGGTGTCGGCGTTGCGTCATACGGAATATACGGTAGTGCTGTCGCACCCTCATTCAGCATGATGTTGACATTTTCACCGAATGTGCGAAGCATGATAACGATAAATCCAGTTTCACTTGTCGTGGTAATGGCAAACGGGTCACTGTCTGTCGTCGCCGTAAGCCGCGTGATGTATGTACCGTCAGCTTTATACAGTGATGCCGTTTTCCATGCTGTGCTTGGCTCGGAAGAGGGGAACCCGTTTTCGCACGAAAAAACGTAATTTGTGGATGGTTTTACAGCGATTTGATTACTGTACATTTCTCTTTTTGTTGCATCCGGCGCAACGACTTCTCCTGCGAAATTAAGATACCCGTTGTTCCATGTTGAAATTGATGGGGAAAGGTTTGGCGACTTCTGAACCATATTACCATAAATACTATAAGCAGAAATACCACTTCCATCAGACTGAAAATCAATAGGTGGAATATCTGTAATAGAATATTCTTGTGTAGATGCTTGTGCCATATTTCCACTCATTGAATATTCAACTGCTAATCCTGTTTTAGCATGAAAATCAATAGGCGGAACTTTACTTTGATTTTGAATTTTTCCTTTAGTTTTTCCATATATTCTTCTTGCTGGTTTATATGCGATCTGCATTATACAAATACCCCCTCTGGATATTATTGAATACAAACTGCGGCGGCTACACCGCTATAATTATTTGGTTGCATAAAAGAATTATCGCCAGAGTTAGTTACATAATCCTGACGGCTTGCACTGAATGGGTAAGGTACTCGTGTCCACCAAGCAGCAGCAGTTCCATTTTTATAATATTTAGTTCTTGTGCTATATGTAGAATTTACATAATAATCAAGAACAGTGCCTACATTTTGCTCTGGTATAGACCACCCAGAAAAACCAACTTCTATTGGTGCTAATAAAAATATCGTATCCTGAAAACTATATCTTGTATTTAGTTTGAAAGTAGTTCCATCTATAGAATTGGTTTCAAAATATTGATTTGTTGCGCTTTCAATTTGTGGCTTCGCTAGCACGGAAAGAAACTCTTCATTAAGTGATGCTAATTTTCCAGTTGGATACCAAGTATCACTAAACGGTCTGTCAAAAAATGTTTGAGGTTTCCACCATTCCATATTTGTTTTATCGGAATTAAGATATTGTCGGAGACAAGACTGAAAATAATTATTGCTACCTTCTTGAACCCTAGAAATATTATTCATCATACCATAATTAGAAGAACCACTTGATGAAGTCGCACTGGATATTGTGCCTAGATTTATCGAACCGGAAATTGAGTTCCTTGACAAATATACAGAATCCCACCCATCCGTCACTGTTGTATTCTCCATTGCTGTTTTATCTACAGTTGGGCTATATGCAGTTATTCTTGAAGGATTTGCCGCTAAATTCCATGTTAAAACTAATTGACTACCGGGCAATAAATCTGTCGGTGTGGTGAAATAATAATTCATATTACCTCCCTGTGCACCACTATATGTAGGAATATATACATAATAATTTCCGGCAGGTATAAGTTTTGTTGTATACATAAATGCTTGCTTTTCACATAATGTTATATAGTCCGATGCTTTTAATTCACAAAGTGTCATCGAATGAGTATATCCTTTTGCAGTTAGAGTTGGATCAAAATGTTTGTCATGAGCAATCACTTGAAAAGCAGTGCTATTTTCATTCTCCCAATCATCATATAAAATAGTTCCAATGGGATAATCTGTCGCAGCTTTTCCTTCTCGTACAGATTTTCTAACAAAATCCCAAGGTCCCGGAATCTCGACTTTTACCATAATAGGCATCGACAGTCACCTCACTGCTCATAGATAAAATAAAGCGGCATATCCTTGTCAGAAAGTAGATCATACTCTGCTTGTGTCATCGGGTCGAATAACTCTGTCAATGTTGCATTCTGTACTGGATTTGTAGAATCTGCATCGAAAGCATCATCAACATCAACAGATAGAACACCGTCTGTTGTCGTTACCTGTGCGTGAACATAAGCAAGAATTGCAAGAACGGAATCGGTTGAAATAGAACGAATACTGTCATCCCATGAACAATCATTAGGATAACTCAACATATTTCCTTCTGAATCTGGGTAAACACCGGAAACACCGGATTCTAATTTTGAATAATACCATGTGATACCACTATATACAACAGAAGATGCAACTTCCATATTTATGTCTGTATAGCATCCTTCTTGTGTGGGAGATATAAAAATTGGATTGCAATATGCTCCACCCAAAAATGAAACAATGATGCCAATAGCGGGGTCGCTGTTATATTTTTGACGCTGATTTCCATTAAGTGTGCATGTGACTGGACTATTAAAATAATATCCAGTATCACATACAATCGCACCAGTGACAGAATTTACTGATAAACCGTCACCTACAACGATACCACCAAGTCTTGATTTTGATGCGGCATTCAATTCAATTCCAATAATACCACTAGATGTAATTGGTGAACCTGTAATAGTTAGAGAACCATTTTCATTGGAAATGGCAACATTTGTCACAGTTCCACTAGGTTCATCACCCGAAGGAATTAAAACCCATGTCGTACCATCTGATATTAAGGAATCTCCTATTTCCGCTGTCACGCCTTGATATGTTCCTGCTGTAATTACCTTATAAACAAATCCCTTATTCGCGTCAGAAGCGGCGGGTAGTGTTGTAATAGTGCCGCCAGTACCAAGACTACCTTTGAAAATCATAGGTTCTGGTAGATCATTGATCTTTGTATCTAATTCTTCGATAGCGTCTTGAACATTTGTTGAAGTCATATCTGCTGGTGGAACAAATACAACTTTGTCGGCAGAAGATGAACCACCACAACTAGAGGAAATATTAGAATCATCAAATGTAATGGTCATATTGAATGTGGTGGTAGGAGTTGTCCATAACAATACAGAATAATCAAATGTATTTGTATCTACAATACCAGAATCAGATGTATTGAATACAGAAATATCCCCTGCTTCAATCTGTGCATTATGAGAAGCAATAGCATTCTTATCAAATATAGGTGTTACCTTTAATGTAAATTCTTCTGGTAGATCGTATAGTGCAATAGTATAAGGTTCTACTGCATCAATACTACCTTTATCAGAAGTAAATGTAGTCATATCAAAATCAACTGAAACTAATTTAGTACCGTCTGCCATAAATACGGCAAAATTGATAGTAGGTAATTCATATATCATCTGCTCTGTCCATGTTCCAGTTAGAGAAATAGACATAGTACCACAATTATTAGTTGCTGTAAGATCAGTTGATAATGGATAACTACCAGATTTTGTAATAGAACTCAAAATGGTTGTCTGTGCCATAATATCAGTTCCTTTCTTATATAATTATTTATTATCAAACTTCTTTTATGTTTCCTGTAATGCTTATTTGACTTGGTGGTAATGTAGTACCAACCGTCAGCGTGTTTTCGCCTTTTGCGGTTGCGATTGTCGGCACGTTGAAGGTTTCGGTGACGGGTGTCTCCAAAACGTACCAGACGGTGACGGGGGTTCCGGCGGAGTATTGCTGTTGCAGGTAGGTTTTGAAGTCGGAAAGACTTGTTGTCGATACGTTATCCGGTCGAATCGCCACGAAATCATAGCCTTGTGAACTGGATGCAAGCATGCAGCATCCGACAGTCGTTGTCGCCGTCCGTATTTCGGCATTGACAAAATGTGTTGATGCCATTAAATCAGGCACTCTATTTCCGACTGCGCCGAGTGTGAGCCGGAAATACTTTGTGTTGCCACTCGAAACATCAATCCAGTTAGCCTCCTCCCCCGTCAAAACCAATTTTTTGATTCTCCTCGTCATCGTCCCGCTCGTCCCCGTCGCGCTTGCGCTGTCCGCATAGTCACTAATCTTTCTGATAGGTTCTTGCAGGTAGACGGGATAGGTTGTGCCGTTGGCGGTTACCGGGATTCTGTAGCCGAACGGCTCATAGGGCAGGGCGGTTTCTCCTGTATTGAGCATGATGCGCACGGTTGTGTTAGTGTAAACGGATTCAGCATCCGCGACAATCGTTAGACGATTCAGCTTGACTGTTTCAGAAATCGTGAAGGTTTTTGGGCTGTTAGTCTGGATATCATTTACGATAACATTGTTATCGGTATCGCGTAAAAAGCATCTATCATATGATGCAGACAGAACATTTAATCCGTCAACCGATATTTTGTATGTTCCAGCTTGGAGTGTTATGTCAATAGTTACATTCGCGGAAGTATCGCTTGCGGAAACACTCTTATTCAATACAACTTCCGAAACACCTTCGGTTTGCCTAATATTCAGTGTACTGCCGGAGCTTTGTGTTGCACTTGGATAAAACAAATTCTCCGTCCTATCCCCCGTTTCCTGCGGCGTGATAGGTGAGTCTGGTGTCGGTGTTCCCGTTTGCGTCAAATTACCGTAGACTGTCCAAGCAGACAAATCAGCACCAAGAGATTTGAAACTTAATGGAGAAGTGCCTGTGATAGTTGTAATAGGGTATACATCATCATGCCCTTCAAGATAAGCAAGTTCAAGATCAAAAGTATCTGTTTGACTTGTCCATATATCGCCATCTTCGATTCCATTTTCAACTAAAGCATTTCTTGCCATGATCGCAGTTTTATCAAAAATAGGATAAATATAAACATAGCAATTCTCTGGAATATTCTTCAATGGTATACAGGTTTTAGTTATATCAATAACACCTGTATATGTATCTATGGTATAACTGACTGGATTATACTTTGACATTATTCCATTTTGTTCTGTATAGATATCAAACTTAATTGCAGGTAATTCATAGAACATCTGTGGTGTCCAATCTTCTGTATTGAGAGAAATATATCCCTTATTGTTTGTAACGCTTAATTGCACCACATAAGGGAAATTATCTGATCTCTTTATTTTGGTCAATAAGGTTTCAGCCATATCAATACCATTCCTTTCTGTGAAAATATAGTATACCTATAATGTGTGATTTCAAGGATAAAATCTATAATTCGCCTTTGATAATTCTATAACTAAAAAAGGACAGCCCATTTCTGGACTGTCTTATTATTGTTATTTGATTTTATTTTATCTTAATCTGACATTGTGTCTGTTTCGTGCTCTACATAATCCCAAGACTTTACTTCTTCACATTCTAAACAAACCTTCCAATTTAGAAGCACTGAATCACCTACTATTTTACCGTATCTATAATGATTATCAAGATCACATAAGCACACCATGACTTCTACATTTCCTTCTGAAACTGCATAAGCGGATAATTCTCTTATAAGGTCAAGAACTTTCATAATTGTTCTGCCTCCTTCGGTTCTTCGTATTTCCATACAATTTCTAACTTGACTTCTTCGCTAGCTATCATTGTCACAGGAATCGTAATTGTAAAACTTCCGGCTTCTGTGCAAACAATCATATTTAGTTCATCTGGACTGTCGGTGCAACCTACAACTCCACCAAGAGAAATAAGTCTATCTACCATATACTGTGTCGGAT
>Ga0265298_10010934_pt1 | contig 10669 bp, 12 predicted proteins | sample AusTroGonzalo_MG_3_FD_193486 | JGI IMG/M metagenome (GOLD analysis project Ga0265298, IMG submission 193486) | Bovine rumen microbial communities from tropical cattle in Woodstock, Queensland, Australia - Gonzalo_01 | ecosystem: Host-associated > Mammals > Digestive system > Stomach > Rumen ...
CCTGAACGCCCACGTCACCGGCCTTCAGCTAACGGTGGACCTTGACACACAATTCGCGCAGCTGACCATGCTGCCAACCGAGGAGCAGAAAATCGTCGGGTGCGTGGACCTGCGCACCAGCGACAACCAAGTCTCAAACATTGCACAGAACCTGCTGGACAAGGTTAAAGATTCGTACGGACCGGACTTCGCCAACGTCGTTGACCTGCTCGACAAGCAGATGGTCACGGACATGCTTAACGACGCGCTGCGAGAGCTTGGGCATAAAACATGGGGTTTGCAAGGGTGACGTTACATGGACTCAAAGACATCCACGGCGTTGACCAACATCGCTGCTGAAGTTTGGCCAACGTTGCTCGGCATGCGTCGCCGCACAGCTGACCACGTGGAGCTGTGCGTGACCACCGACCTGCCGCCCAAGTCAATGGCCGCGTGCACCTTGGCCGGCATGCAGCGCTGCAACGTCACCGCCGCGTTTGATCTGCAGCTGCGCATGGTCACCGCCACCGTGCACACCGACGTCGGCATAGTCATCAAGGGCGTTGTTGGTGATTGGCGTGTGTTCGGTCAGACGGCACCGCCGGTTGACCTCGATGAGGTTGAGCATCTGCTGACGGCTGTGCACATGCCGCTGCTGACCAGGGTGACCGCGGTGATGGAAGGGCTGCCGCTGATCGCGGACACCGTCAGCGCCGCCAACGTGGCGTTCCACGTCGGCACCATGTTGGCGCAGGGCAAGCATCAACGGGAGGGCAGTGTATGCTCGAGCAGTTGACCAAGGAGGCACACGATGCAGACGCAAACTGTTAAACGGTACACGCCGGCGATGCCGCCCAAGGGCATGGAACGCGGGTGCGTGTACCGCGTCCTTGACAAGACCATCGCCGTGTACATGGGCACCGGCACACGGGTGACCGTGACCCCCGACGGGGTGATGACCGCCGACAAGGGCCACGTGTACATCGGCGTATACAGCGACCGCCGTTCCTCCACGCTGACCTCACTTGGCACCCACGGCAAGGTACATGCTGAGTTGACGCTGATGGACGGGCAGGCCGGCGTGAACGTGCACGAACGGGTGGTGCACGACTACCTGCCGGTGGAGATCTGCTTCGGTCGTGTAACGGACCTTGGTCTGCACGTGGACATGACCACGCAGCGGTTCACGGTGCAGCCCTTCGACAAGGAACGCACGGCGTTCGTGCTGATGGACGCTGACCAATAGTAAAGCGGAGCATGTTAAGTGCTCCGCTTTTTTGTAGGGTATATTCCACTGTTGATGTAAACGACGGCACAGCCGTCGAGGATAAACGAGAAGGAATGACAACATGAGTGTTAAACAACGGTTGATGAGGAGAATGGCGGCAAACGACAAGGTAATGGACATCAGCAAACTCAATGACGACGAGTTTATAACGTACGTGATCGACACGTTAAGTATTAACAAATGCGTTACCTTGGTCAATGACTTTTTCTGGGATTATACGGCCAATTATGGTTCAGGTGGAGCGGATGAAGACATCTTCAACGCGTTTAACATGCGTAGTAAACAATTTAATGATTACACGGAGGAAGAGTGGGAAAACCGCGAGAACACAGAGTTACTCGACATTGATACAAATGAGAAAGTGTGTGACGTCACGTGTCTTGACCCTAAGGACTTTTATAAAGCAATGCTGAAGCGCGCCAACGTGGATAACGTTACCAAAGCTCTTCATGCGTGCATGAACGCAGACAAACAGTTATTCGAAGAACTCGTCACCGACACCATTGCCGACACACTCGGCGCATAATTCAAGATCAAAAACGCCCCACACCAGGGCGTTTTTCATTATTAAATCAAAGTGAAGTAACATCAACGTGGAGGCGAGGAGCATGAGCATTACCAACCGACTGGTCCGCCGCGCGGCTGATGAAATCGAGGAGATCATCATCAACGCGGCGAAACGCAACATTGGCGAACTGCAAGACGCGGTCAACAACGCGCTTGAGTCGGACGAAATCAAAATCTACAACAACCCGTGGGACATTGCCAACGACGAGATCGACAGCGACTACGCTGCAAACGTGTTCATCAACCAGGCGAACGAGCAGGTCGACGCCATCGTGGACACCCTGGCAAGCAACATCGCCGTGCTGGTGAGCGGTGGTGAATTTGACGACCTTGAGGTGGAGACGTACCAAGACATCAACGCCATGCGCGCCGCCGCCGTGGACTTCCTCAACCCCACCGATGATGAGCTTGAGCAGATCAACGCCGCGTTTGACGTGACCCAGCTTTGCGACATCCTCAACGAGATCGCGATTGACCAGGACGTTGAGGCGACGTACGTGTGCATGGAGACTGTTGATGAGCTCAGGGACGACTTAGTTGACAAGGCCAGCGACTTTACTGGCGAGGACCTCAACAAAAGATGGGACACCGTTGCGCAGTACTTCTTCGATGAGAACAAGATCGACGAAAACGCAGCGTACGTGTACATTGTTGACCACGATTACGTCAACTGCATGGACGACCATGAACTGGCGGAGGAGATCATTAAGATGACCGGTGACCAGCTGCTCAACCTGCTGGCCGAGCTGAAGTCTGGTCAATAACACAAATAACACATATTCTTTAATCGTTCAACGTGGACGAAAACAAAAAACGGAGGCGAAAGCAAATGAGCATTGTCAAAAGACTCACCCGGCGCGCAGCGGCCGCCGACACCAACGTCAGGGAAACCATTGTCAACGCAATCAAACACGATTTATACGAGTTTGAACAAGCGGTTGAAAAAGTGACGAACAACCGTGTTACGTTTTATTCGGCGCCAGAGGATGCTGTTGCAGAAGCGTTTGATGTTCAAGGCAGAATGAGTGTAATTGATAAGGAGTACATCAGGGACTACTGCCCGGACATGATTTGCAACGAGGTCATGGACAAAGCCGGAAAGGCGTTGGAAGGGCACGTTGCCATGATGGCGTCCGACGAGTACCTCCTCAACATCGAGGAAACGTACGACACGATTGATGCCCTGCGTGCCGCCAGTATAAAAGCACTTAACCCGGACGAAGAGGACCTCAGTTACATCAACGGGGAAACAGACTTAAACGAGCTTTGCGTTGTTCTCAATGAGTGTGCAATGGCCAAAGACCTTGACTTGCGGTACGTTTGTGCCGAGAACCTCCATGACTTCGAGGACAATGTAATGGACTACGCCAGGGATTCAGTGTATGGTGATGAATACTCGTATCGGGAAAAATGCGAAGACGACATACTTGATGAGTTTGAGAACAGTAAAGACGAACTGTACGAAGAGTATGGAATTGATGAAGACGCCAATTACGTCGTTCGTGACAACGACAAGTACATCAACTGCGCAAGCAAAGAAGAACTTGCGGACGAGATCATCAACGTCATTGGCGACCAGCTGTTTGACCTGCTTGCTGAGCTGCAGAACGCCGCGTAACCGATGCAAAAAACAAAGCGCCCTGACATCAGGGCGCTTTTTCATTAGTTGCGAAGCAGTACGCTACCGTGTGCCAAACGCCAACTGGTTATTTTGTAAGCAACTACCGAACAAGAAGGTGATGGCAATGGCGTTGATTAAGCTGGATCAACTTGGACCGCAGGCTCAGTTGCTGCTGACCGGTGACACAGTACCAATCGGCACGGTCATTGCCTACGCCGGCACGACGACAAACCTGCCCACTGGTTACCTGCCGTGCGATGGCAGGGAAGTCAGCCGCATTGTGTACGCGCAGCTGTTCGCGGTGATCGGCACCATGTACGGCGATGGTGACGGCGTTGAAACATTCAACCTACCGAACGCGAACGACGGCAGGTTTTTGGAAGGCGCAACTACTGCTGGCATTGCACATGAAGCTGGGTTACCGAACATTACAGGTGAGGTTGGCGGTGCATCATACGCAACTGATTACAACTCTGGTGCATTTAAAAGAACATCAACATTGAGAATGAATTGGGCACAAGGAAACGCAGGATGGGCAGATGGCTACAGTTTTGATGCGTCAAGAAGTTCGACAATCTACGGCAACTCAACAACAGTTCAACCGAATTCACTGACCGTGATCTTCCTCATCAAGGCAGTCGGGCCGACCTCCACGTGCGTGCTGCCGCACATTACTGTCAACGCGCCCGAAGGGTGCACCGTGATTGCGGCCAAAGGCACGCATACACTCACACTGCAGGAGGAGTTCACCGGCGTGTACGAGACTGACGTGCCACAGCTCGGCAAGTGGACCTTGACGTGCACGCAGGGTGAGCGTCACGCTGATGGTCTCGTAAGCGTAGACAACGTAGCCAACGTGATCACTCGCATGGTTCCAAGTATTCAGCTTGGCTTCCGCATCCGCAAGGACGACCCAGACCCAGCGGCAATGGAGTACACCCACGATGCCGTTGGCGCACGGCCAGCGTACATGAACTACGACACGGGTGTCTTCGACTACGGCGACTGGGCCGACGCGTGGTTCGTCAGGAACAACCGACCATGCATGCTCACCAACAACGGTGAGGTAGACTACTACCTCAACTCGGACAACTACAGTCAACGGGCAAATGGAGGCGACTCCGACGTGGCCAACGCCAACTACGCCGGCAACGCCATGAGCGAGTTTCCACTGTGCTGGGTGAAGCGGTGGGAGGACGACAAATACTGGTATGAAGTCGTTGCCGACGCACAGGTGGACGACGACTTCAAGGCCTACGCCCACACAAGAGCAAACGGGACGATCGCCGACAACGTGTACGTGGCGATGTTCAATGGCTCCGGGTCAACATCACGCATCCGTAGTCTGGCCGGCAAGGCGACGCTGTGCAACGCTACACCATCACAGGAGATCGCCGGTTGCACGGCCAACGGCGCCGGGTGGTACACGATCACCTGGTCGCAACGTGAGCTGCGCCGCACGCTGCTCTTTCTTATGGGCCTGTCGCGCGACGTGCAAAGTGTGTACGGAGTTGGCAACATGCCAGGCGGCACTTACCCGTTGGCCACAGGCACACTGACGACGGCCGGGCAGTTCCATGGCAGCAACTCAGCCAGCACGCAGGTCAAGGTCTTTCACTGCGAGGCACCATGGGGCGACATGTGGGACCGCGTGGCTGGTTTCATCACAAACGGTACACGTGTTTACGTCAAGATGACTCGTGAGGGCCAAGGGTACCGCATTAGTGACACAACAGGTTATCAAGACACAGGTATCACGCTACCAAATGTTTTCGGACAGTTCGTCACCAGCGTTGTTTGCAACAAGTTCGGCATGATTCCAGTTGCTTGCAATGCCAATGCAGGTGCTACACATTTCTGCAGCCCAATTTGGGTCAACACAGGGTTTGGGTACATGTTCGCAGGCGGCGCTGTTGGTTGGCAACCACAAAACGGTGGAACGTTCAGTTTCTTTACGCACGCAAGTTATGGGTACACATACACGGCAAGCAATGTTGGCTGTCGGCTGTCCTGCGAGCAACCAACCACGACATAAGAAGGTGACCAAACATGGCGTTGATTAACTTGAACATGCTCGCCTTGCCCACGCAGGGGTTACTTACCACGTGCTTGGTACCGATTGGCGGGGTGATCGCTTTCGCCGGTACAACTGTGCCAGCTGGTTGGTTACTGTGCGACGGCCGGGAAGTCAGTCGTGCTGAATACCATGACCTCTTCACCGCCATCGGCACGCTTCACGGCGACGGCGACGGCGTAACCACATTCAACCTCCCCAACCTGGTCAACCGGTTCGTGGAGGGCGGCAGTACATCCGGTGCAGTGAAGGAGGCCGGGCTGCCGAACATTACTGGAAAAATTCACACATTAAGCACATCCGAACCGTTTTCACCGGCAAACACTTCTCAAAGTGAACTTGTATCTGAAGGGGCATTCGGTTTACTAAGTGAACACGAACAATATGTGTACAACTGGAACTCAAGTCGCGGGGCGGGAACAAGTGGCATCACATTCGATGCAAGTCAAGCAAATTTGATCTACGGCAACTCAGCCACCGTGCAGCCGCCGGCGGTGACCATGCTGTACATCATCCGCGCGGTGGACCCGCTGAACGACAGCTTCACGTTCATCTACCCCAACGGCGGCAGCAAGTCCGCGCCGGCCAACGTGACGATCAACACCAGGTACGTGGAGGCCAACCCGTTCCCAGGGTACCACGTGCACTGCGAGGCGGAGATCAAGGTCAACGGTAAGTGGGGTGAAGCTGGGTGGATCTACAACAGTGCAGCTGGTGGCACAGGAGGTTACGGCGTCAAGGTAGGTGAGTACAACAATAGCATTGTTGTACAGACAGGTGGAAACGCACTCATCGCGTACAGCTGCAACGACGGCACACCGTTTGGCATAACCGTAAGCAATTACTCAACTATCAACTACACTATGCTCCCATGCCGTGTGAAGGTGTGGAAGGTCGGCCGAATGGAGGCTGATGAGTGATGAAAGTTTACGCATCGCCAAACGCAACCGGCCAGACCGTGGTAGCTGACGGCGTTGACTACCAACCAGCGACCGACGAGGTGTTGATGACCACCACACGGCCTGAGGGCGCTCACCAAGCCACCGTCAACGGTGAGTGGGTGGAGGCAAAAACGAACCAAATCACCATGGGCACACTGTTCGCCATTCTGCCGGTCAACGACGGCAACCCAGTCAGTGTTGCGTCACAGCACGTCCTTGTCAACCCGTTTCCAGGTTACCACGTGCAGTGTCAGGCTGAGTTCATGTACAACGACAGCGACTTGTGGATGTCCATGACCTGGAACAACAACGTGGGTTCAGGTGCATGCTCACAGGGTGTCAGCGCGCTTCAAGACCCCAACGACTTGAACACAATCATCGTCAACATTGGCAACGTGTTCCCGTGGGACGGACAACCAACACGAATTTGCTACGACTTGTCCGTGCCAGTTGCCAGGTACCCGTCGGCCAAACCAACCAGCGTACGCGCACGCGTAAAGGTGTGGACCATCGCCAAGGCGACGTCCGAGGAGTGATCAGCATGAGCTATGACAAAGCAACTGACTTACCACTTATCCAGGCGGACGTGCTGACCACGGACATGAGCAGCAACGTCAACGTCACCAACCTGAAGCAGTTGAAGACCGAAACCAAAACACCCACCAAGGCTATCAACGCGCTCAACGAGCAGCTTGACAACGCCCAGTCCTCCGCTGCTGACGCCCTGCAGCGGGTGACTCAGCTGGAGCAGACCATCGCCGACATGCAGACGGTTATCGACACCATGCGCGCGCAGTTGACGGCCGACGACGACGCGTTCCTGCAGCGCAACTGCGTCTACGTGTACCCCAACGGCGGCACGGCAGAACAACCTGCGCACATCAAGACTGGTCAGATATACACCATGCCAAACCCGTTTCCCGGTTATCTCGTGCAGTGCCAGGTGGAGGTGTGCGTTGGCACTGAGTGGAGCTTACTGACCACTGGGCAATATTACACAGGCAGCAGATACCTTAGCGGTGGTGCGCTCTGTGCCCAGCGCGACAATGATCTGGTGTTGGTGGTCGGTAACTGCCACGTGGTGGACGGCGGCGGTGACGAAGGCTACTACTGTCACGTGTTCTTCTACACGTTCACGGAGAACAAGGCGTACCCCAGCGGACAAAGTTACGACAGCCTACCGTGCCGCATCAGGGTGTGGCGCGTGGGCAGGCAGGAACAGGGGAACGAGTAACGTGACACACGCCAACCACCAAGGAGGAGAGACAATGAGCAAAAAACGATTACTGACGACCGCCGCGGCGGACCTCAGCGACGAGGAGTTCGCCAGGTACCTCGTGGACACGCTTGGTCTGCGGAAGTGTGCGTTCATGCTCGAGGAGTTCTTCTGGAGTTCAAGCCTTGGCGACGGCAAACCGTCGCCCGAGCTGAACGCCATGCTCAGGCCGTTCGGACTTAGGGTCAAGCTGCTTGACGAGTACCCAGCCGACAAGCCACCAAAAGTGCTCGAGATCCACGAGATCGGCACGGACACCTACGTCGGCAGCGAGCATGTTGGCGGCACGCCGGACATCGCGCTGAACACCGGCAAGCGCGCCACGGTCGACAACATGACCGCGGCGCTGCGGGTGTGCATGGACATCGACAGCGGTGTGCTGGAGGGCATCGCCACGGAGTACCTGACTGAAATGCTTGGCGCGTCGCACACGGCCGCCGACCACGTTGCCGAAAAGTTCGGCGCGGTGGGGCGATCATCGAAAAAGGAGAGATTGACAATGAATGTTAAGCAACGGTTGATTAAACTGGCCGACGACTACGACGTCGTTGACGAGAACGGCCGCGACGAGGCCATCAAGGACATGCTTGCGCACCTGGACGCCGCCAGACAAAACCTTGAGCTGACCGTCAACCACGCCAACGCCCTGCTGGTGAGCTACAGTGACGACGCACTGTACGCGCTGAGCAACGCGCTGGACGACGTGCGCAGAGAGGTCGACGACGCCGACGAGTACGTCCGCGACATGATCAACTACGTCGAACGCGGCGTTTGACGACCACGGTGTAGAGCATGTTGATGTGCTCCGGTTTTTGTACAGTTGCGTATATTCCCAAATGAAAACAAACATGACACGTCGTCATGATGGTCAACGGTAAACGAGGAGGAATTGTAAATGAGCATTAAGCAACGGTTGATGAAACGCACGGCGGACGTCGCGACTGACCAGCTCAGCGACGAGGAATTCGCCAAGTACCTGGTTGATTCGCTTGGACTGAAAGTCTGCGCATGGATGCTTGAGGACTTCTTCTGGGGATCTGACATGGCACAAGATGAGGCAGAAGCGGAGAGCCACGCGAACGACATGCTCAAGCCTTTTGGTTTAAAAATCAAGGATTACGATGAGTACACGGATGAAGAACTTGACGAGCTTGAAGCTAACGAAATTTACGAAATTGCAACAGACGAGTACGTTGGCTGCACGGATTCTCGCGCAATCGGTGACATCGCTGACGGCACGTATAAGCGGGCAAACAGCGACAACATGGCCCAGGCGCTGATGGTGTGCATGAACCTCAACCGTGAACTTCTTGACGAACTTGCCGCCAACGAGCTCACCAACACGTTCAACCCGCTCTCATAAGCAACTAAACTTAAAACGCCCCTCACCACGAGGGGCGTTTTTCAACGCAGCAACATCGGGCATTTTCCAACTGGAGGTGATGACTAGTGTACATTCCGTACCAAAACAAGAAGGCAAACCCAAGCAATCCTACGCCGGTGGAGACAATTGATTGTCACGACGTGCAAGCGGACGTGCTGGCCACCGACATCAGCGAGAACACAAAGATTACTGGGTTGAAACAGCTGAAGACGGAGACCAAAATTCCCACCAAGGCCATCAACGCACTCAACGAACAGCTTGGCAACGCCCAAGCAAGCGCCTCGGACGCACTGCAAAGAGTTATAACAGTGGAGAACGACGTGGCGAACATCAAGCGCAACGCGACAGACGGCACCAGCCAGTATGTGTACGGCAACGTGTCCATGGCCAGACAGTCGTTTGCAAAGGCACAGCACATCTACGGCATGGTGATCGTGCCGCGCACTGATGACCAAACACGTGATCAGTGGGTGCGCATTGACGAAAACTTCAATGTGGTGGAGTTCAACGAGCTGCACGGTACATGGGCGGAGATGTACGCCTGCACTGAGGTCGGCGGCAGTTATCTGCAAATCCCAGTCACCTGGGTCAAGACTGAAGTGCTGCAGGACGGGCCGTACGCAGGATGCATGTGTTGGTGGACAGCAGACGGCGAGGTTGATGATTTTCACATTCACCCAGCGTTTCGGGCTTTTGATGAGCTTGCTTACCCACTGCGTATTGGTGTATATTTCGTCAGAAATAACACATCGATTGGGCAACAGACTTTGTTTTCATCGCCGTTTGATACACTCTCCCATGATGGTTTGTTTACCAGAGAAGCGGACTATGCCAATGCATACAACAAAACCGGTTGGCATGCATACTCAATCTACACGCACAGCCTGGTTCAACGGTTAATTCTTACTGAACTTGGTAATGCTGATCTTCGTCGTGCATCCGATGACATTATTCCCAAAAAATACAATTACACCGCCCCGTATGTGGAAGCATACTCATGGCGCGGCGTAACAGACCTAATTGCATCGAGTATGTCAGATGATGATACCAAAGGCACCGGCATTCATTTGTTTGGACTTGCAACCGCAAATGGTACATATCATTTGTTGTCAAACACCGGTAAACGAGAAATCATCGATACAAAGGTGCCTTGTATTAACAAAACGGCATATATCAACAGACCGTTGCTGGGAAAAGGCAGATTCTACGATTTTGGTGATGTGTTCCTCGCTAGCGACGATGATGCAGCAACATCATCCTCAAAAACTACACCATTCCATGGCAATAGTTACAAAGCTGAAACAGGTACAAAATACTCGTATCAAACATCAGAACAAAAACTTGTAGATAATGCACATTTTTATCTTCAATCACCGTACCAAAGTTATTATGGCCAAGGTTTGTTCAAGATTTGTGCACGTTTAGACAGCGATAACACCACACCAAGCACTTATTGGCGCCCGTGCCGGCATGCACGTGATTAACGACGCAAACGAAAAACGCCCCATACAGGGGCGTTTTTCATACGCTGTGTTTGCG
>Ga0265298_10010938_pt1 | contig 10667 bp, 12 predicted proteins | sample AusTroGonzalo_MG_3_FD_193486 | JGI IMG/M metagenome (GOLD analysis project Ga0265298, IMG submission 193486) | Bovine rumen microbial communities from tropical cattle in Woodstock, Queensland, Australia - Gonzalo_01 | ecosystem: Host-associated > Mammals > Digestive system > Stomach > Rumen ...
GGCGGCGGAATTGCTCGACATGGACGATGTCGCCCAAAGACTCGCCCCAGATCGCTGGCTGACCGTAATCGCATCCCAGCCCCAAATGGAAAAGTATTTCGACTGGACCTTGGTGGAGAAAAAGTCATCACTTTATTGGGACGATCTGCTGCGCCACCAGCCGCAGTTCGCCTGCCACTGCGACTTCGAACATTTAAAAGACTGGCAGATTCGACGCATTCTGAGAAGGCAACCTCAATTGTTTTGCTGATTGGCTGAGCGAAAAATGGTTATTCCGCCTTGGGATGCAGGATGACCAGCAGATGCGTCGCGCGGCTCATGGCCGTGTAAAGGCCAGTGGTATCCCAGCGTGAGTCGCGAGCATCGACGTCCAGCAGAATCACGACTGAGGCCTCGCAGCCTTTGAACTTCATGTAGGTGTAATACTGAACACAGTTCTCCTCACCCTGTGTGAGCGGATGCGAAACAATCTGAACACCTCCGACCACGGAATCCTTTCCGATGGAGGTGTTGTGCATGACATGCGTTCCCAGAATCACGATACTCGAAGGCGGAACGCCCTCTTCATGGATCAAACGGTTCAGCTCGGATGCGAGAAGTTCGCGGCAGTTGCCAGTGAGTTCACGCACCTCAGCGCCAGCAGGCGCTCTCTCATCGCATTCCGTATCGGACGGGCCATAGGGCTTCATTGACTTGAAGATGTTTTTTGTGTTCCGGCAGTTCTTCTTCAGTACGATTTGAAGCGGACCGAAATCAGGAAGCGACAGCTCGTCGTGGAAGATGTTCTGCTCAGGATCGCAGAAGACGAAGAACTTTCCGCCATCCACATGCAGAAGCGAAATCACATCCCATGCCTCTTTCGCGAAATCCTGTCCCTCGTCCACGATCACTGCATCGAAGCACAGCTCAGGATGTCCGTACAGAAATTTGTGTAAAGCTTGAGGCAGGACTTCCGAATAGAGACGCGGATTGAACCGATACTTCTCGATCTGCTCTTCGGGGACTTTGAGAGTCTCAATGCAGTATTCAAAGAATGCCGCTGCCGTGATTCCGGGATACTCTTTCACCTCGGATTGCAGGCGGCTGGCGAGGAGTTGATTGTAGCAGAGTAGCAGAACACTCTTCCCCTGCACGGCAAGGCGCTGGGCCAGCTTGACGGCCATGATCGTCTTGCCCGAACCGGCACAACCTCGGATCAGCATATTGTCGAAGTTCTCCAGAATATCCAGTGCCGCACTCTGGCGGTCAGTCAGCCGGAAGAACCGTTTCTTTTCGTTAGCGATGCGTTCGGAGAGCTTGTTCCCGAAATCCAGATAAGGCGAAAGAACATGCAGGACTTCTTGCTCACTCGGAGCAGGATTCTCCACTGTCGGCTTGAACGGCGTCTTGTTCAGGACGTCCTTCAAGAACGCTTCGATCTGCGGCAGGGTATCCCCGGTCAGCACAAAACCGCTCACCTCTGCAGGCCAGTCTTTCTTGCCGTGGCAGCCCGGAAAACAAACCGAATGGGCGACAGAAAGCGAAACGTGCCTGTTCAGTGCCTTCGAGAGCAGATTCACGATGAAATACTTGTTGCGGATTGTCTGCTTCACGGGTTCTATCGGGCGGTTATCCTGATACCACTGATTGTCATGATAGGAGATCGCGCCGCCCTTCACCTCCATGACCACGATGCCTTCGGCAGGGTTATAGAATAAGAAATCAATCTCACCGTCCTTTTTCTTGCCCTGCGGATCATCCGAAGTGAAATGGAACGAATGGAGCACATACCAGTCATCCGGCAGGTATTCCTGCACGGCACGGAATACGATTTCCTCCGAAACGGGACTCCATTCCGGATCAAAATCGGGTGGCATCATCTTCGGCATGGGTGTTCTCCTTCGTTGAGGTTTCGAATAATATAGCAGACCTTTGCCGGAAATTCAAGCAGGAAAAACATACCCCAAACTACCAATGGCATTGGGGATTTCCCCCGTTCTCCTGATCTTCTCCGCCTCCGCCTCGTCCGGCGTAGCCTTGCCATGCTCCCACGCCGAGACCTTCTTCACGGAGACACCCAATGCGGCCGCGAATTTGACCTGAGACAGGCCAGCTTTCTTGCGTATCGCGAGGATGTCTTCTGGGGTGAGCGGCTTGGGCTCGTCATCGTATTTCGGGATCGGGATTTCTTTGTATGTTTCGCCGAGGGTAACTTTAAGGCGCGGCTTGCCCCAGTCGAGCACGATGGAAATCTTTTCGATCTTGATGCGGATTTGAGGGTACATCTCATATTTCCGGCGGATCAGCTTCGAGATGTTCTCCGCCAGGAGTTCCTTGTTTTCGGCGTCGAGGTCGGTCGCATCGAGCTCTGTCCGGGAAACATCCCTGCGTCCTCTGAGCGCGAGATTCCAGGCAATCCGTCCCATGCGCCACAGAACGAGATAGCCGGTAACATCCGGCGTCTTCTCCGGGTCGATATACTGCTCCTCCAGCACGGAACAGATATCCATGACCGCCTCAGCCACACGATCATTCCGTGCTTGCGACTGCTGGATAGCCTGCGCTTTCTGGGCCAGTTTTTTTGCCTTGCGTTTTGCGTCTTTGTTTTTTGACATGGCTTTTATTCCTTTGTGGGCGAAAGAACCTTTTTCCCGGCCATCGAGTTATAATACTCACATATCTCAGGGGAGAAATGATGATAGAGGAATGACGTCGACACATTAAGGGGGTATAACGTAGCTCCTCCATCAACAAGCATTTTCAATGCTGGAAGATTATTGCTCTTAATAGCAACGACAACGGGGATTCCCGTTTCGCGAGGGGCAAAATTCAAATCCGCATTTGCATCCATTAGAAGACGGAGAATATCCAGATCATTGTTGCGTATGGCACAGGCGACACATGTTTCCAATCCCATGCCTGTATTCGGATCAGCCCCATGACGCAGAAGCAATTTGACGGCCTTGTTGTCTCGATTGCTGACGGCACGATACAGTGGAGTTACTTCGTTTATGTTGTCCTTCCAGTCTTTTCCGAGATTCGGGTCTGCTCCCGCCCTGATCAGGAATTCCAGTATGGTAAAATTGCGAACCCCATCAAGAATGGTTTTTTCATTGCGTATGCAGGAAAGAATTGAGGTTCGGCGCGTTAGGCAATCAGTCATGTCGGCAATCAGTTTTTCGAACCGGGCTGGTGTCTCTTCGCATATACGGTTTTTCAGCGCATCCAAAAAGTTTTTTTCTTCTTCTTTGCTGAGCCTGGATTTTGTGTGATTTGAATAATTGTTCTCCAAGGACTTTAACCATTCGTACTTTTCATTGTCAAAACACGCAGCCCAAATCTTTGCACTAAGATATGTGTCTTCGGAAGGTGGAAAGTCGGCAAAGGCTTTGGAAAGGATTTCAACGGGTTCTTTGTGTAAGCAATTGAGGAAGAAAAGATTCTTTTTGTCTCTGGGTATCGTTGGCAAGGTAGCACCAAGTCTTACCAAGGGGTAGACTGGAAGTCCTTCTTCCATCGCCATTGAAATCAGGGATTCGCCTGCATTATTGGTTGCGTTGATATCTGCTCCCGCTTTGACAAGGGTTTCAATTACGCCCATGTTATTTCGATGGTATATCAAAACCGTGTTTCCGTTGATATCTTTGGCATTCGGATCAGCGCCACATCTCAACAATCTCTTGTAGGCGATATCATGCCAATTCACCATCAGCGGGACTCTGCCGAAGTCGTCGTGAACACCGGCAAGATATGGCTTCTTCTTCAACAAATCCCAAACAGAAGAAATACCACACACTATCTGAACGTGAATAGGCAACGTTTGGTTGCGCTTGCTGAAGGAATGCAGAAAAGGTTCCCCAATATCCCACAGATGTTCTGTATAGTCTTTCGCCAGATTGATTTTAGAAACGTCTTTATTGCAGTGCATGCTTCACCTCACCTAAAATTCCATCTCGAACAATTGTCCCTCAATCCCGACGATCCGATCCATGCGGATAGCCTCGCCGCCAACGACCACCACATGTTCTGCCAAAACGATCTTCTCGACTTCGCCCGTTTTGAACACATACTCACCTCCGGCCTTCGTTTTGTCCGGAACAAAGAATTCGATCTCGACCACGGGCCTCTCGGCGAGATGGGATTCGATGACGCGCAGCTTCCGGTCCAGTTCCGCCTTCTCCGTCTCGTCCAGCTCGCGTTTGGAGTCGGTCTGACGCGAGGTTTCGTCGATTACGTCCTCGTACCCAACTAAAGCCGCGAACGGCGAGAATTGGGCCGCACGCTGCGCCATCGTCATCTGCGGATGTACCGTCGAGACGTGGTGGGGCAAATTGACGATGTCGGCATAGGGATTATTGGGCATGGTCTTCTCCCTTTGGGTTGTCCGCCTTCCACAAATGTTCCAGCTTTCCCATAACAAGTCGGTGGACAGAGATGCCGTCCTGTTCGAGGATATCCTCGTTCTTTCGGGGTTCATCCCACGGATGCTTGGAAAGCGAGTATTTGGAATGATGGACAGTGATGACCTCCTTCGCGCCGAGGTCGTGGCATTCCAGCGGAAGCTCCGAAGGCATCGTGTGGATCTGTGCCCAATCAGGGTTGTATTGTCCATTCTCCATAATGGCAAGATCGATTCCAGAGAATTTCTGCCCGATCACCTTGAAGTGCGGACCATAGCCGCCATCCCCGCCGATGAATATCTGCCGTCCAGATGGAGTTCTTAGCAGGAATGAAGCCCAAAGCGTTTTGTTTCGGCTCAGACCACGTCCGGAGAAGTGTCTCGCAGGCAGACAGTGGATGGAGAAGCCATCACCAAGGTCTGCACTCTCATTCCAGTCCAGCTCGGTGAGCATAGTTTCCTCATACCCCCAATACTCAAGGTGCTCGCCCACGCCCAATGGGAGGATCACACGGGAGACATTGGCTTTCAGCTCCTTAACGCATTGATAGTCGAGATGATCCCAGTGGTCATGGCTGATAAGAAGCCAGTCACATGGAGGCATATCGGAAGGTTTCCATAAATCTGTGCCTGGATAGGAACGGTTTATCCATGAAACCGGGGAAGCCTTGTAGAATACCGGATCGACCAGCAGACGTTTTCCCTCGATTTGAAGCAGATACGATGAATGTCCGAACCATACGATAAAATCTCCCTCGCGGGACAGATTGCTTATGTCTACCTTCTCGGAAGGTACTGGCTCCTGAGGACGGGTTTCGTCACGGGATTCCGTCAGGAACTCCCACATCGTAGCTATTCCGCTTTTGGAAGACGTCATCACTTCCGTCTGTATGGGGTAATGGAATGCCCCATCCTCATAGTTCGGGGACTTTTTAATGCGTTCAAGCCGTTTCCCGGAAGGAAGGCGACCGAAGGACGTGCCTATGCACCCCGTGATTCCAAGAACTACGGCTATGGCGGCAAGAAGAGCGATGTAAATCATTTTGCGTATTCTGGATAACCTCTGTTTCCTGTTCGTTCGCTTGTCGGGAGTCGCCCCGACATCAAGAGTGGGTGTCGTTTGGATCATTCTCTGTGACCTCCCACCTGCTGATTCCGTTCTTTTGCCGTTGCCCCTTCAAGCAGGTTCATCCCGCGGAGCATGGCATTTTTCCCCATCTTCCGTTTGATGTCGAGGATTGCACGTTGGAGCCGCTTCTCCTTGTCGAGCTTGGCCTGCTCCTCGGCTTTCTTCCGGTCCTGCTCGGCAGGACTCTCGAACAGGTCAAGTTGCTCGGAAACGACATCATCCGGTTGCGGGACCTCGGTCTCATTCATGACATGGTTTGCCGTGACGTTGATGCGCCGAATGAACAGCTTCGGGTCTACCACGCGGTCGAATAAATCGGCGACGGCCTCGATTATGAGGTTGGACGAGGAAGAGTATTTGCCGAGATTCACGGAACCATGTCCGGACTTCGGGACCTCACGGCCATAATGGTTGATTTTCGTTTCCCCGCTGTACGCACGTCTGAGCTCCGGCGTGGAAAGATTGACGGCATCGTACCCGACATGCAGAACTATCTGGTCGGTCATGAGGTGTTTCTCGGTCAGACTGAGCACAAGCAGGTCTGTCATTTCTTTGGTGACAAGCTTTGCTTTTTCGAAGTCGTATGGCTCCTTCAGAACCTGACCGGAACTGAGGCTGTTGCTGTCGGGCTTGTATGCCTTGATGTCAGGGATGGTCACTGGTTCCCAGCCCCACGCATGATCAATGATGAGTTCGGCCTTGATGCCGAACAGCCGGTACAGGACTTCCTCATTCTGCACGGACATCCGGGCGACATCTCCAAGAGTCCGCATTCCGCGAGATTCCAGACGGGATGCCGTGCCATGCCCGATGCTCCAGAAATCCGTGAGGGGGCGATGATCCCAGAGCTTTTCCCTGAAACCTTGTTCGTCAAGCTCGGCTATGCGGACGCCGTCTTTGTCCGCGGGGATATGTTTTGCCACGATGTCCATCGCGATCTTGCATAGGAATAGATTCGGCCCAATGCCCGCCGTCGCCGTGATTCCGGTTTCGGCCAAAACCTCACGGATGAGCTTCATGGTGAACTCACGGGCAGTAAGGTTGTACAGCTTCAGATACTGTGTCGCGTCGATGAACACTTCATCAATGGAGTACACCACGATATCATCCTGCGAAACATGTCTGAGGTAGATGCTGTATATCTGTGAGCTCACCTGCATGTATCTGCCCATGCGGGGAACAGCTACGATATAGTCCAGCTCAAGGCGTCTGTCGGAATTGAGCTCCGTGGCGTTGCTGGATTTTCGGGTGAACGTGTGGCCGGGAATCTTCTGCAAACGCTCGGCGTTGATTGCGCGGACTTTCTCTACCACCTCGAACAGCCTCGGCCTGCCGGGAACCCCGAAGCCTTTCAATGCCGGGGAGACGGCGAGGCAAATCGTCTTCTCCGTTCTGCTCAGGTCGGCAACCACGAGGTTGGACGTGAGCGGGTCGAGCTTGCGGTCGACGCACTCCACTGAGGCGTAGAACGATTTGAGGTCAATGGCGATGTAGGTTCGGGCGGGCATGGGGATGGATCGAATGTTTTAGTCGCAGTCAATTCGTTCGATTTTGAAAATAACAGGTCGAGTTCCATCAGAACAGCATGCGATCATGGTATTTTCCTCCTTCATCCAGCCTTTCATAATGGAGCCCCCTTGCAGACCGGTGTAGATGTAACGGGCAATGGCATCCCACGCTTCCGAGCAATGAGGCATTTTAGGTCCGCCTGCGACCGTGTCAGGATCAGCAGAGGTTTTCACCAGCGTATTTAGTCCGCCGTGCCAGAAATGGTCATTGTTCTCATCTCGTTCAAAAATGAATTCGTCCCCGACATTATAACACGGGCACATCCCGGATTCCGGGTCTGCGCAATACTGTTTTTGAAGTTCAGGATAGAGCTTTTTGTCAATCACAGTCACTTTGACTTTGTGTTTCATTGGCAGGAGTTCCCTTCGTTATATGTTTGTTTCTTGTCCAGTTCCATGCTATGATGTCAGCGTATGGATTGTCGGGCATGGGCTGGGATTCCAACAGCTCAATCTATCCCCACAACTTCGAATCCGAGCTTAGTAACAGCTTCTTTCAGTCGCGCATCGGAGGGAGGATTGTTTTGGTCGCAATAGACCTCGGCAACGTGTTTTTCCAGGTTGACGACTACTTTTGCGACATTGGGAACAGCTTCCAGTGCGCAACGAACGTTTTTGGCGCATCCTTCGCACTTCATCCCCTCGATTCTGATTTTTTTGACAGACGAATTCATGTTTTTCTCCTTTTTTTGCTCCAAGCTGGAGCGGTTATGTTCAGTTTGGTGTTTTTTCATCAACTTGCATGCCCATCTTCTCGGCCATGCAGGTCAGGCTCTTTTCGTATTGGCGTCGGTCGATAGCCCCGTGGGACAGAAACGTATCGAGCAGGTCCTTCTGTTTCTTGAACAGAGCACGCTTTTGCTCGTCATGCGACATCCCCTGCCAGTCGGATTTCGGTAGCGTTTTGAGGGAAAGTTCGTTCATTTCCGCCTCGCATTGAATTCATCGACAATCTTTGTCATTTCCTCGTTGTATTGATCCGGCGGGACAATGGCAAGGCGTTCGCGAACTTCGGGAGAGTTCATATATCTCTGAAATGCATCCGGGGAAGTGTCAAGTTCACGGGTCTCTCCTTCAAGATAGGCAATCGCTTTGGGATGTCCGTCATCATAGGTAACGGCAACATCCTCAATGAGGTTATCGTCATCTCGGAACAAAGTCCACTTGATATCAATTGCCTCGGATATCAGGTCCAGCATCTCTTTTTCGCCCGCCACACGATGTCCGCCGATTTTTCGAACAAGTTTTTTAGCTTCCGCCTTGTTCCGACTGGAGTAGCAGGCGTTCCAACCGGTCATGACCATTTTTGCGATTAGAAGCCGAGTCTGCTTCAGCAAATCGTCATCCATCTTGTCATTGTTTTGGAGTCCGCTCCAAAGACGTTCACATATCCCCGCAAAAGCTTCTTTTGTTTTGTTGGCGTCCATGTCTGTTTTTTTCTCCGCAGGTCAGTAGTCTTCGTCCTCGAAATCCTCATCGTCTATTTCCGCTATAATCAATGGTACAACGAAGTAGAAATCAACTTTGTTTTCCATTGTCCCCTTGGCAAAGAATGTCGGCTCTTTGTTAAGATAACCAACTTTGGTCTTCAATTTGAATTTATTAGCGACCTGTTGAAGCGCAAGTATGTATCCGTCATCTATCGTGCATTCTGTGTCTACATTCGCTTCTTTGATGTGTTTCTCGCATTCCGCCTGAAGATCACACAAAAAATCATCCCGGGTTAATGTGGCAATACCTTTCATACCTGATTTGGGGAATTCCTTTTTGACGGCCTCTACTTGCGAGAAAAACTCCGCCAGGACTTCCTCGCTGGCATTATCCCAATATACTCCCCCATATCCACTACCAGTAAACATGATTGCGTAAATGCCATCTGGGTAATCCGTATTGTCTTTGGGGAGTTCGCAATACGCAAAAGCACCCCCGCCCGCTGTGGCAAGCATATTGTCTTTGCAAAATACAAAGTTCTGAAACTTGTCCTTAGAAAAGGCGCGATCATCCATGATGCTTCCGGCCAGTCTCCAGAAGTCAGCCATTTCCGGAGGTTTTATGCTGATTTTATCCAAACGGTTTAGAGCATTATTGAGTATATCTGACTGGTTTTTCAGCGTTGCCGCCATTTTGAAGAGTGGCCCTGTCGGATCTTCCTGCAGGAGTTCATCCTCATTGCATATGACTATTTGCATCTTCCCGTCAATTTCCGTGACCTTAACCGCTTCAAATTCTTCGTCGTCATCGCGAAATTCTCGCCATTTGAGTTCAATCGCATCTAAAATGGCGTTTTTGATTTGATTGTCGTTGTTAAAATATTCGGAAGCGATTTTGTGGGCGGATTTCCGTGCATCTGCATAGGTTTCGCTATGCAGGCAGGCGTTCCATCCAAGCAAAGCGGCATTCGCAACCTTTTTCTTCGAGACTGCTGCATCAATAACGCCGAGCTCTTTCCCGGCAAAGAATCTGTTCATAATGCATTTGCATAGCTCGACAAAGTGTTCCTTTGAATTGCTCTGAGCCATTGTTTTGTCTCCAGTTTCTGTGTTACTGCCATTTCCAGGCATCAATTGTAATGTTTGATTCCAAAGCCTCCTGCTGCTCCTTCGGCAGCTCGGAAAAGAAATCCAAGCCGGTAAGTTCCTCAACCTTGTCTACGGTCACGGCATAAGATTGCAATGGCTCTGAACTGCCTTTATTCGGCAACACAAAACCGAGCATTTTCTCGGGAGGAGTTCTGTCCCACACGACCTTATAGTAGGCCTCGGGTACCGTCACTTTGCTCGGACCGATGGTTATTGTCTCGGATGTCTTGATTTTCGGGAGGATTGGCCCGGTCACGATGTAAATGTCTTTTTCCGTGACAGCAGTGTAACGAACCCATGTTTCCAGAAGTTTCCAAATGCCGCGATTAAATTCTGGTTCCTGTGGCGACATGTTGCTCATGTAGAAGCTCTCATCCATTGTCTTGATTGAATAAGCCATATCGGCCGCAGGCGCGAGATGGCCGCGGTCCTTACCTGAATTTTTGTAGTCGGCCAACGTCGCAGAGCCCGTCGGGATTTCGGGATCGGGTCTAAAATTGTCATCTCGGCTCGTCGCCTTCGTTGTGGCCTCCTCGTAGGTCAGTCGATAGATGACCCAGCGAGCCTGCTCATGTTCCTCGCTGTACCCGAGAGCGAAGCCCTCGCGGTCTACGATGTAGTCGGCCTTACCCGGCACCCCATACGCAAGGTTGTCCGAGCCCTCGGTCGAGGGAATCGGCTGTGCCGGTTGCTGTGGCCGTGAGGGACGCGTGGGCCAGCCGAGGTATTGTTTCGTCCAGGTCTGCACGTAATACTTGGCCTCTTCCGGGTGCATGTATGCCCAGACGCCCGCGACAATGGCGACAATGATGATGAGCGTAATGATGACGCTCAGCGGCAGCTTGATTGTTGACTTGCGTTTACGGGATGACTTTCTGCGTTTGGCCATGGGGAATCCTTGAAATGGGGGAACTGGGAAATAAACAGGAATGAATATACACCCGCATGCGCGCGAAATCAAGAGGGAATGCTCACTTTCCCGTGAAGACAAACTTTTTTCGTTTTTTTTCGGG
>Ga0265298_10010939_pt1 | contig 10667 bp, 5 predicted proteins | sample AusTroGonzalo_MG_3_FD_193486 | JGI IMG/M metagenome (GOLD analysis project Ga0265298, IMG submission 193486) | Bovine rumen microbial communities from tropical cattle in Woodstock, Queensland, Australia - Gonzalo_01 | ecosystem: Host-associated > Mammals > Digestive system > Stomach > Rumen ...
ATGCTGTTATATACGGCATACATGGATGTGAATAACGGGAAGCTTGTGAAGAAGACGACAGAATAATGGGATATCCCGAAAAAGATTTTTGATCTGAGAAAGGCTATTGATCTGAGAAAGGCTATTTAATGAAGAGAAGCAGACGGAAAAAGATAATAGCATATATTCTCGTGGCAGCGATGTTATTTGTTGTCTGTTTTTCGTTTGTCGGTGACAGAGCAGTGGCATTGATCAATGAAGACGCACTCGTACGTTTCTCCTCATATGCATCCCGGAACCGCATAGATGAAGGGACTCTGTTTATCGGAACCTATCTCATCAATATCGAAGCCCTGACGGATGAAATCTATGAGAAAGCTACAGATTCCGCCAGTGAGTCGGACCAGATGAATACCTACTATAAGTCAGAGGTGGGTGAAGGACTCTGGTACGATGTGACGGATGCGGAATCCCTGGGCGATATCATGAACAGCGCCCTTTCCGTTCCGGAATCGGAACTGGGCGATCTTCTAGTTCAGTATTATATGGGATCTGACGGCGTGCTCATCGATGTGACCACAGGAAGAGAAGTCAATCCCTTTGATATCCCGAATCCCTATAACCTGTCAAAGCTGAGCGAGCTGGAGCCCCTCTGGACCCAGTATACCAACTCCGAGCAGGTGGATTCGGTATCCCAGGATGATTACCTGAAGGGAAAGAATTCCGAGACCACCGGTAACAAGCGTGTGGATGTGTATACCTACCAGATCCTGAACGCCTTTTTCTCCATGAATCTCAGGGATTCGGAGACCAACGGTTATGACCGGGATCTGAAGCGCCTTTATGAAGCCTATAAATCCTTGAAACGACAGGATAAAAATGAAGAAGCAGAGCTGGTCTATTCACTTATGGCCAACATAGATGCTGCAAGGCGCAAGGTGGTGATGAACAAGCTGACTATGCTGGACAATAACGCATTGGCGGTATTGTATGAAATGATCTCCGGTAAGTACTACACCACCAAGGGGAATTTTAAGAACCCTTATGATGAAGGGGATATCTCCTACAATGAACCCGGTTACTTAAGAATCCTGAAGGAAGCCCTGACGGATGTCAACGGGAAGAAGGTAAAGTCGGATGTGGATGTGGTATTCCAGCCGGATTCCAATGTGGTTTCCGCTATCGGAGACAGCATCGAGAAGTGCCAGGAATCCTATTACGACCTGGAATCCCGGGCCCTGGCGGATGCAGATTCGGTGATCGGGCATGCACAGTATGCCTTTTCCCGGCAGGTGATCGATGAGATTTCCGCCTCGGGTGCGGGAAATTCCATTTCCTACCTGAAGGATATTACGAACATCAGTGAAAATACGATCCGGAATGCGGAGAGTGAAGTTTATCTTCTTGACAGGTCCCTGCTTTCTCTTGCTGAAACAAAATATCAGACCGCTCTCACAGCCGGAGTCTCTTCTAACTATACCAGAGAAGTGGCAAGAGGTGCCTCGGCCGCAGCTACAGAGACCATTCTGAACACGCAGATGGACGAACTGGAGGCCAGGAGAAATGAACTGGAATTCCTGATCGAAGCCTATAAGATGCGTGTCAGTCCGGCAGACGGACTGCTCTATGTGAAAGGGTGTATCAACTGGACGACAGAGCAGTACCAAAATGTGCCGAGTGATGATTTCAAGTTCCGGGCCAATGGCTCTCTGGACAGTCATATTGCCTGGCTCAGTGAGGAGGAGGAGCAGATCCGTCAATCTGATGAGAGTCTGAAGTCCGAACTGGATAAGCTGTATGACAAGAAGGAGGAACTCCAGCAAAAGAGAGATCAGGAGCTGGACAATAATAACCTTTCCGGGGCAAAGCTTCTGGATGAAAAGATTGCGGCCGTGGATAAGGATATTGCGGCGGCGGCGGCAAGAATCGGAAAGAGTGCGGATTCGGAGTTGGCCAACAAACTTCTGAATGAGGCGCTGTCAAATCTTGCCAATGATCCGAATGCCGATGTGACCAATGCCGTTGCGGCACTAAATGGTCTTCAGGCCTATGATACACTGGAAACCCTTTATGCCAGACTGGATGAAGCCGGAAATACCTCCGGACAGGAGTACCGGAACGGAAAAACTGCCGATGAACGTAAGGCTAACCAGATTCTGGAGGAAGCTCTCGAAAAGCTGAATGAAAATCCGGATGCGGATGTATCGTCAGAAATAGAAGCTTTGTACGGAATGGGTGCACGGGATGTGCTGAACAGCCTGTTTGACCGGCTGGATGATCTGGGGAACAGCTCCGGTGCCGAGTTCAGACCGGGGACGGAGAGTCTGACGGAGCTGGCGGATCAGTCACTGGATGATGCACTGAATAAACTGAATTCCGATCCTAAGGCGGATATGACAGGAAATATTGCTCTGCTTAAAGCTCTCGGGGATCAGGATGCATTAGATGAACTGTATGACAAGATGGATGAACTGGGAAACAGTTCCGGTTCGGATTTCCGGCCGGCCGGTGATTCCATAGAAAAGCAGGCAGAGAATGCACTTGCGGATGCATTAGACCGACTCTCGGAGAATCCTCAGGCGGATGTCTCCACAACGGTAGCCCTGCTCAATGCCATGGGAGATCAGGATGCCTTCAACCAGCTCTTAGATAAGCTGGATGAAAACGGAAATAATACCGGACGGGAATTCAGGACGGCTTCGGTTTCCTCAGCTGCGTTGGCGAACAAGCTTGTAAATGACGCCATGGAAAAACTTTCCGCGAACGCTAAAGCGGATGTTACCTCTACGATCGCGGCATTGAATGAAATGGCGCAGACGGAAACGAACCGGAATAATCCCGACGGTGCAAGAAATGCTAAAACGGCGCTGGATGCTCTATATCAGACATTGGATGAAAAGGGAAATAACTCCGGTGCAGCCTACCGGTCAGGACCGGAGGAATTAAACCGGCAGGCAGAGAGATCTCTGAACAATGCACTTTCCAAGCTTTCACAGAATCCGAATGCAGATGTTTCCGATACTGTAGCGATTCTTTCCGCCATGGGAGATGAAACGGCATTGAAGCAGCTGAATACAAGGCTGGATCAGGTCGGAAACAGTTCCGGAACAGAGTACAGCTCCGCTGCATCCGCTGCGGCAAAAGCAGCTGCAGAAAAAGCATTGAATGATGCATTATCAGCACTTTCCGCAAATTCGAATGCGGATGTTTCCTCGGCAGTGGCCATCTTAAAAGCCATGGAGGAAGATGAAGCGCTGAAACAACTGAAGGATAAACAGACGCAGGTCGGAAATACTTCAGGAAATAACATCAGTTCCTCCGCTGTAACCAGTCAGACACTTGCAGATAAGATCTTAAGCGATGCTCTGTCAAAGCTTTCCAATGATCCGAAGGCGGATATGACCGGATCCATCGCAGCGCTGGATAAACTGAAGGAAAAAGGACCGCAGAGCACGCAGATTGCTGAAAGAGCATTAAATGAGCTCTATGATAAAATGGATTCACTGGGGAACAGCTCCGGTGCGGAATTCAGGGCTAAGGATTCCAACAGAGAGCTTGCGGAAAAAGAACTGAATTCTGCTCTTAGTGCTCTTACCGCTGATTCGAGGGCGGATGTATCCGGGGTAGCAGCCATTATCCGGGCTCTGGGTGAGGATTCGGCGATGGCCCGTCTTAAAGATAAGCAAAATGAGACGGGAAATATCACAGGATCTGAATTCCAGGCATCGGCAGTTTCCAGTAAGGCTCTTGCCGAAAAGATATTAAGTGATGCCGAGACGAAACTGGATGCCAACCCGAAGACGGATGTGACAAGCTCGGTTGCGGCACTCAATGAGATGAAAAAGAAGGGCACACAAAGCAAAAAGAATGCGGAGGAAGCCCTGACAAAGCTTTATTCAAAGCTGGATTCCCTGGATAACACCTCGGGAGCCGATATCCGTGCTGCAGAAGAAAAGAAAAATGCACTTGCCGAAAAAGAGTTAAATGCAGCACTCGCAAAGCTATCATCCAATCCGAATGCGGATGTCTCAGGAGCTGCGGCGATTCTTAAGGCGATGGATGCGGAAAAACTACAGGGCCGGTTGACGGAACAGCAGGTTCAGGTGGGAAACAGTACCGGTTCGGAGTTCAGGTCTTCAGTGGTATCCAGCAAGGCTCTTTCGGATAAAATCCTGGAAGACGCACTGGGCAAGCTGAACACGGATCCCAGGGCAGATGTATCCAGCTCCATAGCAGCCCTTACGGCTGTAAAAGAGAAAGGTCCGGAGAGTAAGAATATTGCTGAGGCTGCTCTCGAAAAGCTGTATCAGAAGCTGGATAATCTGGGAAACAATTCCGGAAGTGACAGCAGAGCGGCTGAGGCCTTTGATGAAAAATTAGCAGATAAGATCCTGAAAGATGCTGAAAAGACACTTGAGGGAAATCCGAAAGCGGATGTTACGGCTTCGGTTGCCGCTCTTGCCAATATGGACTCGAAGAGCGGACGGGATAGTTTAAAAGCAATAGATGAGAAGCTGGATTCTTTAGGAAATGACTCAGGTCTCGCATACCGAAAGGGGAATTCCTCAGACGAGGCCCTGGCGGATAAGATCCTGCAGGATGCTCTTGAAGAGCTGGAAGACAATCCGAATGCGAATGTGACAGCAGCTGTAGCCGCACTTAGCAATCTCAGCAGGAAAGGCAGTGGTTCGGACTCGGGAAGCAGCTCCGGTTCGAGCGGAAGCTCAGGAACGAGCAGCAACACGGGCAGCAGTTCAGCAGAGGAGAGGAGAAAGGCCAGAGCTGAAAACGAATTAAAATCAGCCATTGAAAAGCTATCCTCCAATCGGAATGCAGATGTATCCGCTTCGGTAGCCATCCTTAATGTGATGGGTACGACGGAGATGCAGGACCAGCTCACAGATAAACAGAATCAGGTGGGCAACAGCTCAGGAATGGAGTATCGACCGGGGAATTCGACAAGTAAGGATCTGGCAGATAAAATTCTGGAGGATGCGTTGGAAAGACTTTCCAACGATCCAAAGTCTGATGTTTCGAATTCGGTTTCAGCATTGCAGGCGATGAAAGAACGGGGTTCCGAGAGTAAGGCGAATGCCGAAGCGGCCCTCAAAACACTGTATCAGAAACTGGATGAACTAAATAACACTTCCGGCGCAGACGAAAGAGCCGGGGAGACAAAGAAAAAAGCTCTTGCCAAGATCGAACTGAATATGGCTCTGACAAAGCTTTCCTTCAATCCGAATGCGGATGTTTCGGGATCAAATGCCATTCTGAATGCAATGGGTGCAGATGAAGAACTGAAACAACTCACGGATAAACAGAATCAGCTGGGGAACAGTACCGGAGAAGAGTATCGTTCGAAAAATGTTTCGAGTAAGTCACTGGCAGATAAGATCCTGGATGATGCATTGGGAAGGCTCGCAAGCAATCCGGAGGCTGAAGTTTCCGGCTCCATCGTGGCATTGGAAACGATGAGGGATAACGGTGCAGAGAGTAAAGCAAATGCAGATGCAGCTCTTGAGAAACTGTATCAGAAACTGAATGAGCTTGGCAACAGTTCCGGAGCAGATACAAGTTCCGGCGAATCTAAGAAAAATGCTCTTGCAGCAATCGAGCTGAACCTTGCTTTGGCAAAGCTTTCCGCCAATCCTGAAGCGGATGTTTCGGGTTCAATTGCCATCCTGAATGCGATGGATGCAGACGAGGAACAGAAACAGCTGAAAGCTCAACAGGAAAAGCTTGGAAACAGCACAGGCGAAGAGTATCGTTCGAAAGGTATTTCGAGTAAGAAACTTGCAGATAAGATTCTGGAGGATGCACTGGATAAGCTTTCCAACGACTCAAAGTCCGATGTTTCCGGCTCCGTTCTGGCATTGGAAACAATGAAGGATAACGGGGCAGAAAGTAAAGCAAATGCCGAAGAGGCTCTGGAAAAGCTGAACAAAAAGTTAAAGGAACTCGGAAACACTTCAGGATCGGGAAGCAGTACAGGATCAGGAAGCAGCTCGGGATCGGGAAGCAGCTCAGGCTCCGGAGGCGGTTCCAGCGGAGCGGACAGTGCAAGAGAAGCACTGAATCAGCTGGATGAAAAACTGGATGAACTGGGGAATAAATCCGGAGAAACACTAAGACCCAGAAGTTCTTCGGGAAGCAGTTCGGGATCGGGAAGCAGTTCGGGATCGGGAAGCAGCTCGGGATCGGGAAGCGGCTCGGGATCGGGAAGCAGTTCGGGAACCGGCAAAGGACTTTCCGCTGCAGCACTGCAGATGGATGAAAGTGATATCCGGAGTACATTGCAGAGTGCATTCGGTAAAACTATAGCAAACATGGATGCTACTGAGCTCGCCACGGCGGTTGCGGCAACTTCACGGTTTGGGAAGAGTGGGAACGCCGCAGCGAAGAAACTGGCCGTAACCCTGGCAGATCAGATGCGTTCAAAGAACAGTAAGTATCTGTACAATCAGTACAAGGTGAAAAATCCGGAGTATATCAGTCTGAAGACCATAGGACTTGCCACCTCTTACAGATACTATTTCGACAGCTCGAAGAGGACGGCAACCATGACGGAGGGATCTAAGGCCATGATCTTCCGAAGCGGTTCTGCCGAAGTTGAGCTAAGCGGAAACAGCAGAACGATGAAATATGCCGCTGTCATGGAAGGAGATGTATATATTTCCGAAGATGACGCCATGGATCTTCTCGGGTGCTCTGCAGAGTACATTTCCAACTCGCAGTATGCGATCTGTATGACCGAGACCATGGAAGGAAAGGCAAAGGAAGTGCTGAATACGCTGATGGAGTGATTTTAAAAAAGAGGAAGGATCAATGGCAGATTATCCGATTATATCCGATGTCAGTGCTTACATCGTGAAAAAACTTCGGGAGAAAATGTGCCCGGAGCCGATTCCGTCCCCGAACAATATCGAGATCTCCTCACCTGCATCGCAGGATGTGGATTACCTGGTAGGTGTATACCTTTACAATATAGAGGAAGACCTTCAGGTGACCACTCCGCGGATGATCGAACGGGGAAGAGCAGAACTTACCAGGCCGCCGAGACCATTCGCCCTTTACTATATGGTCTTTATCAACAGCGGCGGCCAGGCAGGCCTAAAGGCCGTAGATATCCAAAAGATCATCGGCAAGATAGCACAGATCGTCAATGACAACAATTCTGTGCGTCCTGATGAGTTGCAGTCGTGGCTTACGACACAGGAACCTCCAATCGTACTGTCTCAGGCGAAGATAAGTCTGGAGGAAAAGGTGAGAGTCTGGTCAGCCATTAACAAGCCGTACCAGATCAGCCTGTTTTATAAGGCAGCACCTGTTTACCTGTCCAGCGCGGAAGTGATCACCACTCCTCGCGTTGTGGATGCAAGCTTCGGTCTGCATGTAACAGGGGAGGATCTTTCATGAAGGTAAGAAAAGAACTCTCCAAAACAGAAATACGCATGGGGGTTACACTCCTGCAGGGGGAAAGGAGGAATCAAAATGGCAGCTTCTGTTATCCGTGCTAAACTGGATCTTGCCGTAAGGCTGTTTGACACGACAACGGGAGCGACAGTAGACGAGAGAAATGTGGTATTTTTGAGAGACGGTGTGCCCGTCAGACCGGAAGCAAGAGATGCGGGAATCTATGTATTCATCAACACCGGCAGGGAAGATTTTCTTATGCGGATAGAGGTGTACGGGTATGAAAGCTATGAGAAAAGCATTCGTTATGAAGAGTTGGACGAACGGCTTCCGGTTTGCTACGTGTTCCTGATGCCATCAGAGAACACAATTAGAGGGCGATACACGCTCAGTTTCTCGGGGACTCTTCCTTTTCTTACAAAGATCGAGGCAGTAAGCTTAAGCAGAACGATCTGTCTTACGGGAGATTATAATGCCAGGACTATGACAATGTCGGTATTTCATCCCTCACAGGGAACGATCGATCTGGTGGAAGACTATTATGGTTTACTGTCGGCAGACAAAACAAGCTATGAAAGAATTGAAGTTGAGAAGATGGTCACGCCGAAGTCGGTCAGATTGAAGAATTCACCGGAAGGAGCTTATGTTGAGAAATTTGCTCCGAATCTTACGATCGCAAGGATCGTATACGGAATCGTGCGAGGTGACGGAGAATATCTCCTCAGAGTGCATGATGACGGTGTGAATACAAAATATCTGGTCCGTTACGAGATCGAAGAAGAGGTAAGATTTCAGGTAGTGGATTTTCATGATCAGGAGGTATTACAGTGAGTTTACTTGTAGCAATGGGAGCAAATCTCCTATGTTCCATGGGCACTGCACCTGCACCGATCAAGGTCACATCCCAGAGTAAGGTTCTGCTGGAAGGAAAGCCTGCAGCCACCATTCAGGATTGTGCACCGACATCAAATGTAGGGCCCTTCGGTATGTGTACATCACTTGCCAATCCACAGGTTGCTTCAGCGACGGCAGCGGCAATGGGGGTTCTTACCCCGCAGCCCTGTATCCCTGTTCCGGCCGGTACGTGGATCCCGACAGCACCGAAGGTATTGATTGATGGAAAGCCGTGTCTTGCACAGGATTGCAAGCTGGCATGTGCGTATGCAGGTCAGATTTCTGTAACACTTCCGGGACAGACCAAGACGAACGCGAACTGATTCTTCTCGGTATCATCGTTAAAAAGAAAGGAAAAGAAAAAATGGCAGATTATTTATCACCTGGGGTTTATGTAGAAGAATATGATAATTCCCCGCGAGGTATTGAAGGCGTTGGAACAAGTACAGCCGGTTTTGTCGGCCTTGCAGAAAAAGGCCCGGTTTGCGGAGCTCCCGTATTCGTAAAGAGCTTCAAGTCATTCAGACAGATTTTTGGTGGATATTTAAGTGAGTTCACCTATGGTGAGTACAGATATCTGGCAAACAGTGTAGAGCAGTATTTCGCTAACGGCGGAAATCGTTGCTTCGTAATGAGAGTTGCTCCCAGCGATGCTGAGGCTGCTTCCATCGAGCAGGGACTGCTTACCGTTAAGGCAAAGAACCCCGGTGCATGGGGCGACAGAATCCAGATCACTCTGAATTCCGTAAAGCGTCAGAAGATCCAGCTGGTTGAAGAGACCGATACCGGTTACAAGGCTAAGACAACTGACGGACTCCGTGAAGGCGATATCGTAGAATTCGACGGTACATTTACCCGGATCAAGACCATCATGGATAAAATGATCACCTTCGAAGACGATCTTCCGGACAAGGCTGTGGACAGCAACATCGTTCCGACCAACGTACTTTATGTTGTAAACTTTGATATGAGTGTTCGCTATGCAGATGAAGCAGAGCGTTACGCAGATCTGACCTTCAATATGGCATCCCCGAATTATATCGGTGCTAAGCTTGCAAAGAGTGAGCTGGTTGATGTTGAGGTTGCTCCGATGGAAGAAGCAGGTGATCCTGTAGAAGCTATCCTCGGTGACGGCAATACCAGCGGCGCATTCTTCCTGGAGGGCGGTTCTGACGGTACAGTTTCCGAGATCAATGCAGGAACCTTTATCGGTGAAGATAACGGCCCCGGCCAGCGTACCGGTCTGCAGGCATTCGTTGAGAATAACAATGTCAACATGATCGCTGTTCCCGGTATTACTATTCCGGAAGTCGTAGTTTCCCTGGTAGGTCACTGCGAGAACCTGAGAAATCGTTTTGCTGTTATCGATATGCCGAAGGATTATTACAAGCCGGCAGATCTGGTAGCTTATAGAAGCATGATCGATTCCACCTATGCAGCTATGTATCATCCCTGGATCGAAGTATTTGATCCTTCATCCAATAAGGCTGACTTCGTTCCTCCGTCAGGTGCGGTTATGGGTGTTTATGCAAGAACAGATCAGACCAGAGGCGTTCACAAGGCTCCGGCAAATGAGACTGTATTCTGCACGGGCCTGAAGACCAACTACAACAAGGAAGAGCAGGATCTGCTCAATCCTGAAGGAATCAACCTGATCCGTGCACTTCCCGGACAGGGCATCCGCGTATGGGGCGCTCGTACAGCATCTACCAACGCAACCTTCAAGTATGTCAACGTTCGCCGTCTCTTCATCTTCGTGGAAGAGAGCATCAAGGCAAATACCAACTGGGTTGTATTCGAGCCGAATGATGCAACACTTTGGCAGAGAGTACAGCTTTCCGTATCCGGTTTCCTTGATGGACTCTGGAGAAACGGTATGCTGGCTGGTGATTCACCGTCAGCAGGCTACTTCGTTGAGATCGGACCTTCGACCATGTCAAGAGATGATATCATGAATGGCCGTCTGATTTGTAATGTGGGCATTGCTCCGTCAAGACCTGCTGAGTTTGTGGTATTCCGTGTAACGCAGTTCACATCCGAAGCGTCGTCCGGCGGAGAAGGCTGATGAGATCATTGGAGCAGAATAAAGAAAGGAAGATAAAACATTATGGCAGCTACAACATATGAAAACGGTAAAGGATCATATTATCCGTTAACCAAAATGAACTTTCTGGTTACTGTATCTGAGGTCGCTGGAACAGCCGCTTTCTCAGAAGTAACCGGTGTAGAAGGATCTGTTGATGTTATTGATTTCAGACAGGGCAACTCTGGTTCTCTTGCACCTGTAAAGATTCCCGGACTTGTTAAGCATGGTAATGTAACCCTGAAGATGGGCTACATCATCGACAGCCCCTTCAAGACCTGGATTCAGGAGTGTGTAT
>Ga0265298_10010944_pt1 | contig 10665 bp, 7 predicted proteins | sample AusTroGonzalo_MG_3_FD_193486 | JGI IMG/M metagenome (GOLD analysis project Ga0265298, IMG submission 193486) | Bovine rumen microbial communities from tropical cattle in Woodstock, Queensland, Australia - Gonzalo_01 | ecosystem: Host-associated > Mammals > Digestive system > Stomach > Rumen ...
TGCCAGCCCTGCCTTCGGTATGGAAAGACGGCCATTTCAAAGGGCTTTGCGCCCGCAATGGCAAGGTGGTGGAATGTACTTGGAAAGACGGGAAGGTCACGCATTATGCTGTGACGTCACGTTGAGGTTTTTGGGAAGGATATAATCACCTAATTTGCCTATTTTTGTCCATATCTCAACAAAATTTTGAGTTGTGGACACTTTTTGCATCTTATAAGCGTCCATATCTCATCAAATTTTCGAGTTATGGACACTTTTGTGGCATAGCGGTAAGTTCCCGAATAATCCCAACAGCAAACGGCAGCGAAGTCAAGAAGGTGCAGAGGTCGGCGACGGCTTGGGCGGCTTCGAGGCCTGTCATGCCAAACAGCCATGGCATGATGAAAACGACGGGCAGGAAATACAAGCCTTGTCGGCACATGGAAAGCAAGGTGGCCTGCCAAGTGTAGCCGATGTTTTGGAACAGCATGTTGGTCATGGTGCAAAGGCCCATCAAGGGGAAGGCGATGCACTGCCAGCGCATGGCCTGACTGCCTACGCGAATGAGTTCGAGGTCTTCGCCACGGAACCACGAGATGATGTCGGGGGCAAAGGCATAGACGACAGCTCCCAAAACTAACAAAAATACTGTGGAAAGTTTGATGCAGAACAGATAACTCTCCTTGACGCGGCCGTACAGTTTGGCGCCAAAATTATAGCCGCACACGGGCTGGAAGCCTTGCCCGAAGCCGATGACAATGGCGAAACAGAACATCATGACGCGCGAAACGATGGTGAATGCCGCCACGGTGGAGGCTTCGTTGCCGGGCAGGGCATAATACACGGCCATGCGGTTGAGGCTGATGGTGGCCACCACCGACAGCGCCTGACGCATCAGCGAGGGCAAGCCACCCCGCGTGATTTCTTTATAATAATATAAGGTGGGAGAGAAGTTCTTGAACCTGATATGCACATTGCCTGGACGCGAGGTGCCCCAAAGCAAGACGCACCAACCAAAGCACTGGCTGATGGCTGTGGCCAACGAAGCCCCGCTGACACCCATGTCGAGGCCAAAGATGAAAATCGGGTCGAGGATGATGTTGAGGATGGCGCCCGAGGCGATGCCAATCATGCCGAAACGGGCGTTGCCTTGCAGTCGCAGTTGGTTGTTGAGGGTCAACGACGACATCATGAAAGGCGTGGCCATCAGGATGAAACGCAGGTAGTCGTTGGCGTAAGGCAAAATGCTGTCGGTAGCACCCATGGTCCGCGACAAAGGCGAGATGAAAACAAAGCCAATCAGACCTGCCAAAGTGCCAATAATCAATGGGGTGAAAAATCCTGTGGCGGCCATGTGCCCTGCATTCTGTCCCTGTTTGGCACCCAAGGCACGCGAGATGTAGTTACCCGAACCATGCCCGAAAAAGAACCCGCAAGCATTGATGAAAGCCATGTAGGCAAACGAAACGCCCACGCCCGCCACGGCCTCCGTGCTGAGGTGACCCACGAAAAACGAGTCCACCATATTATAAATGGTGGTCACCAGCATACTGATGATGGTCGGCACGGCCATTTTGAGAATCAGCCGCTTGACGGGCTGTTCGGTCATCATTCGATACCGTTCGTTGAGTTTCCGCTCGTCGTTGATGTTGGACATAGTGAAGGTTGAAAGCGAATGCAAAAATAGCCATTAATAGATTGCTTTGCTCTTCTTGCAGATAAATTCACTATCTTCGCAGCGTCATTAATGACGCGAGACACGAGTCTTTGAGACGCGAGACGTCCCGAGTCCCATAGTCCCGCGTCCTGCGTCAAAAACAAAACCACAATGAAAATCGTCAGCTACAACGTGAACGGCATCCGCGCGGCCATCAATAAGGGCTTGCTGCAATGGATCAACGACTACCAACCCGATGTGCTCTGCTTCCAAGAGCTGAAGGCCACGCCCGACCAAATCCCTTTGATGGACTTTGAGATGATGGGTTACCATCACTATTGGTTTCCCGCGCAAAAGAAAGGCTATAGCGGTGTGGGCCTCATCACGAAACAGGAACCAGACAATGTCGTTTATGGCATGAACGAGCCGCTTTACGACAACGAAGGCCGCTTTCTCCGCGCCGATTTTGGCGACTTGTCGGTGGTGAGCGTCTATCATCCTTCAGGCACCACGGGCGATGAACGCCAAGCCTTCAAGATGGTGTGGTTGGACTTCTTCCGTCGGTTTGTCAACGAGTTAAGGAAAGAGAGGCCTCAGTTGGTGCTTTCGGGCGACTACAACATCTGCCATGAGGACATCGACATCAACAACCCGAGAAAACACGATACATCATCGGGTTTTTTGCCTGAAGAGCGCCAATGGATGACGGAGTTTTTGAGTGATGGCTACATTGACAGTTTTCGTCAGCTCGTGAAGGAGCCTAACCAATACAGCTGGTGGAGCTTCCGTGCCGGTGCCCGTGCCAAGAACCTCGGCTGGCGCATCGATTACCACATGGTGACGGATAATCTTCGCGACCGCATCGCAAACGTGGGCATCCTGCCTCAAGTGATGCACTCCGACCATTGCCCCATCGTGCTCGAGTTGGAATGATTTTCGATTGAAGTATTGCAATTCGGAAAAAATCCGTACTTTTGTGGCGTCATTCCACGGAAACGGGGAAGGCGATGGCCTTATAGTTCAAGGGATAGAACGGAAGTTTCCTAAACTTTAAATCTAGGTTCGAGTCCTAGTGGGGCTACAAATCAATGGCAAAGAACAAGTTTTACGTCGTCTGGCAGGGCCGCAATCCTGGCATTTACAGCAGCTGGGAGGCCTGCAGCAAAGAGATTTCGGGTTTCAACGGAGCAAAATACAAGAGTTTCCCCAACCGTTTGACTGCCGAAACCGCTTTCAGGGAAGGACCGGAAAAGTATTGGGGCAAGGATGTGATTCCCATGATTGACCTTTCGACTGTTGCAGAGCACCCACAGGGTGCTGCCATTGCTGTGGACGCGGCTTGTGCAGGCAATCCAGGCAAGATGGAATATCAAGGCGTGTTCGTGGATTTTGCCACCCAACCTGCGACAAGACAGCTGTTGTTCAAAAGCCCTGTTTTTGAGAATGGCACCAACAACATTGGTGAGTTTTTGGCCATCGTCCATGCACTAGCCTTGGAAAAGAAAAACGGTTGGAAGTGGCCTGTTTATAGCGATTCGGTCAATGCGCAGCTTTGGGTGAAGCAGAAGAAATGCAAAACCAAATTGCAGCGCAACGCCAAGAACGACTACTTGTTTCAGCTGGTTGAACGCGCCGAAAATTGGCTGAACAATAATACGATAGAAGTTTCCATATTAAAGTGGAAAACAGAAATTTGGGGTGAAATCCCTGCAGATTACGGCAGAAAATAGGATCAATAACTGAACACTAACATAATCACAACGAAAAATGAAACACATTCTCTTAACGATAGTGACCATCTTCTTGGCGACCACATCAATGATAGCACAAGATCTCATCGTCCCCAAGAAGGGCAATCCCATTACTGCATACAATATTGATGCAGGCGGTAATTTCATCTATTACACTGCTGAATCTGATGCTAATGCTGCATTGCAGCGCATTGCCAAGGACAGCGTACTGATGGTGCGCAAAGCCGATGGCACGGTGATGGACTTCGCCGCTGCTTCTACCAATTCGCAAAGTGTACCAGCGACTGTGGAAAAGCCTAAAATCGAGTACCCTGTCATCAATGAGACAGACATTCATGGGAGTCTGATTGCCCAAGGAAATAAGGTGTTTATTCCAACCAATGGTTATAATGAATGTGAGCGGGCTGGACAAGAACAAATTAAAAAACTGGTATCAGAATGGGACTATTGGACGGTCGTTGACAGTCCCGAACAAGCTCACTTTGTTTTGCAATTTGTAGTAACTTCAATAGGAGAGGACTATTCATGGTTGTTTGTTCGCCCACGCAAGTATTATAACAGCAAACCATATTTTGAGCGTCTTGGAAGCAATATAGGTGTTTTGGTTTGTGTCCGTAGGACAGACGATTCCGACCCCCAAAGGAATCTGATGAATGCAGACATCTTCTTCAATCACTTAAAAGGGATGTTGTCAGATCCAGATTATGAGCAAAAAGCCACGCGAAGGAACAGGCAGGCCAGTGAGAGTTTTAAGGATAAGCGCTCCCAAAAGTATTTAAATGCCGATAATAAATCTAACGATTATGGGTATCAGAGCGTATATTCTACCGAGTTGCATACCCTTGATTGATTAGTAATAGTCAAAAAAGCCGCAAGGAAAATGCTCAAATACGACTCATATTATTTTCAATGTCCACATTGTCAAGCTTGGCTCGAAGGTCGCAACCTAAAGGCCGAGATGGTCAACCAGTCGATTTTGTATTCCGATGGTAAGGTGTTGAACGACAACCTGATTACCACAAGGCAGAAGATGATTATGTGTCCTTCTTGCGGCCATGTTTTTTGGGTGGAAAACCCTAAAGAGCCATTCATCACCTACGCGAAACCTGAGGCAGAAATCTATTCGTGGAACACGTGGCGTTTCTTTGGCATTAGCTTTTCCAATAATAAGGGCAAGTTGGCACTCATCAACCATTACAAAACCTTCCTGAAGAAGAGCCACTATGAGCCGAAAAACGAAATTTACCTGCGCCGTTTCCTATGGTGGGCCTACAACGACCTGCACCGCAACCACCAGCATGTGCGCTTGAAATACCTGCTCAACGGGTTCATGAGTTTCGGGGTGTGGCACGAAAACCGCAAGATGATTCTTGAAGGCGAGAAACTGTTTCTCAAGAATATCAAGGACTTCAACGACAACTTGAAACGCCTTTTGGCCTTGCTCGAAAAGCACCCCGAGGAGCAAATTGACCTTGAGGTGCCGGAGATTTACCGCGAGCTGCGCCAGTTCGACAAAGTGAAAGAACTGCTTGAAAACATGGGCAGTCGCACCCATTTCACCAACGAAATCCTGCGCCATTCCAAATGGAAGGATTCGCGGGTGTTTATGGTCACCGGATAAGACTTTTTGACGCGCTTCGCGTCATTGCGAAGAGGTACGACGAAGCAATTCAGGCTATCAAACAGATGGTCTGGACTGCTTCGTGCCTCGCAGTGACGCAAAGCGGCAGATGGGAAGGACTATTATTTCACAATGAATTTCTGTGTCAATTCTCCCACGGTAATGAAATACATTCCAGCAGGCAAATGCTCGATATCAATCCGTTGGGTTTCAGCATTAATGGAACCTTCCAGCAAGGTTTGTCCCATCAGGTTGGTGATGCGGTAGGTTGGGTCTGGTAGAGACGTTGCGCGCAACGTCTCTACAAACAAAACGCCGTTTGCTGGATTAGGATACACCACAAAGGTCCCTGAGCCTGTCGAAGGACCGTTTTCATCCACATCGTGTATTTCGCTGTAGATGGCGTCGCAGTCCTCCTCACCGTTATGATAGAGCAGTGCGTCTTCCACCCAGTAGCAACGCAGACCGTCCACGCGGAAGCCTTCGGTGTCGCGCATGAGCCGTTCGGGGAAGAAGCTGGTCATGTGGCCGAAACCTACGACGATTTCCCCATCAAAAATATGGTTAATATCGCTGATATACAACCGTTTGAAAGTTTCTCCATCATATTCGAAGACATCCACGTTGTCCACATGCACGATAATGCTTTCCGTGCCTACCTTAATCTCCCATTCGTCGCCAGGTTCGGCGTTGTAGTCATATAGCAAGGTGAACTCCTGTAAATCCTTGTTCCACCAGTATACCCTGTTCCCTGTCTCATAGATGTATTCGTGGGTCACTTCAGTTTCTTCGTCGCGGTCGTAGTGCGTATTACTGCGCACGATGATCTTGGGGCGTTCATTGTTGATGGTCGTGTCGGCGGTATATTCAAGATGTTGGTAAGTGGTGGTTCCGTCGTCCCATTCCAAGGTGTAGTACCATTCCGACATTCTCGGGAAGGTCACTTCATACGTCATATAGTGTAGGTTGATTTCCAATTGATTGACAGAATAATCTCTGTAGAAACGAAGTGACCTTTGCCACTCGTACAAATCGTTGTTGTAAAAAATGGTTTGGTTGGAAAACGCATCCCACACCCATTCGTCGGCGTCTTTCATGCGAAACGATACCGTGAGGATTTGTGCTTCGTCGTCGAACTGGTACATGGCTTTTTTTGTGATGTTCCAATTGGAATTGTCAGCCGACCATGTGCCCGTTTGGTATTCCACGACACGGTCTTTCTCGTCGTAGACATAATGTGCGACAGCCGAGTTTGTCCAATTGCCTTCAGTGTATGTTTGTGTGATGATGCTGTCTGTTTTGTGATGTGTGGTGTAGGAGTGGGTTTCCATCGTGCGTGAGGTGACCTCGCCGTTGCTGTTGTAATTGTCGGTTTGTGAGTCAACCACTTGGTGCCGAGCATTGTAATGGCTGGTTATTATGCGATAAAGTCGGAGGTCGTCTTCTTGATAACCGACAAATAAAGACTCAATCTGGGTTCGATTCCCATCTTCATACTCGTATTGAAAGTTTTGAATGTATCCATCATCCTCCCTAAAGGTTCGCTTCTGATACAATCGATGGTTGTCGTCATAGAAATATTCGGCATATCCGCCGTCATACACTTGATTCCAAGTTTGCGAATAATAGGTGATTTGGTCAAAAGTGTTATAGTTGAAAACGAAACTTTCTGTAAGAGAGGGATATCCTGCGTAATCGCAAAAGATATAGGAAGGCATGGAGGGGTGCTTTTGGAAATAATAAGAGCATTCGGCTCCAGGAAAACGATAGTTGGTCAGAACACCGTTTTCTGAATAGACAAAATCAGATGGAAATTCGTCCGTGACTTCTCCAGAGGCGTTTATTTTTCGCCCGACTACATGATCGGGAAACGCGATGGAATCAAATTGGATAGGAGCGGCATCAAAGCAAGCTATGAGAGAAGTGTGTCGATCTAAGACAAATGTGTATTCAGGATCGGTGGATACCATTTCTATGCCATTTCTCCAGTAACAGAATTCGTGGCCCGAATTTGGGACGGCCCGAACGGTCGCTGTATTGTCGTCGCAATCAACGGGGACGGACACCACTTCTGCGGTTCCGAGACTTGGATTATTGCTGCTCACATTCAGCTGTGGGATTCCCACAAATACACCTTCCAAATAGAAATTGAATTGGTCCCATTGTGGATCAGTCTCAAATCGTTCGTAGGTCACGCAACTGACATAAACAGGGATGTCGGTGGGTACGTTTTCAAAGATTTCTCCATCGTAATAGGTGTTATTATGGGCATGAGCGTATTCAGGCGGAGCAGGGGTGTTGCAGTGGATGCTTTGCAAACTTGTGCAACCTTTGAAGGCCCCGGTTTCGATGGTGTCAACGGAAGTCCCGATTGTAAGGGTTATCATATCCGTACAATTTGAAAAAGCCCATGCCATGATGATTGTAACGGAATTCGGTATTTCAATGGATGTAAGCCCAGTTTGGTGGAAGGCTTGTTCTTGAATGGCCGATAATGAATTGGGCAGTTCAACAGAACTGAGATTGTAGCATTGATAGAATGCTTTATATCCTATGGAAACTACGGAATACATAGTGCCTTCATGTTCCACCATATCAGGAACGACAAGATGTCCTGTTGGCTGACTATAACCCTGCCAATTGGGTGCAGGCCTTGATACTTCAATTTTGGAATCACCAACGATAGAATAATATAACGTCTGCCCCGTTTCGCATACGGCAGAGAAATCGAAGTTTTGGGCAGAAGCACCTGCCGCAAAAACCAATAAGCTGAGAAATACGAATAGCTTTTTCATGGTTCTATTTTTTTTGTTGTTTATTTCACTACAAATTTCCGTGTTGCGTTGCCAAGGGTGATGAAATACATCCCCGCTGGCAAGGTTTCTATATTAATCTGTTGGCAATCAGCGGTGATGTTGCCTTGCAGCAGGTTTTGTCCCATCAGATTGGTGATGCGATATTTGGTCGGTAGAGACGCAATGCATTGCGTCTCCACAAACAAAACGCCGTTTGCTGGATTGGGATAAACGGCAAACGCCTCATCATCTGTCGTTTCATCAAGGCCGTGGTGCCATTCGTCGTAGATGGCGTCGCAATCTTCGTCGCCCAATTTGTAAATCAATTCATCATCCAACCAATAGCAGCGCAAGCCTTCCACGCGGTAACCTTTGCCTCTCGACATCAGTTTTTCGGGGAAGAAACTGGTTTGGTGGCCGATGCTGCTCAACAGGCTGCCAGTGAAATCGTCATTCGGGTCGACGATGGTGAGCCGCTTGTAGGGAATGCCGCCGATGTATTGGATTTCGGTTTCATAGACATGGGTGGTGATGGTCTCGTTCTCCACCTCGATGGTCCATTCGTCGCCTACCTCGGCACCGAAATCGTACAACACCGTGAATTTGCCCAAAGTCTTGTTCCACCAATAGACGACACCGTTTTTCTCGTAAACATATTCATGTGTCACCTCGGAAATCGTGTCGCGGTCGTAGTGCGTGTTGCTGCGGATGATGATCTTTGGTCGCTCCTCGTTGATGGTGGTGTCACCCACACATTGCAGGTGCTGATAGGTAATGGTTCCATCCTCGCCGAGGATTTGGTAGTACCATTCCGCGCCCACAAAGATGAGGCCGTCGGTGCCGAAAATGGGATAGCCGTTGTTCTCGAAAGGCTCCGTATCCATTCTGTAAACTGTGCTGCCGTTGTTGAGTCGGTTGACAAAGGCTTCGGTTTTCATGTAGTCGCTGCTCATAGGCACACCGAAGCCATCGTCGGGGGCGCAACCTTGCTCGAAATAGCAGTTTCTTACTACGGTCATGTTGGTGTTTTGGGCGACTATACCTGCGTTGTGAGTCGCTTCAACAGAGCCTGCATGATAACAATTCTTGATGTATAGTGTGGTTAACGCATTGGCTTTACCGATGATACCTCCGGCATAAGATCCTGTGGCAGTAGTATTGGCTGTAATTGTATCGTTGGTATAGCAATTCAAAATGCGAAGGGTGTCGAGCTGTTCTACGTTACCAATAATTCCGCCTATGCTGATGTTGTGCGTACTGCCCCAAGAATAGCCTGCCCCATGTAGCGTTCCTCTACTGAAGCAGTTTTCGATGGCGGCCTTGCCAGAACCGTTGGAAGGGCCATAACAAGAACCTACGATACCGCCCCCAATGGCAACTCCATTCGGATTGGTCACACTTCTCGAATCAATGTTTCCAATGAAACTGCAGTTGAAGATACCTTCATGATTGTCGGTGGTGTTGCTCCATGACACAACACCAACAATGCCGCCAACGCCGTATTTCCCACTTTCGGGCAGCGAGGAGAAAATGCTTAAATCGGCACGACAGCTGGAATTTTCAATTCGACTTGATTGAGCAAGACCGACAAGGCCTCCTACCGTAGTGCAGCTAACATCTAATTGGTCTGCGATGTTTCCGCTTTTTAAAGTGCCCGATGCATGGCAGTTGCATATCAAGGAGTTGAAGGCTTGTCCCGTTAGACCACCTACATATTTGCAATCCTGTTGCACGTTAATTACAAAATTATTGAGATTTAAGTCGGATATAACACTTCCATTGATAATGCCGAAAAGTCCAAAGTTCTTTTCCATATAGTTATCTTCCCAATAATCAGCATATTGCGAATAATTTGAAATGATTTGATTGTTTCCGTCAAATCGACCTGAAAAATAAGTGTAAAAATAGTAAAAAGGATTGTTAAATACATCATTTACATAATGTGGTGCATGGGTTGGGCCATCGTAATTGTTTGTATTAATGAAATGGCAGTTTCCTATTGCCGTCCACAATAGGCCTTCAGCTCTCCGCAAGTCAACGTCGATAACCAAACGGAAACAGGTGTCCTGATAGGTATACACATCATAAAACTCATACATTGGGAAAGGAACACCACCTGCGCTATAGCCTGTATCTACCACAAGGTCTATCCTCTCATTGACCGACTTGGCTAACCAAGCCAAGTTTTCAGCCGATTCGATGAGGTATGGGTCTTCGGATGTGCCAGAGCCTTTTGCCCAAGGTGTGGCATTGCCCGTCCAAATGGATTTCTCGACGGTATGGCTGGCGAAGCGCGACCAGCCTGGGGCGTTTTGGTAGGCTTCCTTTGTGCTGTAGGGCACGTTGACCGTAATCCAAGTGGGGATTTCATCGAAGGCATTGGCAGCAGTCGTGGGTACTGTTGTTGATTTGACGCTCATGGAGTTGACGTTGGTGCAGCCTTTGAAAGCCTCATCGCCAACAAAGGTCAATGTGGCAGGAAGCATCATCATGCCCTTGAAATTCGAACAGCCGAGAAACGCTTGGTTACCAACGTATTGGACGGAGTCGGGAAGGGCAAGTTTGCCCGTAAACGACGAGCAACCCGAAAAGGTTTCGTCTTCAATTCGTGTCATTGCAGCGGGCATGTTGAGGTTACCGCTCAAATTGGAGCAGCCTTTGAAAGCACCAGCTCCGATGGAACTGATGGTTTGTGGAAATTCAAGTTCGCCCCGCAAATCCGAACAACCGCAGAACGCATGGTCGCCAATGGCAACGACGGTGTAATCTGTCCCGTTGTAAGTCACGGTGTCCAAAAGCATGAGCTTCCCTTCCGGCTTGATGTAGCCCCACCAATAGTTGTCGTTATGCTGGCAGGGATAG
>Ga0265298_10010947_pt1 | contig 10662 bp, 6 predicted proteins | sample AusTroGonzalo_MG_3_FD_193486 | JGI IMG/M metagenome (GOLD analysis project Ga0265298, IMG submission 193486) | Bovine rumen microbial communities from tropical cattle in Woodstock, Queensland, Australia - Gonzalo_01 | ecosystem: Host-associated > Mammals > Digestive system > Stomach > Rumen ...
CCGATGTCCTCTTCAATCTCAATCTGCCGGGTACGACAGGCTTCAATAACAGCTATGCCAATATCGGTAATATCTCCAATAAGGGTATCGAATTCACTGTCTCCGGCCACATGATCAAGACCAAAGACTTCGATTGGAAAGCCAGTATCAATTTCGCCTTCAACAGGAACAGAATGTGGAACATACCTGCCGAGAACAAGACCATCACCAACGAGGTCTATATCATTGACAACGACTATGCTTTGGGAACGATGTACGGCTACAAAGCGCTCGCCATCTTCCCTTACGACCAGTCCAACGCCTTCACGGATGACTGGGAGCAGCTCACACCTGTCTTTGACGAGAAAGACCGCTTTGTGCGCTACGAACTCAACGGCGAACCGTATGACGGTAATGTGAACCAACTCCGGTATAACACTGCTTCCGGACCGGTATTCTTGGGAGGAGATGTCATGTGGGATGATATCAATCATGACGGTATCATCAATGATGACGACCGCCAGGTCATCGGTTGCGGACAACCGGACTTCATCGGAGGTTTCTCTACCGAATTCCGGTGGAAAGGCCTTACCGTCTCCGCGTTCTTCAATTTCTCGATTGGCGGCGATGTGTATAACCGCTATGAGGCAACCCGCAATGACCATAAGTATTCCGCCCTGACGGTCGCAAGTCCGGAGAACGTGGCGAACTCATGGATGGCGCCTGGCGATATCGCCAAATATCCGATCCCGAGCAGCTCACGAAACAATGTGGATAACACACGTCTCAACAGTTCCTTATGGATTGAGGATGGCAGCTATGTCCGCCTCAAGAATCTCAAGATTGCCTATTCGCTGCCCAAAGCCGCAACCACCAAGATGCGGATGCAGGACTGGACCTTCTCCGTCATGCTCCAGGATTTCTTCACATGGACCAACTATTCCGGCTTCGACCCCGAAGTCACGTCCAGCGGCTTCTCTATCGGATATGACAGTTACTGCTATCCGAAATCCAAGTCTGTCCTGGTGGGAATGAACATAACCTTCTAATTGAAACCTGAAAATTATGGAAACGAATATGTCTAACAGCGGCATAAGCCGCGGTCTAACAGCAAAGCGGTCCTACAGGCGATTCATCGCCGGTCTTGCAACGGTAGTGGTCTGCGCATTTGCGCTATCCTCTTGTCTCAATGATTTTTTGGAGCCCGAACCGCTGAACCTCATTACGCATGACAACTACTGGCAGTCCGAGGCCGATGCCCGTGCCGAACTTAACGCGGCATATGCCCATCTGCAGCAGACCTACAAGGCCGGCTTCATCTTCTGGCTGGAAGCGCGCGGAGATAATTTCATTGGCAGCAGTTCCGGCACCTATCCGTATCAGGCTGTGTGCTATAATAATCCCAGTTCCTCATACCCTTGCTGCAACTGGAATAACTGGTATAAGGTGGTCAGCATCGCCAACTATGGAATCCATTTTATTCCCGGCATGACGGGCAAACTGGCAGGGAACAAGCAGTCTCATCTGCTCAGCGAGGCCTATTTCCTGCGTGCATATGCGTACTTTAATATGGTGCGCATCTGGGGCGATGTGCCTTTGATTACCGAACCTACGCTTACCAAGAGTGATGTGTACAAACCCTATCGTACGGGAAAGGATACCGTGATGCAGCAGGTTATTGCCGACCTTGACAGTGCCGTTGCCCATGTGGATGTAGGTGTAGAGGAACTGTATATCTACTCTGCGGGGGCGCTATACGCACTCGCCACCGATGTCGCCATGTGGACACACGACTACGCGCGTGCACTCGATTTCTCGGAGCGCCTGATTGCCCTCAACCGCTATTCGCTTGAAACAGCGGACTTCGCCAAAGTGTGCTGCGAAGCCAATACAACGGATAATATATGGACCATGGCATGGAGTTATGCGGCAAACGGAGACAATTCCATACTTATCTCGTACAATACTTCCGCCAATTCGGTGATTCCTACCAAGCGCATCTATGAGAAATGGACTGCATGGGAGGCTCAAGCCGGATGTGCCGATTTGCGCCGTTTGGCTACCTTGGACTCAGCGCGTGTCAGCCAGTACGGGGACAAGCACTGTCAGCGTCATCCGTCGGCAGTGGTACGTTCCTGGAAATGGTCGCCGGGTGAGTTCCTCGTACAGACCGACTATCGTGAAATGCCGATTCCGCTCTATCGCTATGCCGACATCCTGCTCCTCCGTGCAGAAGCGCTCAATCAGACGGGCGACATGGCAGGTGCGGTGGAGGTGATGAACCAGGTGCGCCGCCGTGCCGGACTGCCGGACAGATCTGTGGCAGAGTTTGCGGACAGTGATGCGCTGGAGGATGCACTGCTCCAAGAGCGCCAGTTTGAACTGTTTCAGGAAGGCAAGCGCTGGTACGACCTTGTACGGACCGGAAAAGCGATGAGTGTCATGAACGAGCATTTTGAACAATATGTCAAGTACTACAAAGGCTCCGGATATACGCTCTTCACCGAGGAGTGGCAACTCTATTGGCCGGTTCACCGCGACATCATCAACGAAAACGAAAACATCACTCAAACAGGTAATTACTAATATGAAACATCTGCCCTTCATTCTTTTGCTGACATGTGCCCTGCCGGGCTGTCTCAATTATGCCTATAATTACGAGTACGTCCACTCGGACCAGCCCCAGCCATTCCAGGGCACTGCGTATGAATATATCAAGTCTCGCAGCGAGGATGTCTTCTCCCTCTGGTTCGAAGCCATTGAGGCGGGAGGTATGCGCGAACTCTATGAGCGGAAGGACTACACGTATTTTATTCTCAAGGATGACGAAGTCATGGCATGGCTCAACTCATGGCACTATTCAAGTGTGGCGGAGATGCCGCAATCGGCGATTAACACCCTCCTCTCGGGTTACACCATTCCGGGGGTGTACAATACGTATAATCTGACTACTACGCCTGTCGATGTCCTGAGTTGTGATTCGAACCACATCATCCGCATGCGCATCTTTCCTACCGTCTCTACGGCCAGTCAGAACCTGCATGGCATGCAGGCAGGTTGGGTGAATATGGACGGTTCGGTGGATTTTAGAGGTATCACCACCAGCAATATAGAGACTTCCAACGGATTCATCCATGTGGTGACATCCCGTTTTGTAAGAAAACAGAACCAATAATAGAATCGTATGAAGAAAATAAGTTTATGCATAGTTGCAGGTGTGGCACTCAGCCACCTTTCCTGCGCACGACCGGATGCCTTTTCCCGACAAGAGGTGCAACGTGTAGCCGACCGTGTAGCCGCTTGGCAGGTGCAGGCTTTCCCCGCAATGGACGAACAGCGGATATGGAAATCCACCTCCGCCGTCAGTTGGGAGAACGCCGTCTTCCTGACCGCTCTCTATGAGTGGTCCCTGTTCACAGACAACGAAGAATGGCAGCAGTGGTGTACCTATATTGCGGATACCTCCGCCTATGCATTGCCCGACAAGGAGCGCATCTATCATGCGGACAATTTTCCGATTGGCGTGATGTACGCAGAGATGTTCCGCCGGACACATGACTCCGCCTGCATCCTTCCCACCTGCCGGATAATGGACTCCATCGTGGTCAATCCTCCAACAGGTTCATACGCCATGGACGGTTCGCTGACCCAGAAGGACCACTGGTCATGGTGCGATGCACTCTATATGGCGCCGCCCACCTACGCGGCTTTTGCCGTGCTGATGAATGATACGGCGGTGATGAACCTGTGCCATAGGGAATTCAAAGGCACCTATGACGCCTTGTATAATCCCGCCGATTCGCTCTTCTACCGCGATGCCAAGTATTTCAGCAAACAGGAGCAAAACGGTCAGCCCGTCTATTGGGGCAGAGGCAACAGCTGGGTCGCAGGCGGTTTGGCACGATTATTGAATGAATTGCCGAAAGAGGATGCGCATTACGGATGGTATGTCTCTCTCTATCAGGATATGATGGCAAAAATAGTCCGTTTGCAGGACGCGAAAGGCTACTGGCATGCGTCCATGTTGGATCCGGACAGCTATCCTGCTCCGGAGATGAGTTGTACCGGTCTGTTCACCTATGCCCTATGGTGGGGTATCAATGCCGGACTGCTGGATGAAAACACCTATCTGCCGCATGCGCGCAAGGCATGGCAGGCGATGACGGAGTGTGTTCATCCGGACGGTATGCTGGGTTATGTCCAACCGGTAGGCGCCAACCCGCAATCCGTCACGGCAGACATGACTGAGACCTATGGTGCCGGCGCATTCCTCATGACAGCACAGCAGATAATGATTTATAACAGCAACCGATAATGAAACATCTCCGCCTCATAGCCGTTCTCCTCGTCCTCAATTGCCAGTTGTCAACTATCAATTCTCAATTGCCGACGCCCCTCTTCCGTACCCTCTCACCGTTCGGAGGACTGGGATATGACGGTGTACGCACCATCTGCCAGGACTCGGCCGGATTTATCTGGGTCGTCATGAAAGAGGACGTCTTCCGCTATGACGGGTATGAGTACTGCAGTTATGCCAAACGGCTCAAGGGCAATGCCGACAGCACGGCGTTGCTCTTCCGGGCTATCGAACAGGAGGACGGAGCACCCCTGCTCATCACTTCCCATGGCGAATACGCCTATGACGCCGCGTGCGACTCTTTCGTCATCAAAAGACCCGTCTCACGGGTTGTACCGCTCGTTAACGAACAGGATAACAGCAATGCTTTCTACCGTGTCCGTCTCACTACCTCTGACGGACGCGAATGGCTCGGCACACAGAACGGACTGTTGTACCGCGACAGTACACAGATGCCTTGGCACCGATGCGTACGCGAGGACGGCAGAGGACTCGTCAACAACTCCGTCTGGACACTCTATGCCGACCGCGACAACAACCTATGGATAGGCACCTACTCCGGTGGAGTCAGTTTCTGCCCCGCACATGCCGGAACGCCCTTCTTCACCGCCCGCCTCGCGGACTTCGGACTCCCCCAGTGCGCAGTCAGCTCCTTCGTCATCGACGGCAACACCCTGTGGCTCGGCACGGAAGGTGCCGGACTGCTTGAACTGAGAAAGACCGAACGGCAATGGCAGCTCGTGCGGGCATACACGCATAAGGACGGCGCCAACTCATTGGCGTACAACAACATCAACACCCTCCTCAAACGGGACAACAAACTCTGGATAGGCATGTACATGGGCGGACTCGACTGCTTCGACCTCCGCACACGCACTTTCCGGCATTTCCGCGCAGCGGACACCAACAGCCTCGTCTCTGACAACCATCTCACCAAACTCGTTCCGGCGGGGGATACCGCCATGTGGATCATCTACCCGCACAGCAGACAGCAGCTCAGCTATATCGACCTGCGCACCGAACACGCACAGCATATCAATGTGGACTTTGAGCAAAGCGGATACGAGTACCGGCGCTTCGAGGATGCCGTCGCCGCCAACCACGGGCTCTTCCTCGCTACCAGTTCCAATCTCTTCTATATCGGCAGGGACGCCGGTCACCAACTAAGCCGGCTCGCCGCCGTCGCAGGCCCCGTTTCCGCACTCTTCTTCGACAAAAATGCGGACGAACTATGGGTAGGAACACAGAAAAACGGCGTGTCCGTCTTCCGCTTCACCGAAGACTCCGCACACACCAATCCTGCTTTGACACGGCAGGCGGAATACACCTCCTTCCTCCAATACGACGCCCCTACCGTCTATAGCATCATACGGGATGCCAACCGGCACCTATGGATGGGCACCGACAAGGGTATCATACGCTATACACCCGATACGGACGAGACACTGCTCTTCGACGAGACTGACAACCTGCAGTCCTCCACTTTCTTCCCGCGCTCCGTCGCCGAATCGGACGACGGGGAACTGTTCTTCGGAGGCAGCGAGGGCTTCTCTTCCCTCTTCCCTGAAGAACTCCGGCGCAACCCTGCCGGACCACGGGTCCTGCTCTCCGAGCACCCTCTTTCGGCTCGTATCCCCTATGAGGACAACACTGTCTCCTTCACGCTTGCATGCACCAATTTCTATAAATCCTCCAAGAACCGCTACCGCTACCGGCTGGTTGGTGTCAACCCCGCATGGAAACAGACCGACAGCCGCCATCGGACCATCACCTGCCCGCATCTGCCCGTAGGGCACTATCGCCTTGAGGTATGTGCCGCCAATAATGACGGCATCTGGGGAGAGACCTTCGTTTACTCCTTCCGCATCATGCCTGCATGGTGGAACGGTTGGTGGGCGTGGCTCGTCTATACGCTCCTGGCGGCACTCATCCTATATATACTCATCCATCTCGCACTCAGACACTGGCGCATACGCAACCAGCTCCTTGAGGAGCGGCTCCGCATGCAGGAGATAGAGAAAGCAGGACGAGCCAAAGTGCGCTTCTTCACCGATGTCAACAAGGAACTGAAAGCACCGCTTCTCCAACTCCAGGCGGAGGTGCCGCAGCAGCAGGTACCTCTCGTGCGGCAGATGCTGCAGATCATCGACAAGTACTCCGACAAATACTGCATTGACACCGGCAAGGACCTCCGCGCACAGGAGATTGACCGACAACTTGACCGGCTCACACAACTGATTAACGAACGCATGGCGGACCACATCAATATTGACGAGCTCGCACGCGAGATGGGCATGTCGCGGCGCAAACTGTTCGGATTTGTCAAAGACAACACCGGCAAGTCCATCATCGAATACATCCGCTCCTACCGCCTTTCCTGCGCCGCCAAACTGCTGTTGGAGCAGAACAACCTGACCACCCTGCAGGTCATGTACAAAGTCGGATTTGAAAGCCAGAGCTATTTTGTCAAGGCGTTCAAACAGGAATTCGGAGACACACCGACGGATTTTCTTGCCAAAATGAGCAAAAAGAATGCCGAGTAATAAATGCATTATTAAAAATAATGTAGTAATTTTGCACCCGAAAAAAATTGTTAATCAACAACTCAAAATTTTAATAGCATGAAAAGAATCATTCTCTTTATTGTTGGGGCGATGCTTGTATTACCCCTCTGTGCAGACAATTATGCACTGCAGTCTGACGGTACGTATTCGTACACCGGCGAACCGGTAAGTGAGCTCAGCGTGGATTTTACCACATGGTGGGGTTCCTATCTGCCATCTACGCTGTCTGATGACATGGCGCTCGCTGAGAAAAACAACTTGGGTTTCGTAAAATGGAAAATCAAACAGCGTACTTGTGGCGATAAAGGACAAGTGTACGCTTTGTTTAATGATGACTATAATGATTTTTCTGCGGGAGGATCTGCTGTTCGAAACAACAGCACTACCAATCCGCCACGTATATTCCTGCCGACCACGGCGCGTGGCGTAAAAAGCATTAAGATTTCCGGTTATGTGGGTGGTGGCAACAGCCAATCTGTAGGTGTGTATTATAAAGATGCTTCTCAATCGACTTGGAAATGGAAAGGCAGTCTTACTTTGACTACGACATACGGAGAGGTAAGTCTGGATCTTAATACGGAGGGACAGACGTCTATTTATCTGAATTACGACAAAACGGCTTGGTGTACGATTTCCGATTTGGAGTTGGATATAGAAGAGGAAGAAGAACCCGTATTCCAGTATAATTCAGAAAACGGACAGTACGATTACATCGGAGTTCCGGTGGATGAACTCAATGTGGATTTCACTACTTGGAAACTTACTGACCTTCCATCGTCCTTTACGGATGACATGGTGTTGGCGCAGAAAAACGGCATAGGCTTTGTGAAATGGAGAATCGCAAGTCGCCCTTGCGGTGAGAAAGGAACCGTACACGCTTTATTCAACAACAACAACGGAGATGCCGGTGTTACTGAGCCTAACACCACTACAACTAATAAACCGCGTATCTTCCTGCCGACCACGGCGCGCGGAGTGAAGAAAATTAAAGTCTTCGGTGGCGCGAACGGTCAACCCTTGGGTATCTACTATAAGGACGCCAATCAATCATCTTGGAAGTGGAAAGCGTCTCTCATTTTGCCGGCAGAGTTCGGAGAGGTGACGGTTGATTTGAATACCACGGGAATGACCTCTCTTTATTTGACATATGACAGAACAGTCTGGCCGGCCATTACGAACATAGAGTTGGAAATAGAAGATCCGTTGTATGTGCTCAATACGGAAACAGGTGTTTACGAATACCAGGGCGATCCGGTGGATGCCGTCAATATAGATTTCTCAACATGGAAATACGCAGACCTCCCCGGTTCTCTGCGAGAAGATTATCCGCTGATAGAAGCACATGATTGTGGTTTTATCAAATGGAAACTACCGTGGTATAATCCGGGCGGTTCGTTCACGGCTCAGCGTGTTCTTTGCAATGACAACACAAATGATGCCGGTGTGACTGAGCCTAACAACACAACAGCTAACAAACCGGCTATCTATTTCCCGACCACGACACGTGGCATCGAATCCGTTGCAATCAAGTATGTCAGCGGTACAAGCAGTTTCTGGTTGAATTATTCCTATACGGACGGATTGGGCACCACCTCGCAGAGTGCACAATTACCCGCTTCGCAGGCTAATGATCCGCAGACCTTCGTACTCAACCTGAATACGGCTGGTCCCACATCGCTGCATTTCATGTATGCCATGACGGTTTGGGTGCGTATCCTGAATATCGAGTTCACCATCAAGGACAGTGAAAGTACGCCGCTCGGCTTGTGGGATTATACGAACAGCACGGGCAATATGTCCAAACTGACGGAAGCCAACGGACAGACACGCGATGTATATTTCAAGCGTTCCTTCGTGGCGGACGGCGGCTATTATACCCTCTGCCTGCCGTTCGATTTGAGCGCAGCACAAGTGAATGCGGCCTTTGGAACATGCACGTTGAAGAAACTGGCAACCAGCGAGTTGCAGGGTACGGTCATCAACCTGAACTTTGTGGATGCTGACCATATCGAAGCAGGCGTGCCCTATTTATTCATGCCGACTGCTGATATCCAGGAGTCTGTGTTCTCCGGAGTGACAATTGATACCGATGCGCCGACTACCGTTCAGACCGACTATTTCAGCATGACCGGTATCTATAACCCGACGTCACTGACAAGCGAGGATTATTTCCTTGGAGCCGACAATTATCTGACACCGGCTTCGAATGACAACCCCCTTAGACCGTTCCGTGCCTATTTCACGATTGAAAATCCTTCACAGCAGAATGTGCCGGCACGCGTAGTCTTTGTTTCCGAACAGGCTACCGGCAGTGACAATGTACAATGTACGAAGGACAATGTACGATGTACGAAGGTGATGAAAAACGGAGTTCTCTATTTGATGTACAATGGCACGATGTACAATGTACAAGGACAAATGGTAAGATAAGGTTTAAGGTTTAACGAATGAACGAAAGGAAAGAAATTATGCGAAACAAATATCTGACACCCGCTATTGAGGTGGTAAACATTGAATCTATCCAGGCATTGCTCAGTGGTTCCGGCGACCCAGTCACACCGGTTATAACCGATGTAACGGGAGGCCCCATTCCCGGTGCCACCACTATTCCGGCTGACGCGTCCGCCGGCAGATAAGGACATCAAACAAGGAATACAATGAAACGGATTGCATTTATTCTCGGATTGGTTGTCATGACAACCCTCCTCGTCCATGCCGAGGCACAGTATAAACCGGAGGCTGACGGCACCTATTCCTACACCGGCACTCCGGTGAGTGAACTGAGTGTGGATTTCACCACATGGGCAACTACAGACCTGCCTGCTCCATTGGCGGACGATATGCCCTTGGCGGAATCCCACAACATGGGTTTTGTTAAATGGAAGATTGCTTCCCGCGCTTGCGGCGCAAAAGGAACGGTCAATGCTTTGTTTAATAATGACAATGGGGATTTCTCAACAGGATCGAAGAACAATGCCACCACCAATAAACCGCGTATCTACCTGCCAACTACTACAGGCAGTGTGAAAAAGATTACCGTCTTTGGCGGATTCAGCGGTTCCAGCGGCACTATTTCTATAGGTGTGCGTTATAAGGATGCCAATCATGCTGCGTGGACATGGGCGGGAAGTATCGTTCTTCCTTATTCCTTTGCTGAAGTCAGTATCGATTTGAATACAACCGGTCAAACATCCATTTATCTGGAGTATTCACAAACACCGTATGCCGCCATTACCCATCTGGACATGGAACTATCCAAACCCCTGTATGTGTTCGACACTGAATCAGGCACATACACCTATCAAGGTGACCCGGTGGATGCGCTCAATGTGGACTTCACTACGTGGTTTGCCGGCTACCTTCCTTCTTCCTTGACAGACGACATGGAACTGGTGGAGAAAAACGGACTGGGATTTGTCAAATGGAAAGTGAAAAAATTCGGAGAGCAATACATGCTGTACAACGATGACAATAATGATTTCAATACAGGCCCGAAAAACAATGCCACGACCAATCCGCCGGCCATCTATTTCCCGACCACGGTACGCGGCATCAAGTCCATTGCCATCAAATATGCGGCTTCCAGCGGCTTCTGGTTGAATTATACCGTCAAAGACAAGACGGGGTCAAAGACCCAAAGCGTCCAGCTGGAGGCATCTGACGCCTCCGATCCGAAGACATACGTTCTGGATTTGAACAGCGAAGGAGCCAGCACGTTCTATTTCCTCTATAAAATGACCGTATGGCCGAAGATAATGAGCA
>Ga0265298_10010949_pt1 | contig 10661 bp, 10 predicted proteins | sample AusTroGonzalo_MG_3_FD_193486 | JGI IMG/M metagenome (GOLD analysis project Ga0265298, IMG submission 193486) | Bovine rumen microbial communities from tropical cattle in Woodstock, Queensland, Australia - Gonzalo_01 | ecosystem: Host-associated > Mammals > Digestive system > Stomach > Rumen ...
ACGGACTTCTTTTGTGCGGTTGCCAATATGATTCATACTAGGTATTTAGGATGTGTATTTATCAATTACCTCCCCAAAAAGGGCTGTGCTTTAACACAACCCTGGATTATCTCCACTTCGATTGAACGAGCAACCCGGTAGAACTCACCGCTCTTATCATTGCCACTTAAATTGGTAGGCCTCACCACTTTTTGCGGGGGTACTCCCCTGCATCTGACTATATAATATAGGCATCAGATGGATTTGACAATAGTAAAAACTTTGAACTTCATAAAAAAGATGAGAGTAAATGAGAGAGAATGAGAGTGGTATAATCTGATATTGTTATACTGAAATAAATATGGAGCAGGCCATAAAAGCAGAGGGGCAGGGCAAAGCATAGAGGTAAAACTCGGATGCTTAGCCAGGCCTTTTTCTTTTGTGCATTTTGCCGAATTTCGAATTACATTCCACTTTTTTCGGGTTTTCGGCGCCTGTTACTTAGGGGAGTTTTAAAAAATATACTGAAATTTTCTGAAAATGCAAAAGAAGTCCGATTTTGAACAACTGTACCTTAGAGGGGGATAAAAAAACAAGGAATTATAGAAAAATCGGAAAAATCATCTTTCTGATACCTAGACCTATAGAAAGATGAAAAAAAATCACAGGCACGCAAATTTAGGACATTTTTCATCGCCTATGTATTAGAGGGATATTTTGGATTCGGATCAGAGCTTACATCTTCGGATGCAGGCTCTGATGGGTATCCAAAAGGATATCTATAACAAATTACATATCGGCCCACAACGCGTGGTGGACGGGATACGTACATATTGATCAATCCGATGCAGAAACTGCACCGGATTGGTGGAATATGTTGGTGTCTGGCCTTACTGCGCCCTTTTTTCGGGTCGGATGCCATTTCAGGAGCCTTTCTGGACGTATGCTCTGTCCTTCCGCCTTCGGGCCAGGAAGGAGCAGAACATGAAGTTCAGAAAGACACCCGCAAATCAGAGAGGCAACTATACATACGGAATAGACGGCGGAAGAGTTGCAATCATCACAACAAAGGAGGCTGAGGTAGAAATGATCAAAAGGCTTCATGCATTGGATGATGCCGAGGTCTACAACAATATCAATAACAGCAGACCTCCCATTGAGCCATGGCAGAGGAAGGCTTTGGAGAAATGGAAGAAGGCGCATCCGGGAGAAGAGCCGGAGAAGAACTGGAATCTGTCTTTGGATGGCCTGATGGAGACGGCTGACCCGGATTGCAGTATTTACGCCAGGCAGGTGGCTGAAGCCGTTGCCGGGGAGACGGATCGGATGAAAGAAATCCTGTACGAAGTGGTAGAGGAACTCCCGCCGGGGGAGAAGGAGTTATTCCGCCTTCGCTACAAGGAGGAATACTCTCAAGTGGTGATCGCCGGGATCATGGGCGTTTCCCAGAACACGATCAGTAAATGGATCCGGAAACTGGAAGCAAAGCTGAAGGAACAATGTCTTAAAGCAATTGAATAAAAAAACATACGGATAGGGTTTAAAAAGCAGAGATTTCTTTGACTGGGATATGCAGGGATAAAGATTCGCCTGCAGAAAGAGAGGAAAACGATATGAGACACAAAGTAACGATTCATGTCACGGATGAAAACGGAAACAGAGAAACAGTCCTTAAGGGTGCCGATTGCTGGCTGCCGCGAAGACTGCTCCGGCTGTTGTTTGGGGAGTTCACGCAGGTGTATCTGCTGAAGCCCGGACAGTCGATCGAATCTGTGGATGTGAATGAGGTCAGGAAAGGAGGAGACGAATGAAGATCGCAGTAGGGGATTCCAGATTTACAAAAATATGGAAGAACAAAGAAATCTCCTGGGACGATTTCTGCAGGCAGGTCAGCGTGACACGGCGTACCACGGAAACCATGGAAGAGTACCGTAAGATGCCGAAAAGCCAGAGGGATACCATCAAGGATGTGGGAGGATTTGTAACCGGACACCTGAAGGATGGCCTTCGGAGGTCTGGGCAGGTTCTTTGTCGGTCGATGGTAACGCTGGATATGGATTTCGGTACTCCGGGAATTCTGGATCAATTAAAAGAGCAGGTGCATTTCCGGATGTGCATATACTCCACGCATAAGCACACTCCTGAGGCACCAAGGCTTCGACTGGTGATCCCTCTCCTGAGAGATGTGAGCGCTGATGAGTATCCGGCGGTGGCGAGGAAGGTGGCGCAGGAGATTGGGACGGAGCTTTTTGATGACTCCACCTACGAAGTGGAACGGCTGATGTACTGGCCGTCCACTTCGGCTGACGGAGAGTACGTGTATGAGGTTCTGGAGGGTGATCTGCTGGATCCGGATGCTTACCTTGCCAAATATGATGACTGGAAGGATACCACTGCCTGGCCGGTATCCTCCAGAGTGTCAGAGGTGATAAAGAATCCGGTTAAGAAGGTGGAGGATCCTCTTGCCAAGAAGGGTATCGTCGGCGTTTTCTGCAGGACATATGGAATCCGGGAAGCCATCGACCTTTTTCTTTCAGATGTCTATGAACCCTCCGACAGAACAGGCAGGTATGATTTCATTCCGGGGGAAGGCTCTGCAGGGGTTCTGATCCTGGAAGAAAAGTTTGCTTACAGCTTTCATGCGACAGATCCGGCTAATGGAAAGCTTCTGAATGCATTTGATCTTGTCCGTGTGCATAAGTTCCCGGATGAGGATCCGAAGAAATCCTTCAGCTCCATGGCTAAGTTTGCCAGAGAGGATGAGAGGGTACGGGTGAGTATCTTGGAGGAACGCCGGATGGAAGTGGCAGATGATTTTGCGGAAGACGGAACGGAGGACTGGCGGAAGAGACTGACCTATGACAAGCAGATGAAGATGGAGAATACCCGGTTGAATCTGCAGCTCATTTTAGAAAATGATGAACTGCTGAAAGGGATTGTCTTCAATCAGCTGGCGGACACGATGGAGATCCGGGGAGAAGTTCCATGGAAGCATCAGGATAAGTTCTGGCGGGATGCCGATGATGCCCAGTTGATCATGTATATGGATAAGAACTACGGAGTTTTTTCCAAGAGCAATTACGAGGTGGTGATCACGAAAGTGGCGGCGGATCGTTCCTATCATCCGATCCGGGATTACTTTGAAAAACTGTCTCCCTGGGATGGAGCGGAGCGTGTGGAAACCCTGCTGGTGGACTACCTGGGAGCGGAGGATACGCCTTATGTCAGGGCTGTCACAAGGAAGCTCCTCTGTGCGGCTTACATGCGCGTCTACCATCCGGGGATCAAGTTTGATAACCTGATCGTTCTGAACGGAGAACAGGGGATCGGTAAAAGCACAATGATCTTAAAACTGGGGATGGAGTGGTATTCCGACAGCCTGAACCTGTCCGATATGAATGACAAGACCGCAGCCGAGAAACTTCAGGGCTACTGGATCCATGAGATCGGGGAGCTTGCGGGTATGAAAAAAGCAGATCTGGATAAGGTGAAAGCATTCATATCCAGACAGGATGATAAATACCGGGCAAGCTTCGGCCATAGAGTCACGCCCCATCCGAGACAGTGTGTGTTCTTTGGAACGACCAACAATGAGAACGGGTATCTCAGGGATATCACCGGTAACCGCAGATACTGGAATGTGAAGGTGACCGGAAAGGGGAAATACAACCCCTGGGATCTGGAACAGGAAACCGTGGATCAGATCTGGGCAGAAGTGAAGGTTTTTGCGGAGGCAGGTGAGCCGCTTTTCCTCTCGAAAGAGGTGGAAGAATATGCCAGGGCGGAGCAAAGGGAAGCCATGGAACAGGATGACCGGGAAGGGCTTGTCAGGAATTACCTGGAAATGTTGCTGCCGGAGAGGTGGGATCTTATGGAACTGGGGGAGAGACGGAGGTTTCTTCAAGACAGAAATGATCCTAGATTGCCTAAAGGAGTCAGACAGCGGATGCAGGTCTGTAACCTTGAGATCTGGACGGAATGCTTTGGAAAGGAAAGGGCGGATATCAGTCCAAGGGATACCTATAACATTAAAGCCATCATGATGCGGATAGAGAACTGGGAAAGGGTCGATGTGCTGAAGGACGTTCCAATCTACGGCAGGCAGAGGATCTATGTCAGAAAAGAGAACAACCCACTGAACAACCATCCCGAACAAGCATAACCGTTTGTTCGGTGTTCAGGACTTGTTCGGTGAAAAATACGTCTAAACAAAGGCATTCCCGAGGATTTACGAACAAGCGAACAACTTTTTCTATATAGACTTCAATTCACTTTTTTTAAGAGAGAATGGCGTATGTGTACGTGTAAAACACGCATACGCGCGCGTATAGAGATTTTCATTCACTTGTTCGGAAGTTGTTCAGAGGAAAGAATTTAAGAAGAACAGGAGGTTCATTATGGGAGAGATAATTACAGGATTAACAGCAGGTGACAGTAAAGGGAAAGAAGAGATCATCCATGTGGAGATCGGGGAACTTCATGAGTTCCGGGGACACACCTTTCAGGTAAGGGATGATGAGGAAATGAAGATACTTACGGAATCCATCCGGGAATGCGGGATTATGAGTCCGATCCTGGCATTCAACAATGAAGACGGGGAACCGGAGATCATCTCGGGACATCGAAGAGTCTATGCCGCCCGCAGGCTTGGGATTCTCACAGTCCCTGTGATCATAAAGAAGGTAACGAGGGAGGAGGCAACCTTTCTGATGGGAGTATCCAACTTTACGAACCGGGAGACGATCCTTCCGTCGGAGAAGGCATTCACATTTAAGGCCATGATGGAAGCCATTCAGGCCAAGGGGAGATCCACGGGGGAGGAACATGAGAAGGAAGAAAGAACAAGAACCATACTTTCCAAACAGACAGGGGTAGGCTCTTCGCAGATCCAGCGTCTCCTTCGGCTTACGGAACTGATAAAAGAACTTCTGGACCTTGTGGACCGGAAGGAACTTGCCCTGCGTCCTGCCGTGGAGCTTTCCTATCTGGATAAGGATGTGCAGAAGAGAATCTATGAAATCGGCCGGAATGAAGGAGCATTTCCCACCACTGCCGTGATCAGGGAAATGCGGAGCCTGCAGGAGCAGGGTCGGCTGACGGAGGCGGAGGTGAAGCAAACGCTGTCCGGGCAGGGAGAAAAAGGAAGAGTTGCTCCGGATATGCTGGCGATTCATTCAAGATGTTTATATGCCCTTTTGAAGAGTATCCCATCTGTCCTGAGACGGGAAGACCGGATGCTCCGGGGACTGCAAATGGTTGAAGAGCAGGAGCAGAAATGGCGGGCGGAATATGAAGCGGAGCAAAAGACCAAAATCAGAGAAGCATTACAGGAATGCGAAAAAGAAGACAGCAGTAACGTAAGAGTTGAAGAAGATTATTAAGGCTCATAGCCGGAAAGGAAATCAGAATATGAAAAGAGAAATATCCAAACGAATTGAACTTAGCAAAGAGGAAGCAAAAATACTTCAAATGAAAGCGGATCAGTGCCGGCTAACCGAGTCGGATCTGATCCGGGAAATGATCATGGGATGTCAGCCCGTTGAGGCACCGCCCCGGCAGTTTTATGAACGGATGGAGATTATGAACCAGCTGGAAGCGGAGATCCAACAGTTCCTTCTTACATGGATGGGTGTCACCTCACCGGAAATGGTTCAGATTCTCCAGGGAATGTACAACCGCCTCTGTGAAGCGTGTATTGAAATTAAGGAGAGTGTTACCCGAGTGAGGTTCTATTCGCCGGATGTCTATGAGATCTGGGAGTATGAGGCGCAAAAGGCAGCAAAAGAAGGAAATACCCCTCCGACATTGGATGAGGTCAGGGAATGGTATACAAGAAAAGCAATCATGAACCCGGCAACGGATTATGACCTTGGGTGGAATGCCCTGGGAGTACAGCCACCATTTCTCGGAGAAGGAGAGGCATATCAAGGTGATTCACAGGTGGTATATCCGGGCGAAGCACCGGCAGCATATCCGAACGATTCTTCAGCTGGATATCCGGGCATATATCCAGCACCATATCCGAATGGGTCGACATTTACAGGGCAGGATGTGACTGTAGATGGAGGTTATGAGCGTACATCTGATTCTGACAAGTGGCAGATGGCAGATGGTGTGGATCCCTCGGGTATTCCGGAGACTCAGGCAGAATATACACATGAGGGATCGATCAGTATCGAGGATTACGCAACAACAAATATCCTTACACCCCCGAGGAAAGAAGGTGGTGTATAATGGCGACAACATCTTTATGGCCGATCCATACGACGGTATCACGAAATACGCAGGCGGTAGTGAAGCAGCTGGTGGATTATGCTGAAAATGAAGAAAAGACTGCGAAGCCGGGATCAGTGGAAAATGGGCGGAATACGAATGCACTTCAGTCGGTTCTTGGATATGTATCACAGGAAGAAAAGGTGGGAGACCCGGCTTCGGTCGGATCTTCCCGGAATGAATCGATGTCGGATTCTTCTATGTTCGGTGTGCTCGAAGGCGCAGCGGATGACAATGATGCACTTCATATGGTGATGAAGCATATGTCCGATCAAAGTCAGGGTGTGAGATATGTGACAGGAATCAACTGTGCTCCGGAAACCGCAGTAAAGGAAATGATGATCACGAAGAACCGATGGCCTATGCGGGGGAACCGGCTGCTCTTTCATGGGTATCAGTCTTTTCTTCCGGGAGAGGTAACACCGGATCAGGCACATCGGATCGGTGTACAGTTGGCAAAGGATCTTTGGAAAGATCGATTTGAGATCGTTGTGGCGACGCATCTGGACCGGGAGCACCTACATTCGCATTTTGTCATAAACTCCGTTTCGTTTCTGGACGGACGGAAGTTTGACTGGGATAAAGAGTATCCAAGGATGCGGCAACATTCGGATGAGCTCTGTAGGGCAGAAGGACTCTCGGTGGTGCAAACGGACAAATACCTGGAAAGGAAACTGCATAGGGGAGAAATAAGGGCACTGGAAGAAGGCAGGCCATCCATCGAATCCATCATGAAGGAAGATATCGACTGCTGTGTTAAAATCTCCGATACATTGGAAGAATGGCTGTATCTGATGCGAAATAAGGGATACAGGATCGACGATTCCGGAAAATATCTTCGGATCTTCCCCTACGGTCATAGCAGGTGTATTCGTGTGGATCGGAGGTTTGGAGAGGAATATACGATTGACGGTATCGCCTGTCGGATCGCAAAGAACGGATTCGGAATCGAGCAGAGACAGAAGACTGAGGAGGAAGCAATTAACGAAATCTACCTTGAACTATCAAACAATCGGGAGAACATATCTCTTTCGGAAGGAGAAATGAAGAACAAATGTCTGCAAATAGGAGGCTCGAAGAGTAGATTTCTTCCGGGAGGACCGAGGGGAATCCAGAGGACATATGTCCGTTTCCTCTTTTTGATCGGTTACCGGAAGTCACCTGCTCAGATTGCCCGGACACACTATCTTCTCCGCGAGGAACTGACAAAACTGGACCGGTATATTGAAGAGAGCAAATTCCTAATCTATGAGGATATCGATACTCTGGAGCAGCTGCGGGAACGTCAGGCAGAGGATCAGAAAGAAGTAAATCGTCTGTACAGGAGCAAAAACAAGTTGGAAAAGACGCTCCCGTTCAGCGATGAAAGGGAAAAGGCATCTGCCAGAGAGCAGATCGGCAAGATCGAGGAACGGATCAGAAAAGTGCGGATAGATCTGGGAAAAGAAAAGGCGATCCTGAAGCGTATGGGAGAAATGGAGCAGAAGGAGCAAAAGGCGGAAATGGCTATGGCCGGGAAATCGCTCAGGAACAATGCCGGACAGAGGAAAAACTTGCGAAAGGAAGGGGAGAGATTATCGGTTATGCAGATATAGTTACCTTAATAATGTATTCATGAAATAAACCGTAGAAGGATTAACTATTCAACACAAAAAGAAAATATATTATACTGATTTTGGGGAAAAAGGACGCTGAACAGAAGTTGTCAGCTTAAAATTCTACTTTTTTGAGGGAGTATGTAACAAGCCGCTGGTGTTTTGCGTCTTTCTTAGTAGAAGGATAATTTCGGCCGATAGATTATCACTGCTCTTTGGAGGATAGTTATGAGAGATGAAGATATTCTAAATCTATTACTTAGTCATGATGAAAATGCACTGAATGAAATCATTACTAAATATGGAGATTACTTTCATAGTATAGCTTATCAAATTCTTCATTCTCATGAGGATGCTGAGGAATGTGTGGATAGTGCTCTTGTTCAAATATGGGAGAATAAGCCGCCGGAAGGACTTCAAAATCTGAAAGGTTATATAGGAACTGCAGTTCGAAATGCATCACTTAGTCGTCTGCGAATGAATCAAGCTGAAAAAAGGGGAGCAGGGGAGAATAGTATTCTTCTTTCCGAATTGGAAGAGACAATCCCCTCCGGAAATAATGTGGAACAAGCTGTAGAGCGTATCTTTCTTGCAGAAATGATCCGAAAATGGCTGGAAAATGAAAAACAGATCAATCGTAGGTTGTTTCTTGGACGCTATTGGTACGGATACGAATACCGAGATCTGTCAGCATTCTATGGCATCTCTCAGACAAAAATAAGAGTAACACTCCATCGTATGAGAAAAAGACTTCGTATGTATTTAGAACAGGAGGACATATCTGTATGAAAAAAAATGATAAAAAAGAAGCAGCAAAACATATGTTAGAAGGGATAGAAACAATACCACCGGATTATGTTTGCGATGCTAAAATAAGTGTGCATAATAATAAAGTACCAAAGAAGGAACGACGACACGTAGTAATACTTACTGAGTCTCTCATTGCTGTATCTGCTATATTAATTCTGAGCTTTATCATTTGGGGAGTACTTAAAAACAAAAAAACGGAACCCGAAAACAAACCAATTGAATCAGGCGAGGATGAGCCGGCTACAGAGAGTGCAGGCACGAAAGTGTCGGTTGACGGAAGTCATGGAAGCATCACACTAAATGTCCCGGAAACATGGAATTGGGAAACAACAAAGGGTGGTGGAAAGCTCCAGACCGGAACGATTGGGAGTTATGGGATCATTCTAAAACCAGGAGAAGCGAAGCAGGGCCAGATTGAAGTGTTTTATACGAATGCTTTCGGTCTTTGCGGGACAGGCCTTTTTAGTAAAAAGATGACATTGGCAAATAATCCTGTTTGGGTCTATACATATGACGGAAGTAAAAATTGGAATTATATTGTCTTTGATAATGATTCTCCTAAGATTGTAGTTTGTCACACAAATTGCTCCATGTGGACGGACGAAATGTGGGATGAGGCGTGGTCGATACTGGATACGATCTCTTATTGACGGATCCATCGTTTCACCGATTCGCTGCAAATGGAAGTCGGCGGAGAAATAATCCGGCGGGAAATGAATACTGAACCAGAAGAAACTGATCACAGTGTCGGTTCCTTTTAATTTGCCGGATATCCGGGTTTTTTTACGAAAGCGAGGTATGAGAGATGATGAAAGTAAAGAAGAAAAGAGAATCTTAGGGCGGAGAGCTCTGTGAGCGCTAGTTAGGGCAAATTTCTTTGGCCTTGTCCTTCCAGTAACCATATCACATCCTACTTTGGATATTGTACGCCGCCGAAACAGGGAGATTCTTCGGATCATAAAGTTATTGATATCGGGGCATCCATGGGAGCACAGGTGATCGCTGCTGCGGCAGGAAAGGTAACTACTGTCGCATATAGCGGAGCCCGTGGGTATTACACTGTGGTGGATCATGGGAATGGCTATGCGACATTGTACCAGCATCTCAGCAGACAGGATGTCCGGATGGGAGATATGGTGAAGGCAGGACAGCAGATTGGAGCAATAGGAGATACCGGAATCAGTACTGCACCGCATCTGCACTTTGAGGTTCATGTGAATGGAACGTCGGTGGATCCGATGCAGTTCTTTGAGTAAGGCGGGTGAGGATTTATGAAGAATGGAAATCGGATAGAGGTGGATCTGATATTGCTGGTGACTGTGATTCTGGTTGCCCTCCGGTTGGACGAAGTCATCCGATGGCCGTGGTTAGTTGTGCTCTCACCGCTAATCGGGGCATACGCGATTAAGCTTGTAATTATCATTGTGATTATCGTGAGAAACAGAAGGAAATAAGGAATATAGGCGAACTCGGGTAGTTTTTTGGGGCTGCGTCACTTAATGTGTAGTTGTCAAAAAGGCCTAATTGGACTAGCTTCTGATTGACAATGGACTGCATAAATTGTATAATCCGCATGCATGGGATCTTAGCTCAGCTGGGAGAGCATCTGCCTTACAAGCAGAGGGTCATAGGTTCGAGCCCTATAGGTCCCATTTCAAACTTAATAGAGTAAAGGCTGAGAAGAAGAGGAGTAAGGGCGAAAACCATCAGAGAGGATCCGGTTGGTGTGAGGATCTTGGAGAATTACCCCCGAAGGTAGCTTTGGAGCTGCACATATGAGAAACGATGTAATAGTATGTGCCGGAGTCGTCAACGTAAGAAGACAAGATGAGTATCTTTAAGGTGGTACCGCGTACAATACGCCCTTAGTAGCCGTATGGTTGCTGAGGGTTTTTATTTTATTTATTTTAGGAGGAGAAACCATGCTTCCCAAGAAGTACAAAGCAGCAGAGTCAGAATCCAAATGGCAGGAGTTCTGGCAAGAGAAGGGGTTCTACAAATTTG
>Ga0265298_10010950_pt1 | contig 10661 bp, 25 predicted proteins | sample AusTroGonzalo_MG_3_FD_193486 | JGI IMG/M metagenome (GOLD analysis project Ga0265298, IMG submission 193486) | Bovine rumen microbial communities from tropical cattle in Woodstock, Queensland, Australia - Gonzalo_01 | ecosystem: Host-associated > Mammals > Digestive system > Stomach > Rumen ...
ACAAACACTGAACGAGTGGACAAACGGGGTGACGCGACGCTCAACTCACGGTGACATCATTAAAAAAGCTGTGTCAATGATTGAGGAAATGTGGGCCGATTACATGCAGTCCGGGAAGCTTAACCCCGCAACTGGTATCTTCCTTGCCAAGAACTGGTATGGGTATAAGGATGTCGCCGATGTCGTGGTGACGCCGAACGACCCGCTGCGTGATCTCAATGCAGAGGACGCACGGAAACGCCTGGTCGATGCTATTCCGGTAGAGGATGACGAGGAATAATATACCGTGTCCCATTATTATTATATATGTCCCATTAAACTATATATATACTACCTACGACGTGAGGCGTTGCTTCCTTGTCAAGTGAGCGGAGAGCGGGACGGCTGATCCGTGATGTGCAAATCTTGTCGAGCGAATCACAGCTGGAACAGCCCGTCCGGTGTATACTATTCGCAAAACAATAGTTTAGCGAATAGTTGGTGTACGAGCGGTTGTGGTGCATCGTCAGACGAGGCACAAGGCGTACGATTTTGCATACGCAGTGAGTAAAACGAGCGGAATATGCAGTAGTATGCATACTGCTTTGTGCATGAAACGAGCGGTTATGCATGGAGCGGACAGCAAAATGTGCATAAAGAAGTGCACAAAAAAAGACCCGCCCAGGACGAATCCTGGACGGGCGAAAGAAAAGGAAGGAAAGATCCCGATGACTGGCATCGGCTACGAGCGACCACGTGGATCGCCCGGGTGTCGGTGTCACTCCTTTCAGGAATGTCGAAGCCTCATGTCGTTGATGAACTGCTCGATTTTCCCGATAAGTTCGCACAGTTCACGAGCGTCCGTTGTGTCGCCGACAACCTCCAGGTCAGATGCGTGACCTGCAAAGTCGGCCATCGATGCCATGCAGGACTCGAATGTTTCCTGTCGGACGAGTTGTTTCTGACGGCTCATACTGATGGATCCCTCCTTAATTCATTGTACAGGTGCATTGCGAACTCGTGCTTGAGGAACGGGAAACGGTCGAGGACGAGGAAGAACAGAACCTTCAGCAGCTCTGCCTTCTTCTGTTGCCATTCCTCCGGCGACAGCCCCTGGCGGAGGGACTGGACGATATCGTCGTCCAGTATCCTGTGCCCCTGGTCATCGAAGCCGTTGAGTGCATTCATGATGCAGGTCAGAAGCCTCGACACGAACGACTCGTAGTCGTCAGCAAAGACAAGACCGTGCCGGTCACTGTAGCGGTTCATGTACTCACGCTTGGCATCCTCGAAAAGGTTATCCATGCTGTCGCCTCCTTTACTCATCGAACAGATAGTAGTAGTCCGGAGCAACCCTGATGGTCATGTCCACGAGCTGATTGTAGGTCATCTGACCGATGGGCGTGCCGAACATGAACAGGAACGGAGTGCCGAGTTCACCCGGATTCTGCTCCATGACATAGCAGTCATGGCAATTGTCACGCTTCATAATCATGACGGTGTGGGTATCGTCCACACGATACTCGGAGCAGGTGAGGTTACGGCGGAGGTGTTCGGACGGCCAGTTCTTTTCCCAAGCACTCATCATAGCAATTCTCCTTTCAGTCTGTGCAGGTTATGGAGTGTACATACTCCATGTCATAGTCTTCGAGTTCACGGTCTGTGAGGTAGCGGTTGTAATCGACCCATCCCCATGCGTGGTGTCCGGACGGGGCAGTGCCTTCGTTGAATCCCATCTCGATGATCCCGTCTTTCGGGACAGCCCCGGGACCCGGAGGGCGGAGGAGGGTGGCGTACCTGGCGTGCAACATGGTATCACTCCTTTCAGATTACGTGTATATTATACCACAAGTTAACGTAAAACACAAGGGGAATTTATCTTGCGAGGATTTCACTGACCCACGACTGGACGACCTGGAAGCAGGAGTCGAGCGACTTTTCGTTCTGTGCCTCCAGTTTGCCGAGGACGCCGATGGCCTCTTTATACGTGGTGACAGGGACTGTTGCCTCTGCCTCTGCGTCAGTCGAGAGATCCATGCTGTCGTTCCAGTAATCGGTGAGTTCCTCAATCTGTTCATCCGAGAACTCCGTTCCGTCCGGAGCTGCGTCATAGATGAGGTCATCGAAATCATCCATGGAGGAGCACGCCTGGATGGTCAGCACGGTCCCGTCCGATATCATCCGGAAAGAGCGGATTTCCTTCTTGCAGTCAACCCATCCGGTGTCGAAGGTCTTTCGGTTCTCGATGGCGTCGCGGAGGATTCTTTCCTCCTCCGGATACAGGTCTGTGAGACCCCACTTGCAAACGTATATGCCGGCATTGAAGCCTTCCAGTTTAGGGAACGGGTTCTTCCTGGCGATGGTGTCCTTTGCGATGTCAGCGAGAGAATGCAGCATGATGTTTCCTTTCTCCCCGTATAGCCGATAGGACAGCTGTGTCGGTCAGTACTTGTCCGGGAACATTTGTTTAAGGCAATCCATGCAGTAGTAGTGTCCGTACTGTGCGCCGGGTTCTTTGACATAACGGTGGTCGAGAACCTTCTTCATGGTACACATCTGTACGAGTCCAAGGATAGGCTTGCCGTCCGGGATGGACCAGAAGACAATCCGCTTGCACCGTCCGCATTTGCGGGAAGAAGAACCTTTCTTCATGTGGCATCCTTCTTTCTCCAGGTGCTGGCCCTGGCTACGGGATCTCCGGCGGAGGTCCCGTGTGTCAAGGTCAGTAGATGAAGAAGAAGTCACACTGCTCGGTATAGTTGCCGTACTCGTTCCGATCGGAGGTGAATCCTTCCTCAATGATGACGCCCATCTTTGTCTGGTCGTAATGTTTGGGAGCGGATTTGTCGAACCTGTGGACCAACCAGTCATAGGCAGTATCCCTGAACAGCGGTTTCAATCCACGCTCATGGTTACCGACGACTCGGATGTGCAACATATGGTTGCTGTCCTCGTCTTCCTTCACTCGCTTTGCCACGACGCAACCGTAGCCTGCCCAGTGTTTCAGTTTCATGATTACACCCCCTTCGTTACGGTCTGTCGTGCAGTTCCTTCGGACATTTTCCCGAGAGCAATCCTGGCCCCGTGAAATGTCGAGTACGTCCGCTGACAGTAGAGGTCACCGTTCGACAACCGCATGGTTAGCAGGCAGGACCCGTCCGGGCGGAGGCAGATGGATGCCGTGTCCCCGTAGAAGTCACGGTAGTAGTAGGTGATACCTTTCATGTTCATTCTCCTTTCATGTTGCGGTCGTTCTCTGCGATGGTTCTGATGAGGTTGGCAGCGTATGCAATGGCATAGGCTATGTTAGTGAAGGTTTCTTCACCGCACCATTCCAGCTTGTAGACAGCGTTCATGTTCAGAGAGTTACGGATGTTGTCGCCGTCGTGGTCGTGCTGTGTGTAGATGGCGTATTCGGCGACGATTTCCTTGGCATCGTAGTCGTAGTGTTCGCGGGCGATAATCATGCGGTCTTCGCACGGAACGACAGCCCAATTGATGTCGTCCGCATAGATGATGTCCTCGTGTCCGAGCTCGTACTCGTAGAGGTTTTCCTTCTCGATGACTTCGGCCAGGGAATCACAGCGTTCCTCGAACGCCCTGTTGACCAGGGCGTCGAGTCTGTTTTCAGAACTGTTCATTGATGTACTCCTCCTTTGTGCATCCAAGGATGTAGGGGATGTCATCGTCGTCGATGATGTGGTCGAACATGTAGCCGAAGCATTCGGCGTCGAGCAGGATGAACTTGGCGAAGTCTTCAGCATCGAGAACGCCGTCACCGAACGGGTCGTCTGTGCTGTGCATAGTCATGGTATCGGAATCGAACCAGCAGTATTCGTCCTGCGGGTCGAAGGTTTGACGGCTGTTCATGCCGATGCACAGGAGTTCAAGGGGGCTTGCGTCTTCAATGAACGGGAAGCCGTCCGTGTCGCGCAGAAAGTCGATGGGCATGACATCTTTGGCGTCCTCATGCTCGGGCAGGTAGTAGTTGCAGTACTCGCAGACAGGCTCGTTTTCTGTAATCCAGTCTGCGAGACGGGCGACCCTTGCCTCGTGCTGTCTCGCACAGATGAGGCAGTTGTAGGTTTCCATAATCATTTCGGGGGCGACATACGCAGGGAGGCACTCGTCCGGTTCGAGTTCAGCTGCCTCTTCGTTCTCACGAATGTCACGGAGCATAACCTTTGCATATTCCACATCGATGGGGGTGGCGTCAAGGTAGTCTTCGGGGTCGTCTGTCCATGGGTCAATCAGTGAATCGATAATGCGTTCGGTCAGTTCAGCCTTTGTCATTGTGGTAGCCTCCTTCTCTTTCGTTTACGTGTATATTATACCACAAGTTGGCGTAATAGTAAAGATAAAATTAACTGGCGACACAGGCGGAGGATTTCCACCAGTGGATAACGGACTTGATTTCCTCGTCGGGGTACTTATAGATGAGGATTTTCTCCAGGTCGGCCCCGTCCCGAATGAACCCGTAGCCTTTGCCTTCACGCTTCGGATCCGGTAGCATCTCGCATCCGTTCGATGCGATTAGGAAGCGGGACTGTTGTGCGTTGCATGTACGCAGTCCGAGGATGGCAGAGAAATTGCACTTCAGCACTGTCGGTATCGTGACTGCCAGTACATTCTGCGTACATGCGATGACATGGACACGTGCAGCTCTGCCTATCTGTGCGAGTCGTTGCAGGAGCGGGAGCGTTTCCTTCTTAATGGATACCATGAGGTCTGACAGTTCATCGATGACAACGTACAGGTGCGGACCGGAGTACTCCCGAGATCCGACCGTCTGCATGGAGGAGAACCGTCTGTCCGTTTCCTCAACCGCCCATTGCAGGGAGCGGACGATCTCGGGGTGGTCCGAGGCGTACCTGGCGACATGAGGAAGGCTTTTGTACTGGATGAGTTCAACCTTCTTCGGGTCAATCAGCACGAACTGGACATTGAACGGGGACTCTGTGACGAGCAGGGAGTGGATGATCCCGTTCAACGCCACGGACTTGCCACTCCCTGTTGCCCCTGCAATGAGGAGGTGCGGACACTCCGCAAGGCGGAGGAACGGTGTGTACACCCTGCCGGAGGGCGTGCGGTAGGCGTGCGGTACGGAATGAATCATGCTATCACCTCAACAGGTTGTGCTCATTCGACAGGTTGTGCTCATTCGCACGGTCGTAGATGTTCTCCAACATGGTTTCCTCATGGTAGATGGAATCGTAACTGATGAGGTCGTCATTCATGCGGAGAATCTCATCCACGAACAGACGGCGTGAACGGGGGCCATGGAAATCGAAGTCTTCTATATGCGTGTCAATCTGTTCATTGATGTACTTGCGGAGGTATTCTGTCTGAAGGAGGATGCGGAGATCCTCCGCATCCTGTTCCGTGAGGGTAATCTCTCCATTGCCGATGTGGTAAGTCTTGATGCTGTCCATGTTCAGACCTCCTTCGTTTCGTAAATCCACGGGAAGGTTTTCACGAGGTCATCGACCTTCCCGGTTTTGTCAGCAATCGTGAGCAGGACATTGGCGAGCTTGTCCTGTGCCTCGAACAGGGTGTCCTGCCCCATCATGTCGTCATCCTCCCACAGGAGTTTCTGAATCTCGCAGAGTTCTTCGTAGATAGTCTTGCTGTTTGCCATGTTATTTGTCCTCCTTCATAACAGTAATGAATGATTTGTTCCCGATGTAGTCGGTAGCGATAAGGATGAAACCACCAGGAAAGGTGCGGAACGGTTTGAACGTTTTGAGCATGTCGTCATGGGCATTCAGCAGTCGGGATGCGGTTTCCGCATTCCCGTTCGCCTTCTCGATGATGTCGTAGATGTCATAGATGCCGTTGTTCCGTTGCGTCTGATAGATGTAGTTGGACAGAGCAGCAGGGATTCCGTTGGACAGTTTCGCAGTGATTTTGTACGAGTAGCCTACCATGGTAATCCTCCTTTCACATCATGCCGAGCCGAATGAGCAGGGACTCAATTCGGTCGGACAGTTCACCGTAGTCCGTGCCGTAGATAGTAGAGGCGTCAGGGTCGTCATCCTTTTCGCTGTTCGGGATGTCGATGCCTCTCTCCTCGAGGAACTCCTCGAACTCCTCGATGAAGAGGGACAGGGTTTCGAGTCGTTTGCAGTTGTCCTCATCGTTGTTTCGGGGCGTGCTGTCGTTCTCGTCAATCCTGCGGAACAGTTTCGGATGGAGGCGGAGAATCTGATGCTCGACCTCATCCATGTCCATGTTCTGACTCACGCCATCCTCGTAACTTTTCCGAATGGCTTGCAGGATATCTCCCCATGTCGGGAGCGGGATGGATGCGTCCTTCCAATGACCGTCATAGTCGAAGTCGCAGGAGTCGTCAATCTGTTGCCATGGGATGTCGTACGTGCCGTACATTTCGAAGTCGGTTGCAAGGTAGACCTCGTCATTGTACTTTGCGGTGAACACGTAGATGCCTCCGCCTGTGTACTCGCAGAGGACTTCGGTCAGTTTGCTGTTCATCTGGATACCCTCCTTTATCTTATGCCAATATTATACCATAAGTTGGCGTAAATTTCAACATCAAATTACATTGCCGTCAACGGTCATGATGCATATGCCGTTGCGGTTGATGGTGTACTCATTCCCTGCATCGTCCACATAGAAACGGTAGGGAGTCCCGTCCCCGTCCCTGCCGTCATGCTCTGGCACTCGGGTCAGTCTGCCGATGACCTCGACCTGGCGGAGGTTAGCGTACTCTCTGATTGTCATGGTGTCAGCCCTCCTTTACGATGAGTTCGGGGTAGTTCTCTTGGACGAAGTCGATATAGTGATCCGCATCGCAGGATACCTGCATCACGAATCCCTCGAAGTCGAAGTGTCCGCCTTCCGTGTTGTCGATGATTGCGAGGTCGTGGATGTCGTACATCCAGTCCACAGGACGGCAGCCGGTCAGCCGTTCGATTCGGTCGAGCTCTCGGTTAATGATGCTCATGGTTGTGATGCCCTGCGAGAGGGAGATGATAATGGTACGCATTGCTGTCGCCTCCTTACTCAACGTTCACGGGTTTGTCGAGGTCTTCCTGCCACCACAGGATTTCCTGCTCGACCCAGTCCATGCCGTACGGGTCATACTGTCCGCTTTCACGGATGGACTCGACAACCTCCCGCCAAGTCGGGAAGTCGTCAGCGTCCGGTACGAGATACTCCTCCGCATCCACATACCAACCATTTTCGTCGAAGGTCGTGAGCGGATCGATGGAGTAGGCGGACATTGTGCCGTCTGTTGCACCATGCACCCAGTACCTGCCGTCATACATAGCGGAGTAGCACATCACCATTCCGCCCGTGTTCAGATAGGATACGTTCGTCAGTTTACCCATGGTATCACTCCTCTCCTTCATAGTACTCTGCCCACACTCTGCCGTGACGGCGTCCGAGGTCGGGCGTGAACGGCTCGACCTGGCGGACATCAGTCAGACGGTACAGCCATTTGATGCGGGTATCGGGATGCCAGTCGTAACGACTGCCCGAGTCGATGCCGAGGTACTTCCTGTACCTCTCCCAGTATTCGGGAACGTGGACGGAGATGATGCACTCGATTCGGGCGGAGCATCTCACAGTCGGCTTGCCGTGTCCTGTTTCTGCCAACAGGACACGTTCGCCGAGCAGGTTGCCGAGGGTGTTGCGGGTACGGGTTTCGTATACCTTCGTGCCGTTCATGATGCGGTCGAGGAACGGCTGTTCCTTGCAATTGATGAAAACAACAGGCGTAAACAATGGTCAAACCTCCTTTACAATGTCGAGTGTTCTGCCGATGTGGTAGGGGAGATACTCCTCCGCAGTGAAACGTTCGTCCTCTGTGAGTTCCTCGTCACGTGACCACTTCGGTTCGTTCGAGTTGTACCACTCGATGAAACCATCGTAGTCCATGACCGTGGCGTACTCACAGCCATCGTCTGTGAGGGTCGTCCACCATGGGCAGTAGAGGACGGAGCGGAGCAGGGAATGCGGGTACAGGTTTCTGCGGAAGTCGTAGGGGAAAGAGTCGTCACTTTCGATTGATGAAACGGGTACGAGTTTAAGCATGGAAAGCACCTCCTTAATTCAGTCGCCTACGAAGGGAGAGGATATAGCTGGAAATCTCGTGCGGAGTGAGTCCGAGGATGTCGCAGTCGTTGCGACCGTTGACGGTCGCCATGAGAATCTCGTACAGTTCGGTCGTGAAGTCATCGGCGTGGTTGAAGGGGTCTTCTTTTCTGAACTCCGCCCACTCCTTGCGGAGGCGGAGCAGGGAGTACTCCTGCTCCGTGTTCATGTCGTACAGCCTCATAGTCGTGCCTCCTTTCAGTCCAGTTCCATGTCGTAATACGATGCGACATCAGCAATTTTGTCCTGTATGTCGGAGTCGCTCGGGAGGTTGCCATAGTCCACTTCGTCCTCGAGGTCGGTGAAAATCTCGTCCACCAGTTCCTCGAAACTGTACGGATACCGCCCGAGGTCGATGGTGTCGCCGTCCGCCTCACGGAGTTCGTACTCGATATTGTCACGGAGTGAGTACTTGGCGAACTGATTGAACAGGAAGGACATTTCGTTCGCAGTGAGGTCGAGCGTGCCGTTTTCACGCTCGAGGGTGTAAGTGTTGTTTTCGTTGCGGGTCAGTTTCATGGGAGCATCTCCTTTCATCTTATGCGAACATTATACCATGAGTTCACGTAACCGTCAACAATTATTTTCGTTGACGATAATCATGCCGTTGCGAACGGTGACGGGGATGGAGAAGAATCGAACGTAGTCACGAAGGGGAGCGTTCCGCTGGAAGGAGTCCTTTCCTGTCTGCCGACCAATCCCCGAACGGTCGCCCTCGTACACTGTGACATATGCCGTGCCTCCCGTGGCGGAGGTTATTTCCTCGAGGTGACGGGCGACCTGGCGGACTGTATCGTCATTGTCGATAACGTTCAGCACGTTCGAGCAGACGACATCGACAGGGATGTGCAGGTACATGGCATTGCACACGAGGGTTGCGGTCGCTGCGTTCTCGTCATCAGTGAGGTTGTACGGGTCATATGGGAAGTAGGCTTTATGCAGGGAGAAGACATGGTCACGGATGTGGTCGATATACTTGCCACAACCATAGTCCATAACCATGCCGTGCCGGAGGTTTGCCTTCCGATATACTGCGGGGAGTTTCGAGCGGTTAATGCTCGTGGCGGATGATGTGAAAGTCTGCATGTTGTTTTCTCCTTTCATGTCGTGCGGGGGGAGGGAGTGCCTCCCCCTGGTCGCCTTTATCTTTTCCGCAGGTTGTTCAGTCGTTCGAGGAGGCTTGCAATCTCATCGGAGAATTCATCCATGCCATACTTCCGAGCGAGTGCCATCCGCTCGTTCAGCTTTGCCTTCACGCTTTCGACCGTTTCGGTTTCTGTTATGGTGCTTACCGCATCGACCGTAGCGAGTGTTTCGTATTCGCTATCGAGCATGTAGAAGGTTTCCGAAAGAGTAGGGAAGAGATAGTTATCCATGGTTTACACTCCTTTTCTATTGTCGTTTGTTGTTATCGTGAGCGGGGGGAGGGATTGCCTCCCCCGCTTACTTTGCGTTCTTCCTGTATGTTTCCATGTCCGCATTGCTTGCGGAATGGATCTTCACGACCGTAACCGTGCCCGTCCCTTTGTTGCATGTTCCGCACTTTGCACAGTTCTCACAGTCGCACACGTTGTCATGTTTTTCGGTTTCGGGTGTTTCCGTGCATCTGTATGTATTGGCTTTCGGATAGCGGACAAGCATTTTCAGATATGCAATCCGTTGTTCGGGGGAGGTCGTATCGTCCATGGACAAGTTCATTGCAATCTTTCCGCTGGAAATCATTCTGTTCAAGTCGTCCGCCTCCTCATCTGTAAGCATGAGGAAGAAGGGGAACGACTTCGTATAGAACGTGAATTGCACGCCGTCATCCTGTTCAAGTTCCCGCCATGCTTTCAGCCATTTCCGCAGGTACTGGACACTGTAAAAGTCGCCCGACTCATGGATGCGTACAATCATTGTACTGTTCCGAAACCTGGCGGTTTCTTTTTCCGTGCGGATTGTATAAGCGATTGCCTCCCCGAAATCCTCCCGCCTTGTTTCCTCATATGAGCGGGAACGGGAGGCTTTAACAGACTTGAAAACGTGATTCCCTTTTGTTGCATAGCATACAGCCTCACACCCTGCGGAGCGGAACGGACAATCAATAACCGCCCGTGTGTTTACTTGTGCATAGCGGAAACTGTTTCCGCTGTCGTCCGTATAGTCGACTAATTTTCCGTTTCCATGCGGAATCAGTGCCGTTGTGTACTTCGGGCTGTTTCTCTTTTCCTTCATACTCATTTTTTCTTTCCTCCGTTTTCTTTTCTTTGTGCATTCAGTATGCACAATTCGCAAGCCCAGGATTTTTGTACTTACTTCACGATAAACCTGTCGTATACTGTTTTCCGCTCAAAATCTTTTGCGATATCGGGGAAACGCTCCCGGATTGCTTTTTCGTCAAGACTGGTTTTTGTGCATTCCGTTACGGTCACTGTATACTGACCAACTACCATTTTCCCTTTGCAATCATTGGCAATCATATAGTCAATAACATCGCTTTTTATACTGTCAAGTTCTTCCTTTATGCTGTCAAGTTGTGCCTTTAATGCTTTGTAGTGTGTAAGAGTCGGAATAATGTTCATTTG
>Ga0265298_10010951_pt1 | contig 10661 bp, 10 predicted proteins | sample AusTroGonzalo_MG_3_FD_193486 | JGI IMG/M metagenome (GOLD analysis project Ga0265298, IMG submission 193486) | Bovine rumen microbial communities from tropical cattle in Woodstock, Queensland, Australia - Gonzalo_01 | ecosystem: Host-associated > Mammals > Digestive system > Stomach > Rumen ...
TCAGTTATCAGGACTTCCTGAAGGCCACGGACAAGGCCCTCGACTGGTTTAGCGTGTTGCAGAAACAGGAGGTCTATCGTCGTGACCGTTTCCTCTTCGTCAAGAGCGACTATAAGTTGCAGCGCATCGAACTGGACGACATCCTCTACATCGAGGGTCTGAAGGACTATGTACGCTTTTTCCTGAAGAATGGTGAGCGCGTGATGTCGCTCATGTCCATGAAGCGTCTTGAGGACTACCTGCCGCATCCTGAGTTCCTTCGCACCCATCGCAGTTTCATTGTCCACATGCCCTGTGTCAAGGCCATAGACCGTCTGCGCATCGTCTTTGGTGACCAGTACATTCCTATATCAGACAACTACAAGGATGATGTGACGCAATACCTTGAGCAGCATACACTCGTGTAGGAGTTCTCTATTCTCACCTCTAAATGTGTAAAGTGAATGTGGCAAATGCAGGATGGGGTAGGGGCTTCATTGGCAAAAAAAACAAAAAAAATGTGATGAGGAAGCAAATTCTTCACCCTTCACTTTTCTCTCTTCACTTTTTTTCGTAACTTTGCGCTCAGAAAACGATAACGTGTAAATTATAAATTGTTAAAATTGTAATTCAAAATGGTTAACTACAAGGATTTAGGTCTCGTGAATACCCGCGAGATGTTCAAGAGAGCAGTAGCCGGTGGCTATGCTATCCCCGCTTTCAACTTCAACACCATGGAGCAGATGCAGGCCATCGTACAGGCCGCTGTTGAGACAAAGTCTCCTGTCATTATGCAGGTGTCAAAGGGCGCTCGTAACTATGCCAACGCTCAGATTCTCCGTTACATGGCCGAGGGTGCTGTGGCTTATGCCAAGGAACTGGGCTGTGAGCATCCTGAGATCGTGCTGCACCTCGACCACGGTGACAGTTTCGAACTCTGCAAGGACTGCATCGACATGGGCTTCTCTTCTGTGATGATCGACGGTTCTCACCTCCCCTACGAGGAGAATATCGCCCTGGCTAAGAAGGTTGTTGACTACGCTCATCAGTTCGACGTGACCGTTGAGGCTGAACTTGGTGTGCTCGCTGGTGTTGAGGATGAGGTTAGCGCTGCTGAGTCTCACTACACCAAGCCCGAGGAGGTCATCGACTTCTCTACCCGCACAGGTTGCGACTCTCTGGCTATCTCCATCGGTACTTCTCACGGTGCCCACAAGTTCACTCCCGCTCAGTGCACATTGGTGAACGGCGTGCTCGTTCCACCTCCATTGGCATTCGACATCCTGCACGAGATCGAGAAGAAACTCCCTGGATTCCCCATTGTGCTCCATGGCTCTTCTTCAGTTCCTATGGAAGAGGTAGAGACCATCAACAAGTTCGGTGGTCACCTCGAGGCCGCTATCGGTATCCCCGAGGAGCAGTTGCGTGAGGCTTCTAAGAGCGCTGTCTGCAAGATCAACATCGACTCTGACTCTCGTCTGGCCATGACCGCTGCTGTTCGCAAGCACCTGGCTGAGCATCCTGGAGACTTCGATCCTCGCCAGTATCTGAAGCCCGCTCGTGAGAACATGAAGAAGATGTACATCCACAAGATCGTGAATGTGCTCGGTTCTGATGGCAAGTTGGCTCAGTGCTAATCACTTACGAGATAAACTAATAAAGAGGGTGTATCAGTATACACCCTCTTTTCTGTTTGTCTCAGACATTGAAAGGCCCTTTGAGCATTTTTTGAAACATAAAACCCCCGCTGCCGTGTCTATGGTGCAGCAGTGTGCTGACAACGGAAACCGATGGGCCCAATTCAGGATTGCCGACTTGCTGTGGAGTGGTGAGATACCCGATGCTCTTCCTCAGGACAGAGGCGCTGCTATTGCCTTCTGGGAAAAGAACAGCAATGACAAAGAGGCGCGTAAGAACCTTGTCATTGCACACATGGAGGGGGACTATGAAAGGTCCATCCCTCACTTTATGGACCTAACATAACCACCAATAGGTTTGATACAAGGGAGGAGATGATAGACCACATCATTAAAGTGCAACGATAGACTGCTTTGATGGTTCAACATCTAAGCAGGCGATAGTTTTTTAAAAAAACTAGATAATTTCTCATTTTTTATTGGGAAAATGTGTACCTTTGCAATGGATTTTCGATGATGCGTTGATAAGACGAGGATAAAAAGAAACTTAGACATAACCGACATATCAATTATAAACCAATTCACCATTATTACTCTAATGACAAAGAAAATTTTTAAATGGGCTGTGTGTGCAGCAATCGCTGTGGCACTGCCGATGTGTATGACTTCGTGTACAGACAATGATGACAATCCAGTGACAACAGAAGATGAAGATGAGATGCCTGTCGTTGAAAACATCCCGACAACAGACCAACTGACCGTCACGTCAGACAAGACGCTCTACATCCTCACCGACTATCAGCCCGACGAGGCAACTGTGGGCAAGGATTGTATCATCAGGCATCTGCTTGCCCGATTCAGTAACAAGAAATTGGTAACCGACGAGGCATCCGTTTCAGGAATGCAAGAGGGCGACTACATGCTTCTTTATTTAGAGAACTCCGCCACGGCCGACAATGCCGAACTCAGAGCAGCCACCCGCAAGTTTATCAACCAGGGAGGTATCGTCATGTTCGCCGAGACTCCGGCGGTGGATGTCAAGACCTTGCTGAATCATGGCACTACGGAGAGCGAACTGCCCGTGATGGCAGATGACGAGGATAAGGAAACAGACCTCGTGCATGTCTATTTCAATCCATCGTATAGCCTCACATTCTATCATGCCAAATTCGCTAACTTCGACACTGAGCAAGCAGAGCATATCACCGACTACTGGCTTGGCAAAGTGGCCGACATGGTCATTACCGGAACAGAGAAATGGGTGGAAGAGGCTCGCAGCAGCAAGTTCGCCAGGGCTCTTACACGCAGTAACGATAGTCCAGAAGGCAATTTGGGAGACTTGAATAAAGCCATTCATGCGGAAATCTATGGCAGCTATTTTTTCCCCAATAGTTATTATGCCGCAGATAATTTATCAGGAAAGACTAACTATTTTTATGTCTATGTGGATGTATGGCCAATGAAGGTCACTGACGGTAATGGAGATGTTTGCCGCTATTTCTATGGCGAAGTCTATGGAAATCTGTCTTTCGGAAATGCTTGCCTTGGCGTCCAGAAGGGTAAAGACTATGCATATATATGGAAGAAAGGCGGGCACATTTACAAGGTCAACGAGATGTGGGGCCATGCCTATGAGTGGCAGGTGAAAGTTGATGGCGTTGACCCCGGCAAAGTGGAAATCCTGAGATCTAGTCCCAGTACAACAGAATCGAGCGGTTCAACTTCAGAAGGTTTCTCATATAATATAAATGGAAGTGTAACTGGTGGAACTCAGGGGGGCAATGCAGTCTTAATGGGTACTTTAGGTGGAGGAGTGAGCATAAGCACTACCCGCACCTCAAGTTGGACTGATGTGACATACGAAAATTATACTGGGGCAAAAGGACCTAATTATGTCGGCGGTAAATTCAAATTCCGTGAATGTGAAGCCAAATATGCTTTTTTATCTACAGGCCAAGTTGACGTTATAATGGGAGCAGAATGTGCCCGGACAACATACAGCCCCAATTCCGCATTCCTTATCCGGGTCAACGATGCCACAAGTAAAGTCAAACTCAATTTTACCTATTGGGTAGATATGATAAGCTATCGCGCATATTACAACAAAATGGATACAAGAGGATTCCTTCAGAGTTGGGATTATCCGATAGACCTGAGTAAAATCAAATATGGCGACGAGGAATAGTGTTATTCCTACGTCCATGTTGTATTTATGAATAAGTGGGGAAAAGATTTCTTTCTTTCCCCACTTATTTGTATCTCTGGGAGGATAAACTGAAATATCCTATTACTGACTGGATGTCTTATTTCTTCATCCTCAATACTCCGCAGCCTTCGTTCGGATGGTTCCTTACACCTGCAAGGAACCATTCCTTTGTCTGTTTCCAGGCATCGGAGTGAGGAGTAGATGACGTTCGGACAACTCGTCCGTGACGTTCCTCTATACTGTGTCTTGTCTTAACGACCTAACGTCCTCACATTTCGTTATTGAAAATCACATAACATGTCTTATAGATTTTATATATACTATAAAAGTGAGAAAATAGAAATAATGCAGATTGCAAATGTGAGGACGTTAGGTCGTTAGGTTGTTAGGTCAAATTGTTGGCGGTTTTGAGTAAAAAACTAAGCAGTAGATGTTTTTTTTAGAAAAAAAATAGGTGTTTGCACATTATTTAATAAGAAAAAGTGTATCTTTGCACCGGGATTTATAGGTGAGAATTTTTAATTTTTAAAATTACAATGATGAAAAAGATTCTGAATTGGATGTTTGCCGCCATCCTGGTTTGCGGCGCAAGTTTCGCAGGATCTTCATGTAGCGATGATGATACTGTCGTGCTCACCAGCGCTATGCTCAGCAGCGATGGTAGCATAACCTTGTAGTAAATAAAGTAAGGAAATTAATTATATCCCCTTTTTATCAATTAAAAAAAAGTTTATTATGAAAAAAATCATGATGATGCTGCTCATGGCAACAGTTGCCCTGACAGCCAGTGCACAGAACACTTTGCGTGAAAATGGTACATTTACTCTCCAGCCGAAAGTAGGTATTGGTATCGGTGCCCTTTCTGGCGACTATGTCACACTCGCTGGCGTTGACAGGAAGTCACGTGTAGGATTTGTAGCAGGTGTTGAGGGTGAATACTATGTCAATGACTGGCTGGGTATTGCCGCTGGTTTGAACTACGCTCAGCAAGGTTGGAAATTCAAAGGTGGTGCTGTAGATGAAACCACCAAACTTGACTATCTGAACATTCCCGTGACCGCTGATTTCTATGTTACAAAGGGTCTTGCTCTGAAGACCGGTGTGCAACTCGGCTTCCTGATGAATTCTAAGGTTGAAAGTGTGGATATCAAGGATGCTTGTAGCAAGGTTAACTTCTCAATCCCCATTGGTATTTCTTACGAGATCAGCAACGTCGTTCTTGACCTTCGTTACAATATGGCTCTTACGAAAACGAACAAGGACAACAATGTCATTGGAGTCATTGGAGCCAATGGGTACAGTGTAACAAAAGGACGCAGCGACCTGCTCCAGATCACGCTGGGTTATAAGTTCTCTCTTTAAAGTGCCCAGGGCGCTTATAGTTCCCTTATTTTAAACCGTCGAGGGTTTGACGCCCTCGTATAAAAAGAAAAGAGGATGTGCAATACATCCTCTTTCTTTATTTGGGCTATTCGGTTCCTTCTTATTTGGGCTGTTCGGCTTCCAGGCGATCGACGGCACCAGTGACAGGATTGATCCAGAGGTGGGTGTCGTAGTGCTTGTTGAAGAGATCGCCGCTGAGCAACTCTACGTTGCCAAACTGGCCAGCAGGGAATTCCTGCGTCTGCAGCACGTCGATGCCTTGGTAGATGGTGGAACGCATGCGGCCAGGGATGTTCACATAGACACCAGCCTCGTATTGCTTCTTTTTCACCTTGGCTGCTGCCACTTCGTCAACGGGAGGAACGGCCTCCAGATTGTCTATGGACAGATAGAAGGGGGCACCAGAGTAGTCGTCGGCATCGACAAGGCCATGCTGCTGTGACAGGCGGAAGAGCACTTGGCGCTGGAAGGGGCCGTCGGGCGTGACAATCAGCACGTGCTCTGTGGTGTCGCGCTCAGTGATGCCTTGGAACATAGACGACAAGATGCGATCCTGGCTGTCGATGTGGCCGAGCATCAGTTTCATCTGATCACCGTCTTTCGGCATGAAGTCGGCCTGACCCTTGATGAGCAGATTGCGGTTCTCACGCAGGTCGTAGATCTCGCGAGCGGTCAGTTCTGCCATCTTAGCCGTGCTGCCGGCAGCGAGTATTTCCTCTGTCATGAACTGGCGGGGATTGACGGGTGCAGGCTTGGGTGCAGGCTTGAACAGGGCGGGCTGCGGCGTGTCCTTGGCATCGGTGTTGATGCCCAGCAAGCGGCCGTCCTGGCTTAGCGAGACATTGGCGGCTATCGTCTTCGGGTTGAACTTGATGACATAGCGCTTGGTGGTGTCTGCTACGCCGATAGCCGTCTGTCGGATGGAGACGACGCGGTATTGTGTACTTGGCTCCTGAGCCACGTCTTTCAGTCTCATGTAGCGCAGGGCATAGGGAGCGAAGTCGCCAGGCTTGTAGGTGGTCTTCTCCACGGTAACGTTGATGCGCAGTGCCGTCTTTGGCAAGAAGTAGATGGCGCCTTCAGCCGTCACTCCAGGCTGGTAGTCGCTAATCTGTGTCTGTGCCATCGAAGTGGCAACGAAGAACTGAATCAATGAAAAAATGAAAAAATAGCGTTTCATCTTTAATCTATTAACCTTTTTACTTTTTAACCTTTTATCTTTAAGAACGCTTTCGGCAGATACTGGATGATGTCGCTGGCAATGAGGCTCTCCTCGCCAAGTTCCTCGGCGGCAAGGTCGCCAGCCAAGCCATGCAGATAGACACCCAGGAGACAGGCTTCGCGCTGCTTGTAGCCACGGGCTAGCAGACCCGTGATGATGCCTGTCAGCACATCACCGCTTCCGGCTGTGGCCATGCCTGCATTACCAGTATTGTTGAAGGCGACGTGGCCGTCGGGCATGCAGATGGCGGTATGGTGGCCTTTCAGTACGACATAGCCCTGCAGTTTCTCTGCCAGATGGCGTGCCTTAGTCAGCCGCTCGTAACTATCGACACATTGTCCTTCCATCCGTTCCAGTTCCTTGGGGTGGGGGGTGAAGATAATGCCCTTGGGCAACTGCTGTAGCCAGGCATGACGGGCGGCCAGGATGTTCAGCGCGTCAGCATCGGCCACGATGGGGCAGTGCGTGCGGCGCAACTGTGAAATCATGGCGATGCATGTCTGTTCGGTCGTGCCCAAGCCAGGACCGATGCCGAGTGCCTGATAGTCCTCTGTGCTCATGGCCTCGGAGAAGATGGTCTCCTCCCTGTCCATGTGGAGCACGGCCTCTGGTATGGTGGTCTGCAGGATCTGCACGTTGCGACGTGGGCAATGCACGGTGACTTTCCCAACGCCACTGCGCAGGCAGGCCTTTGTGGCCAGCACGGCAGCCCCTGCCATGCCATAACAGCCAGCGATGATCAAGGCGTGGCCCATGTCGCCCTTATGGGCATGAATGCTGCGTGGTAGAAGCAGTTTGCGAATCTCGTCCTTGTCAATTAGGGTGTACTGGGCATCCATCGTATCCATGCCTTCTTTGCTAAGGCGGATATCCAGCACTTTCACTTCACCGATGTACTGCTGGTTCTCTGCAAACAGAAATGAGAGTTTCTCCTGTTGGAACGTCAGCGTCAGGTCGGCACGGATGATGTTGGCCTGTACGTTATACGTGTTGTCCTCGGTCATCAGGCCAGAGGGTACGTCGATGCTGACCACCTGTGATGGTGAGGCGTTGATGTATTTGACCAACGACGAGAATCCGCCAGCCAGGGGCTTGTTGAGGCCTGAGCCAAACAGACCATCGACCACGAGCATGCCTTCCTCCAGACGGGGTGGGTCAAACTCATGGGTGACCTCTGTCAACAGTGAACTGCCCTTGTGGTTGATCAGGCGCTGCTTGTTCTCAGCACAGTCGGCCGACAGATGGCCAGAGATATTAAAGAGGAATGTCTGCACCTGATAGTTAAGATCAGTCAGCATGCGGGCTACGGCCAGAGCGTCGCCGCCATTGTTGCCTGGTCCTGCAAAGACGACGACAGGCACGTCAGCATCCCATCGCTCAACGATGGCGTGGGTCAAAGATCGTGCTGCCCGTTCCATCAAATCTATGGACTTGATAGGCTCGTGCTCAATCGTATATTTGTCGAGTTCGTGTATCTGATTACTGGTAAAAATCTTCATAACGATGCAAAAGTACGAAATAAATTGGTAATATGTGGCTATTTTCTCGAATTTTTTTGTAATTTTGCATCAAAATTCCTAAAAACAAGAAGATGAGCAGAGTTAGAATCAAGGATAAGACCTTCGAGACAAGCATCTCGGAGGCAGAAATCAAGGCGCGTGTGAAGGATTTGGCCGTCCGTTTAAATAAGGATATGGCAGATAAGAATCCGCTGTTCCTGACGGTGTTGAACGGCTCGTTTATTTTTGCCGCCGACCTAATGCGTGAGATTACCATCCCATGCGAGATCTCGTTTGTCAAATTGGCCTCTTACGAAGGCATCCTGTCGACGGGTAAGGTGCATGAGGTCATAGGACTGAACGAAGACATCTCAGGACGTACCGTCATCATCGTGGAGGATGTTGTGGACACGGGGCGTACCATGCACCAGATGCTGGACTCGCTAAAAGTGCGCCGCCCTGCTGCCATCCATATCTGCACGCTTTTCGTGAAGCCAGACAAGTTAGAGGAGCCTCTCGACATCGACTATGCCGCCTTCTCCATCCCCAACGACTTCATTGTGGGCTACGGACTGGACTACGATCAGCAGGGACGTAACCTGAAGGAAGTCTATTCACTGGTGGAGGACTAGTTGAGAGACTTTGCGTCTCTGTGCCTAGTTCGTAATTCGTAATTTGTAATTCGTAATTCAATTATGAGAGAGATTAAACTGCCGAATTTACCTGGTGAGCAGAAAGTTCAGGAAGGGGATTTGTTGCCCGACCAGTGGTTCAAGGGTAAGGAAGAGAAAGTGAAACAAACCAAAATAGAGGAGAGAATCAATATGAAGAATATTGTGATATTTGGTGCACCCGGCTCAGGCAAGGGCACCCAGAGTGACAAACTGATAGAGCGCTATGGCCTGGAGCATATCTCTACAGGCGACGTGCTGCGTGCAGAAATCAAGAAAGGCTCGGAACTGGGCAAGACGGCACAGGGTTATATCGACCAGGGCCAGTTGATTCCCGATGACCTGATGGTAAGCATCCTGGCATCGGTCTATGATGGCTTTGGACGTGGTCACAAGGGCGTCATCTTCGACGGATTCCCTCGCACCATTCCGCAGGCTGAGGCCCTCAAGGTCATGCTGTCAGAGCGTGGTGACAAGGTGGCTGCCATGATTGAACTGGCCGTACCAGAGGACGAACTGATGAAGCGCCTGCTGCTGCGTGGCCAGCAGAGCGGTCGTGCCGACGACAATGAGGAGACCATCAAGAAGCGCCTGGTGGTCTATCACTCGCAGACCCAGCCGCTCATTGAGTGGTACAAGCAGGAGGGCATTCACCATCACATCGATGGTCTGGGCGACCTCGACCGCATCTTCGCCGATATCTGTGCCGTGGTGGATAATATCTAGGCTGACTAGTAAGCCTAGTAAGCCTAGTATGTCTAGTACGACTAGTCTAACTAGTATGACTAGTAGAACTAGTAAAAACTAGTTTTTATGGAGAGTAACTTTGTTGACTATGTGAAGATTCTGTGCCGCTCTGGAAAGGGCGGCAAAGGATCGATGCACCTGCGCCATGTGAAGTATAACCCCAACGGAGGACCTGACGGTGGCGACGGCGGTAAGGGTGGCAGCATCATCCTGCGTGGTAATCACAACTTCTGGACGCTGCTGCACCTGAAATACGAGCGCCACATCTTTGCCGAACACGGAGGTAATGGTGGCAAGGACAAATGCCACGGCACCGATGGTAAGGATGTGTATATTGACGTGCCGCCTGGAACGGTGGTCTATAATGCCGAGACGGGTAAGTTCGTGTGCGACGTGGCTTACGACGGACAGGAGGTCGTGCTGTTGAAAGGCGGACGTGGCGGACTGGGCAACTTCCAGTTCCGTACTGCCACCAACCAGGCTCCGCGTTATGCCCAGCCGGGCGAGCCCATGCAGGAGATGACCATCATTCTGGAACTCAAGTTGCTGGCCGACGTGGGCTTGGTGGGATTCCCCAATGCTGGTAAGTCAACACTGGTGTCATCGTTGTCGAATGCTCGTCCGAAAATCGCCAACTATCCCTTTACGACCATGGAGCCCTCGCTGGGCATCGTGGGCTATCGCGACGGCAAGTCGTTCGTGATGGCCGATATCCCTGGCATCATCGAGGGGGCTTCAGAGGGCAAGGGCCTTGGACTCCGCTTCCTTCGCCACATCGAGCGCAACTCGCTGTTGCTCTTCATGGTGCCTGGCGATACCGACGACATCAAGCATGAGTATGAGATCCTGCTCAACGAACTGCGCCAGTTCAATCCTGAGATGCTCGACAAGCATCGGGTGCTGGCTGTCACCAAGTGCGACCTGCTCGACGAAGAACTCATTGAGATGCTGCGCGAGACGTTGCCCGACGATCTGCCTGTGGTCTTCATCTCTGCTGTCACTGGCTTCGGCTTGGAGGAACTGAAGGACGTGCTTTGGCGCGAACTGAATGCAGAGAGCAACAAACTGCAGGCCATCACCTCTGAGGATTCGTTGGTGCATCGCGACAAGGACATGTCGCAGTTTGCCCAGGAACTGGCTGATGAAGGTGAGGACGAAGACATCGAGTACGTGGACGACCTGGAGGATGCTGACGACATTGAGGAACTGGACGATCTGGAGTATATAGAGATAGAGGAAGATTGACGCCGCAACTATTATATTATAATGTGTCGGAACGGGTGACGGCTTTCAGTACCACCCGTCATGGGGGCGTGA
>Ga0265298_10010952_pt1 | contig 10660 bp, 8 predicted proteins | sample AusTroGonzalo_MG_3_FD_193486 | JGI IMG/M metagenome (GOLD analysis project Ga0265298, IMG submission 193486) | Bovine rumen microbial communities from tropical cattle in Woodstock, Queensland, Australia - Gonzalo_01 | ecosystem: Host-associated > Mammals > Digestive system > Stomach > Rumen ...
GTCTGTTCATAGTTGGTGGTGCTGTTTGCATAAGTTTATGCGGCAAAGGTAGCAAAAATCGTTTTATTCGACATCAACAATGATGCAAAAACAAAAAAACCGCCCTGAATAGGACGGTTCTATGTTACATTTGGTGGATAAATCAGAAGTCTTTTTCTTCAGTAAGCTTCAGGAGTTCAGGATGTTCAGCTATGGTGTTGAGGAATCTTTCCTTGGAATGGAAGCTGGAGTATTTGTCGTTCATTTCGATGTGAAGCGTCCCGTTGGTGTATGCGCCGATGCCTCTGCTGCAACCAAGCACAATTTCCTCGGGAAGCTCAGTTTCATTATAGCTGAATGTGCCTTCCATCTTGGCATGGAAAGGAAAATTCACTTCGAATGTCTTTGACCATGGCAAAGTGATATTGGTCTCGGTGACTGACTGGCCGTTAGCGTCGAGATAGGTCACATCAAGTTTGAAGCAAGGTGAGATGGTATGATTGCCATCCGTGTTCGAAATTTTGTACTCAATCTTCTCAATCTTTTCAGGCGTTGGGGTGGGTTCGGCCTTTTTGCAGCCTGTCACCATAAAGCTACCGATAATTAAGATGGCGAGCAAATACGTTACTTTTTTCATTTTGTTTAAGGTTTTAATTGATGAAACATTGAAATCACAGTATCTATTTTATGAAGTCTTTCAGCAAGTCGTGCAGCATGTTGCTGACATCTTCGTTGTCTGTTGGGTGGGAAGCGAAGGTCGGGGTTTTCTTGGCATAATAAACCACGCGTTCCTCTTCCTTGTCAATGACCACGCATATCATTTCGTTGCCGTATGGGCTGCTTGGGGTATAGTCGCGGGAAGGATTGGTAAGTCCTTGGATTCCAGTGAGTTGTTCCGCTACATTATCAACGACTTTACTGATGTTTTTTTCGCGTTTCTCTTTTTCGTATGCCTCATTGGTGGTGAGGTAGCCGTGGGTATAGATGAATACGCCATAACGATCTTGACTGTTTTCCAACAGTTTGATTAGGGATTTAGGCACCTTTATGCGGTCAAGTTGCGAGCGCCGGATGTCCACAAGGATTTTAGCCCATTGGAGCGCATCGTTGTTCTCGCCTTGATAGTCGGCGGGAATCATCTCCGAGAACGGGAAACGCTCGGAATTGATGACATTTTCAACCGTTTGCGCGGCTTTGTCCGTATAGTGTTGGCTGTAATAACCGCCTTTGGTTTCGAACAAGTCCATGTAGGAACAAGGCTGAATGAAGGCGAATTCTCGAATGTTAGCAATTTTGACACCCGTACTGTAGCGGGTTGTTCCGCAAGATGTGAACGCGATGAGTGCCAATAAGAAAACGATGTGTTTGTTCATTTTTCAATAATGTTTGGATGACGCGGCAAAAGTAGTGAAAATTCGGTCTTTTTTCTTCCTTTGGATGATTTTTCGGCTGTAACAACCAAATTATTCCTAATTTTGCAACGCTGTTTCAATGAAAGGAGGCGGCAAACATAACAGAAAGACGTTGAACTGACGTTTTATCTGCGGCTCGTGTGAATCTCGCAAATTCCAGTCGTCTGCACGGTAAAGCAAGGCTTGACGTCCCTTTGTTCGTATACACCTTTTTATGTATATCGAATAGCGGGGGCTTCGGCATTGCTTATCCTCGGACGACGGGCAATGCGAGAGCCTACATGAGCGGGATAAGCGATAGTTTTGACTCCCGCGTTTTTTCTTTATGTTTCAGGGTAATAGACGATTATCGTGTGGCATTGGGAGCCTGCCGCAAACATAAAGGTCAAACGATGAAGAAATTCAAAATGAAACCTAAAGTGCTGTTGGCGATGGCTGTTTTGTCGTTGTTGCCCTTCGGCATGTCGGCTCAAGAAGGTATGTTCCGGCGCGGTGTTGCAGATGAGGCAAACAGCGGAAACGGCAACATCAACGGCCTAATGGGTAGAAGCGAGGGTGCGGTTGGAGGCTACTTCACGGGTCAAGGATTCGGAGCCACAAGCGGCGACCTCACAGGCCAAGGTTTTGGTGTCACAAACGGCAACATTACGGGTCAAACATTTGGTGCCCCATTGGGAAGCGGATTGTTTTTCCTGCTTACGGCAGGCATCGGCTATTCAGCGTTAAAATCAAAGAAAACAAAACAGAATCAAAACAGAAAGGAAAAATGAACATGAAAAGATTTGGAACTATTGTGACGGCATTGTTGGTCTTGGTCGCCCTGACGCAATGCAAGAAAGAGGAACAGCCCACACCTGCAAACGGCAGTGAGGCCGTGACCATCACCCTCGACCTCAAAAGCAATGGAGGCTCAAGGGTGGATGTGAACACAACGACGGGCGAGGTCACCTACCAAAACGGCGATTTGATTTATGTGGCCAGCGGTGGCCATTACATCGGCACGTTGACTTACAACGGCACCAATTTCACTGGCGGCATCACCGACCCCATCGTGGGCGAGCCGCTTCACTTCTATTTCTTGGGCAATGTCGCTCCCGCCGAAACCCTCGCGGCAGGCACTACAACGACCTGTTCGGTGGTCATCAGCGATCAGACGGAGCATCTGCCCGTGATAGAATACGCCCCGTCCAACGAAAACTACGATTCAGGCGAAACGACCTACACGGCTATGTTGTTGAACAAATGCGCTTTGGTGAAGTTCAACGTGACCACGGCTTCTGAGGCGGCCACTTGCATCACGGGAATGAAGAACAAAGTGACCGTGAGTTTTGCGGAAAACACTTTGACACATAGCCAAGAAGGGAACGGCATTATCACCTTGCCCGCAGGCAGCGGCGAGAAATGGGCTATCCTTTTGCCGCAAGAAGCAGTTGAAGCGGGCGAAGACGGGACAGCCTATTCCGAAGACGGAGCGTTTACAGGTACTCGCGGTGCTGTGCCTGCCATTACTGAGAACGGCTACCAAACTGCTGGAATTGAGGTGAATGTTACGACTGAGGTTAATCCAGGCGAAGTTCCTGTTGGTGCCATTTGTGGCAAGTTTACCATAAACGCCAACGGCGACCAAGTCTATTTCTCCCAAGGCAACCTGCAGTACCAAGCCAGCACCAACACTTGGCGTTTTGCCACTAATCAATACGACTACATTGGCGATGCCAACAGCAACATTTCATCCACCTACAGCGGCTGGATTGACTTGTTTGGCTGGGGCACGAGCGGCTACAACCACGGGTCCAACTATTACCAGCCTTGGAGCACAAGCACAAGCTATAGTGACTATTATGCCTATGGCAGCTACACTTACAACCTGTACGACCAGACAGGCCAGGCCGACTGGGGCTACAATGCGATAAGCAACGGCGGCAACACCACCAACACATGGCGTATGCTTACTGGAGGGAGCAATGGCGAATGGAAATACATCTTCGAAACGCGCATCACACCGAGTGGCATTCGTTTCGCGAAGGCGCAGGTGAATGGCGTGAACGGCGTGATATTGCTGCCCGACGACTGGAGCGCGAGCTATTACAGCCTAAGCAACACTAACCAAGGCGAAGCGAGTTACAGCAGCAACGTTATCAGCTCCACGCAGTGGAACACCTTGGAGCAGTACGGTGCCGTCTTCCTTCCTGCCGCGGGCAACCGCGATGGGACTTCGGGCTATGAAGTGGGCAACTTCGGCGGCTACTGGTCGGCCTCGTACTTCAATAGGTTCAGCGCGTACTTCGTGTACTTCTACGACACGCACCTCTTCCCGGACGGCAGCAACTACCGCTTCTACGGCCAAGGTGTTCGCTTGGTTCAGGATAATAATCGGTAAAACGTTTGATTTTCAAAAGATAAAAGGCAAAATGGAGACCGAGATTAAGAAAAAAGGCATTGTCTTTAAGTCGTATTCTGAAGATGACGAAGAGTATCATGACATCCGAAAATTTTTCGAGTTAAAGGCGTCGGATCTTTTTGAACATGAGACTAAGAAACAGAGAGAAAAAGGCGAAGAAGAGAAAGAATCATACTGGGCATCAGGAAACCGCATTAATTACGGTTATTTTGATTATAATGGGAGGCATATCTGCTTCTTGGCGAATAATTCTTTCATCGGGATGATGAAAAGTCAATATATGCAGACCCTTTCTCGGTTTCCAGATAGTTTTGGGACACATAATGCTGCCGACATTGTTGATGCATTATACAAAAACAACGGCTTTGAGCGTACTGGATGGAGTAGGGAAAAGTATGTTGAAATAGCTCTGAAAGGAGATATTTGTTGTTATGTTGTGCAAAGGAAAAATGGCAAGTTTGATGATAGAGTGCTACGCATAGATTTATTCCGATTGTTTCAAAAAGATAATGATAATCCAGACGTTTATGTATTTACTAGTGGATTATTCCATGCTTTGAAACATTTCCAAGTCGAAGGTAAAAGCCTGTCAACGGAAAAAGGATATGAAGTCGGTTCAATTGATGAAGTGGTTTTGATGTGTGTATTGGCTTTTTTCCAGCCGGAGAAACCCAGTAGAAAAGACAACGTTGTTATGCACCTACCACTTCCGGATGGGAAATGCTTGGAGGCCGTGTTTTATCATGAGAAGGAGTCAAATGTATATACGATAACGTCATTGCATGTTACAGACCCCGATGATGTTAAATAATAGATAAAAGGACTTGACATTTTAGATAATTTTTCGTATTTTTGTGGCGTATTTTAAAACTATTTTTGAATGAAGAATAATTCGTAGGGTACAAGAAACGGCTGGTTGACCCGAAATGCCCGATTTCTCCTTCTGTTTTATTTCACCGTCGTCGGTTTTCAATAGGATATTCACTATTGCAAAATTGCGATGCGTGAGCCATCATTGGAAAATGCGATAGCTCTTGAATCATAGCGTTTTGCGTCAAGTTATGATTGGAGTGATGATGAAACCCATATCGTTCCGCCATGGATCAAGTGTATCAAGCATGGATTTGAACCGGCTAAGCGCTCGGAGACATCTCTTGAGTTGGAAGCGTCGAACGGATGTCCTTCACACTCAAGGCTGTTTCGTTGCATCATCAGGTGCAGATCTCCACCCAAAGTACTGCATATGTATTAATTGGAATTGTTCAATTGCTTAAATCTGATAAGCTATTTGCTTTAAAAATGAGTTAATTGAGTGGCGAAATCAACGATTTAGCTGTAATTTCGCGGAAAAAATTATAAAAACGATGAAGAAAAAGTTTAAAAAGTCTACAAAGTAGACCGCCAAACCGAAGGGGTTTTGGCAAAAACTCAAGGGAAAAACTACTGAAAAATTGGTGGATAAGTTGGCAGATGAAATCGCGGATTTTATTATCGGTTTCATCAAGGTGGTGCTGGCATCGGGAGCTTTGTGGTTGCTTTCGGCAATTTGTGGCGTTCAATTCCCAGCCGAGTTTTATCTGGTTTTGTTATTTTGGGTTTTTCTTGGGCACAAATAGGGCGACTGAACCTCAGCCGCCCTGAGTTTTCCTCACTCGTCATCAGCGGAGAGCAAAATCCAACCCATCTATACGAGCAGGCTCACGATAGGGTTGGGAACCATTGCGGTCAAAAAGGCGAGAATCACCTCAGTGCAACTTTTTGCTCTTTCCTGCTAGGTCGCGTTTGCCTTGAGAAAGGGAATCGCTGCCCAGGCGAGCGAAATCAGCAGGCCAACCACGGGACCAACTACAGGGTTGGACAAACTGATAAAAGTGGCAATGACGGCGATGATTATGTCGGCACTCGCCTTGCCCATCTACTACTATTTATTCATAGCAAAAAAAATTTTATGTTCTGCCGCACCATCCGACGGGCAGAAAGTCGTTCACACGTTTGTGTGCAATTATTACACGGCACAAATTGTGCCATGTATTATTTCTTGAATTACAGCTCTTTGTTTTGACAAAATGACATTATATCGTTGCCATTTTGTCACGGGAGGACGGGTTAAGCCGTTTCTTTTCATATCATTTCCAGATTTGGTATCTCGGCAGCAAGCATACGCAGCAGATAGACAAACCGCTATTGCAACATTTTGGAATGTGGGGCGGGGTATTGTTGAGGAAGAACAGAAAGGAGCGAGTCGGGCTACATACGGCACGAGATTAATCCATTTGTTGGCCGATAGACTGAAGGTTGAATACGGCGATGGATATGGGAAAAGAAATGCTTTCTTTGTACCAAAGCAATACCTCAAAGTTTGCTGATTTCTTCAACCGTTAATCCTGTCCCTTTTGCGATAACCTCCAAATCCACGCCTATGGCTTTCAGTTTGCGGGCAGTTTCGAGGTTGGCTTCGGCCTTGCCTTTGGCCTTGCCTTCAATTATTCCTTCTGCTCTTCCTTCTGCTTTTCCTTCAGCCATTCCTTTGGCTAAGCCTTCTTCCCAACCTTCGAGATGTGCGGCATCGAACACTCCGTTTTGGTACATGATGGTGTCGATGTGGCGGTCGTATGACTTGCGTTCCTTGCTGTCCATTTTCAGGTATTGCAACTTCTTGCGGGCTTCCTGTAGACCAGGTGCCGTAGTGTCCTCCTTGATGTGACCGTTTTTCAAATAATCAAGCCACTCCTCCAAAGGGGTGCGGGCAATTGTGTTGAACTCGTTCACGCGGATAAGGAAATATTCGGGGAAGATTTCTTCAGGTGTCCTCATGCGCAGTACATTCTCGTCCTTGGTAGTAATCTCCAGCACGTCGCCAGTATGTACTCCACGGAAAGTAGTAGTGCCGTGATAGAGGTAATCCTTACCTTTGCCAAGGTCAAAATAAAGGATGTTGATGGAATAGACCTTCTTCACATGGTCGTAGCGTTCGCCCAACTCGATGTGCTCAGTGATGGTGCGTGCCACACCATAAAGGATGCGCTCAAGGTAGTACAACTCGCGCGTCTGTTGTATTTCCACGATGATGATTTCACCCTTGCTGTTCTTGGCTTTGATGTCGACGCGGTTGAATTTGTCCTGCGGGTCGTCTTGGTTGCTCTCGCTTTCCAATAGTTCCATGATGTGGATAGGCTCGTTGAGCAGCACGGTAACCAAACCTTCAAGCACGCCGAAGTTGGCTTTGTCGCGCAACATACGCTTTGCAGCCCAGTCGAATCTGATGAGTCTGTTGTCGTCCATGTTTGAGTTATTTGATACCGCAAAAATACAAAGATTTCCGTTTCGTCGCCTGTATTCCAACAATTTTTGAACTAAATCTTTAACCTGTAAATCATTGTTTGGGCGTGTCTTTGGCCTGATGAGAAAATTTCTTTCGGCTTTTTCCAAAAATCCCAACAAAAATGCCAAACCCATCAATCTTTTTCCTATTTTTGTCCGTTTAATTCACCCTAAAACTGATGAAAATCATAACATGTTCAATATGAAGAAATTTCTACTTTTCGCGGTCATAATGTTGTTGGTGGGGCGAATGACGGCCCAGACCATCGACACGACCAACCTCGACCAACCCGATGTGCCGACGGTGATTCTCATGGATTCCGATTTCGAGGAATCCTCCACTTCGGTCAACGATGCCTCCACCTTGCTCAACTCGTCGCGTGACGTGTTCAACAGCATTGCGGCCTACAACTTTGGCTCGCTGCGTTACCGCGTGCGCGGCAACGACTCGAAGTATAGTGAGGTGATGATCAACGGCATCTCGATGAACGACCCCGAGACGGGACGACCCGTTTTCTCCAATTGGGGCGGCCTCAACGATGCTTTCCGCAACTCAGTTCTCATCGAAGGCCTCGGCAGGACGAGTGCGGGCTTCGGCGGCCTCGGTGGACTGACGGCCTACTCGACACGCGCCTCTGAGTACCGCAAGCAAATTTCGCTGAGTTACGCCTTCAGCAACCGCTCCTACAACCACCGCGCCATGGCCTCTATCGGCACGGGCGAGATGGGGAAGGGCTGGTACCTGATGGCTCATGCCAGTGGCCGTTATGCGGGCAAGGGCTATGTCGAAGGCACCTCCTACCGTGCCTACAGTTATTTCCTCTCGTTGGAGAAGAAAATCAACGACAAGCACAGCATCGACCTCACGGTGTTTGGTGCGCCCTCGCAGCGCGGCGGTTCAGGGCCTGTGGTGCAAGAGGTTTACGATTTGGTCGGCACCAACTACTACAATCCCAGTTGGGGTTATCAAACGGTGGATGCTTCTGGCAAGCAGGTCATCCGCAACGCGCGTATGAGCACTTATCATCAGCCAATGTCGCAACTCACGTGGTATTGGACACCGAACAAACGGACCTCGTTCCACACCACGGCCTATTACTTCGCAGGCAAGGCGGGCCAAACCACCCTCGAATGGGGTGAGGCCAAAGACCCGCGTCCCGATTATTACAAGAACCTGCCGAGTTATTACACGACCAATGCCCACAGCACGGCGGAAATCGAAGACCAATTTGAGAGCTGGATGAACCGCGACTCGAAAGTCACGCAGATAGATTGGGATGCGCTCTACAACGCCAACTACAACCACCTCTTTGCGGTGCAGAACGCCAATGGTACAGAGGGCAATACCGTAACTGGGGCAGCCTCGAAGTACATCCTCGCCGAGCGTCATTACGACAAGCGTCAGATGGGCAACGCCAGCTATTTCAAGCACGAATTCATGCCCAACCTTATCATGATGGGCGGTTTTGCCGTGAGCGCTTCAAGGACGCACTATTATGAAAGCGTCAACGACCTGCTTGGCGGCGATTACTACTACGATATTAATAAGTATGCCGAAAACCTTGAAAACGACGAATGCCAAACCAATCTATTCAACCCGAACCATGTGGCCAAGGTCGGCGACATCATCAATTACAACTACTACGCCCATCGCAACTATGGCCGCATTTGGGACCAAATCGATTGGCTCGTCGGCAACTTCGACCTTTATTTGGGCGTGCAGGCTGAGTTCACGCAGATTTGGCGTGAGGGCCTTTGGAAAAACGGTTCCTTCGCCGACAACTCCTACGGCAAAGACCAGATGCACAACTTCTTCGACCCGAGCGTGAAAGCTGGTGTGACATACGCCATCAACGGGCGCAACCACCTTGTGGCCAACATGGCTTATATGTTTCAGGCACCGCAGTTCAGGGACATTTATGTGTCGCCGCGTACCCGAAACACTGTTGTGGAAGGCAAACTGAAGAGCGAGCGCATCAACGCTTTCGATTTGAGTTACCTTTACCGCTCTCCGGTGTTCAAGTTCCGCCTCACGGGGTATTACTACACCTATCAGAACCTCATCTGGAACCGCAGTTTCTATTGCGAGAACGTGTTCTTGAACACCACGACCAGTGCCAACTCCTACACCAGCGAGTTCGTCAACTTCATCATGACCGATATCAACCAAAAGAGCCTCGGCGTGGAGATGGGTGCAGAGTGGAATGTTTCTCCGACGGTCACTTTGCAGGCCGCTGCCGCCAACGGCATCCATGCGTATCGCAACAACCCAATCTTCTCGGTGTATGACGACAACAACGCCACGGCTTATATTCAAAACAGTGTGGCTTACTTGAAAGACTACCATGTTTCTTCGGGTCCTGAGGCGGTGGCCTCGTTAGGCGTCAAATACAACTCACCGAAATACTGGTGGGTGAGCCTCAACGCCAACTATTTGGCCAACATGTACTTCGACGTGAACCCATACAACCACACCGAGGAAGGCATGTTGCACTATGCCCAAGGCGACATTCGCATTGAAGACGTGCTGACCCAAACCCCGATGAAGCCCGCCTTCACCCTCGACTTTTACGGCGGTTTCTCGAAGCGTTACAAAGGGTATTATTTCCTGTTCAACTTGAGTGTCAACAACATCCTCAACAACAAGAAGACCATCCTTTACGGCTACGAGCAACTGCGCTTCAACGCCAACAACCCCGATTTGTTCCCCGACAAATATTCCTACATGTACGGAACGAATTTCTTTGTCAGTCTGACCGTGAGAAAATAAATATGGCTCTTCGACAAGCTCAGAGGCCTTCGCTAAACAGTAAAGTTAAGGTCGTTGAGCCTGTCGAAACGCCCGACATAATTCTGAATTTTGAATAAACAATAAACACCAAATAAAATGAAAAACAGAGTATTCCACAATTTTCTGCTTCTTGCCATGATGGGAATGTTATTCGTTTCCTGCAAGAAAGAGTATCCCAAACCGCCTATCCAAGACCTGCCGGTAGGAACGGTTTACACCATTGACCAAATCCTTGCCTTGGAACCGGGCACCGTGTTTACGGAAGATGCTTCGGTGTATGGCATTATCACTGCCGATGAGCAGTCGGGCAACCTCTACAAGGCCGCCTACATGCAAGATCGCGCTACGGGTGCCGCCATCCAACTTTACCTGAATGCAGTCAGTGGCGTCCGCATCGGCGATTCAGTCCGAATTTATTTGAAGGATGTGACCTACGCCATGTACAACAATCTGCCTCAATTGAGCAATTTCGAGGCCGACGGACACATCATCATTTTGGCCAACAACAAGCCGATTGAACCCGCCAAAGCCACTATCGATGAGATTAACCAAGGCAAATACCTCGCTGGTTTGGTGCGTTTGGAGAACGTGAAGTTCACCGAGCAGAACACCTTCGCCGACCCGACCACCTACGGCAATCGTACCTTGATTGACCCCATGAATCCTTCAAGCAATGTCATCGTGCGCACGAGCAATTACGCCAACTTTGCCAACGACTCGCTGCCGCAAGGCGTGGGTAACTTGGTGGCTATCGCT
>Ga0265298_10010953_pt1 | contig 10659 bp, 6 predicted proteins | sample AusTroGonzalo_MG_3_FD_193486 | JGI IMG/M metagenome (GOLD analysis project Ga0265298, IMG submission 193486) | Bovine rumen microbial communities from tropical cattle in Woodstock, Queensland, Australia - Gonzalo_01 | ecosystem: Host-associated > Mammals > Digestive system > Stomach > Rumen ...
CCAAAAATCTGTAATTCCGTATCTTTGTGACTCATCACCATAGCAGCTATCGCTCCTCCTATCACCGCGCCGAGGGTACGGCACAAAAGTGCCTGGCACCATTGTGCCCTTTATTTACGGCCTCAACAAATTTATCGGAGCCACAAACACACCATCCTCACGCTTATAAGCACCGCCCACTGCGGTCAGCACCAGCAGGAACGACGGTGCCTTCTCGTCACTCTTCTCCACGATCTTGTCACGTAGCTTCTTCAACGAGTCTGCACCATCGTTGATTAAGTCATCACCGCCCAGCTTAATCTCAATGCCACCCCAGCGGCCATCCTCCAGATGTACCACAGCATCACATTCCAGACCGGCATTATCCCTATAGTGCTTCACCACACCACCTAACCTGTCAGCATAAACCCTCAGGTCTCTCACGGCAAAATCCTCATAGAACAGTCCGAAACTCTCCAGATCATTCATCAAATCCTGCGGACTGACACCCAGGCTGCGGCAAGCAATAGAAGTGTCCACAAAATGTCTTGTAGGCGTACTCCTGATTGAAGTCTTCGACCGTATATTCGGGTTCCATGCCTCCATATCCTCAATGATATACAGGTCCTTCAAAGCCTCCATATAGTCATCATACGTCTTGGTATCCATCGTACGCTCATTACTCTGACGGATATCAGAGATGATGGTTGATACAGCAGCCTCAGAAGATATATTCCGAGCATAGCTCCGCAGAATCATCCTCAACACCTCAGGCTTCTTGTTCCTAAACCGCTCATTCTCGCTGTCCTCAAACACAAACAGCCCGTTATAGTAGTTCTTTGTAATCTCCAAGGCAATGTCACGGGGGGCCAGCACTGCAATGGGCCAACCTCCCCTGCAAACCAAGAATGCCACATCTTCCAGAGTGAAATCCGTATTCATATCCCACGGGAAATTCTCACCACCTTCAAACAAATCCTTCAACGAAACCGAGCCCTTCGACTCCTTCGACTCCCATAGTGTCATGGGGCGCATATTCAGCGGTGCTATTCTTCCCGCACCACTATGGTGGATTTCCGTCTTGTCAGCCGGAGTACTGCTGCCAGTCAGAATATATTTCCCGAACTCATAGTTAAAGTCCAAATCATCTTTCACTTGGTTCCAGATGTCCGGAGCCTTCTGCCATTCATCAATCAGTCGTGGATTCTCACCAGGCAGCACACCCTTGGGGTTCATGCGAGCCATAGCGATAGCCTGCTTCGTGTTCAGTTTGATGAAACTCTTCTGGTAGAGCATACACGTCGTAGTCTTGCCACAGAACTTTGGTCCCGCAACAACAACCGCTCCTGACGTCTTCAATTTCAGTACAATCTGCTCTTCTATAAGCCTTTCGTAATACATCTTATCTCAATAAGCATTCAATTTTGGGCTGCAAAATCAGTGCAAACCGAACCGACGGAGCAGCGAGAGCATAGCGATGCTCGCATCAGCTCTGCCGAGTCGCGTCGGAGGTCAACGACCGTCAACGCAATGAGCTTGTTCATTGCTGAGGTGCAGCCTGACTTCGCCAAATTTTTGGCAAAGATATAAAAAAATCCCAAGATTTTCAATCAAAAATTCCCAAAATTTTCAGTTTGGTGTTATTTTTTCTCAATTTTCATAACAGCCCCCTTATCTTCTTGTCCCGTTTGCTGTGATACCATCGCGGTTCCCTTTCCTCGCTCCCAGCGTCTCCCCCGCTGAGAGAAAGTCCTCACCTCCCGGCTTCGCGGCACAAAAGTGCCTGGCACCATTGTGCCATTAAGGTCTGTGCTATATCATCATTGATGTCATTGGAGAAGCTGTCAACCAAATACATATTGCTAAAGTCAGAAGACAGACGCTGACATTCGAGCGACTCCAAAATAGCTAATTGGTCAGAAGAAATCTTCATACCTCTAATTGATGTGTTTGCTTCTCCGACTTACTTAATTCCTCCAGCATCCGACAACGCTCTTTATAGCGCCTGGCATCTTCAACAATATCCTCAAACTTCATCGGGATATCCGACTCGTCATATTTGCCATAACCTGCACGAGCCCTCTTCCACGACAATTCACCATGAGAAATAGCACTTAGCATTACTGACTTAGTGGGAGCCAGTTCTTTAAACACCTCATCAAAAACATGCCGGTATTCTCCTACGAAAGCATCCGAGGGCATATCATGAAGCATATCGTGTTTGTATAAAGAGCGAATGTCTGGTAAAACCGGACCATATAACCAAGCGTGAAAAGTAGCATCAAACATCGGCTTACCTGTCTGGACGATGCACTCCCTCTGCGTGAAATAAAGCAGCTTATGCAACTTCATTTCATCAATCCGGGCCCCGAATTCCTTCTGATATCGGTCACAGATATAAGAGGCAACTTTCACGACATCTTCCATATTCACATACACTTCTCGGGCACAAAGATACGATTATTTTCCTTTCCTTCCAAACTTTTCTCCAAAAATCTGTAATTCCGTATCTTTGTGACTCATCACCATAGCAGCAATCGCTCCTCCTATCACCGCGCCGAGGGTACGGCACAAAAGTGCCTGGCACCATTGTGCCATGCGACAACTGTTCTATTTCATCATAGCGTCCCAAGTCTTTAATAAAATATTCTGTATACGACATCTGCTTACCTTCGTTATTTCCGTCGAATCCTGGAAATCTTATATCGTCTTCAGTGAGAGAAAGTTGTATTCCTTCTCTCTTCAAATTGATATAGGAATAGATGATGCCTCGATACATCTCTAAAATATCAAGAACCTCCCTACAACCATCGGCAGAAAGCTCCTCATCAAACAAACAATCAAAAACGTCGCTATAGTGATACTCATAGCCATATTGAAGAGCCTTAATCATGTTGTCATAATCATACTCCTCATCGCCTTGATTCTTCAGAATCTTCAAAAGGTAGATAAACTCTGCTCTTTCCTTTTTTGTTAATTTTATATTACTATCCATTGCGAATTACAATTTATCATTACTTCATCAAAGTATCAATCTTCAACTGCTTTGCCACGTCTTGTACCATCTTAGTAAGTGGCCGTTTATACACATCTTTCGGATTGGGATAGGTTCCTAACAATAGGCGTTTCAATTCCCCAGATTTATCGATAAAGGTATCTTTAAAGGCAACATGCAAAGAATCCACATATGTGGCTGTATAAACATACTTCTTCCAAATAACCTCTTCGACCTCCTCTCTATGCTCTTGATAGACTTCCTTTGTTTGGAAACGCTCTTTAAACAATTCAAGTAGTTCATCCAAATCTGGCTCACCTTTTATTGTATTAATCACATCTATATCTAAATCATCCCTGTCGTGACTTACCATATACTGCGCCAAGGAACCATTTTCTATGTGAAAGTCAAAATAACTGTCGTTGATGTCATTGGCCTCCTTCCACATACTCACATCATAATCCCCCCTTCGCATATCTATGCCCGACTTCCTTTGATTGCACGAACCACAGCTAGGTTGAAGATTAAAAAAAGAAGTGGAAAGAAATGGATATAAAGACTTCGGATAGCAGTGATCTAATTGATAGAACGCTTCGTTCTTTCGTGTTGCAATGGCATATTGGGCATTACAGTAAACACAAGTTCTAATACCTAATGTTCTTATAATATCTGGAAATACACGGCTCTGTACATAGTCATAGCGCATTGCCCAAACCAGTAACTCATAAAATTTCACAGGATGCGTTGCTACAGTTTCCCCCTGCCTATTTATACTTACTTCAAGCACATCTGCAAGGTGATCTACACCGACAATTCGATTAAATTCTTCTGCTATACGCCCAAAACTTCCTGGATGTAACAATAACAATTCGATATAACTCTGTTCGATTTTTCTGATATATTCAACATATCTAACACCTTCTGTTAATGGTATAATGCTTCCATTCTGAAGACAATTCCCCAAAAACCGCAGATTTGAACAGGCTCTTGAAACCACTCCATTATGAGGAGTCTTGTAAAGCATGCACTTTTTATAGGCATCAGCTAAAGCTTCAATTTCTGGCGTTATCGTTATCCGTCTCATTGTGCTCTTTGTTTAGTCAATTTTTCAATTTCCGACTTATGCCAAGCCAGCAGCTCATCTTCTTGGTCCCCAAACACTTCAGCATACTTATTCATCAAGCTTCCTTTTAGTATCGGTTCTCCAATCATACTGACAAATGCTTTTGCCTTGTCCCTATCCCAATCAAACAGGTATTGATAATCTTCCTCTCTGGTTTCACTACCCTCGTATCTTAGATACGTTATTAGGTCGTTCACCATATCTTTGGCCCATTCACCCATAAAACCTGTTTTCAAGAAGAAACTATGTCTCAACATATCGCACACATTCCCGCAGAATGGATTTACCATCTTCCCATTTTCTTTGGCCAATTTCCCTTCTTCAAGATAGAGTACATTCTGCCTCGGTATATCCGATAGGATAAAAGGCGAGTGGGTTGCTATGACAATATTGAAATTGCATTTCTCTGTCAGGTTCTGTCCTCTTATCATCCCAAGAAACAGTTTGATGAACTTCTGTTGATACTCTGGATGAAAGCAAGCCTCTATCTCGTCAATAAATAAATTGATGTTATAGTATTTGGCTTTCCCTTCTCCATCTGAAACCGAAGCAATATTTTTGATATGATATATAAGAGAAACTGTTGTCTGAATAAACTGATGTTCTCCCGAGCTTAGTCTTTCATAGGGTACAATTCTAACAGACATTTTCCCATCCTCTTTAATATTTCTTTTCAAGAATATCTCTGTTTCAAAGAATGGAGGTGGGAAAAAATTCATAATGCTGTCAGCATTGTCATTGATATGCTTATACTCTTCTCGTTTAGTATCAAACAACTGCATATAAGCCTCATAATTCTTCACTACAGGACATTTCCAATCATCCCCTTCTCTTTCATATCTAACTTTCACTTCATTGAGAAAGTTCTGGGTTTGTCTTATTTTCAGTGTAACATGGGATTTGTCTTTCTTTATCTCATCCACCAAATCCTGTAGTTTCTGCTCACTGTCAACAAGGAGGCTAGCGTTTTTAACGGGAATCAGCATACTGTCTTTAATATGCTTATCAAACGCTCTTGTATCTCTGGCAAAGTAACGAATCCTTCCAACACGCCTATACTTCTGATACTGGGGATATATCTGTGCCACATGAAGTGTCTTGAAAGCAAGATAGGCTGCTGCCATCATCACAGTCGGATCGTTTTTATTCAATCCAATATATCCATATCTCTTCAAAATTACAGTGGCAAAACAATGTTCATTCCTCAACAAGTTTGGCAGTTCTAAATTCAAATGATTGCCACCATGCTCATAATCTGTCCTAGAATCATTGCCTTGCTTGAACATATATGCAGTGTCGAGTTTCAAATTGATACCATGATAACTATAGCCGTCAAAAAGTTCCTCTCCTTTCTGACCTGTTTCAATTAGCATTCCGACCAATCGTGCTCTACATAGTTTCTTCTGGGTGTAAAGGTTTATGTTTCCTTCTCCTTTGTATGGCTCAATACCTATAGCTGCAGTATAACCGTCATTCTTGTTATAGATACTATCCAACCAATTTCCATTCTTAGCCTTTCGATCTAAAGGATATGCAATATCCTTCCAATAATCGCCTGGATTCAGGGACATCATCGCATAATTGGACACGAGATTAAAGCAGAAATGCCGACTGATATAAGCAAGCTGTTGCATGCTATCATTGTCATGCCGTCCTTGGAGGTTATCTGCTTTATACTGTATTGCGTTATCTTCACCCCATTTGAAGACCACCTCATATTCAACACATCTAACATAACCTAATTGACCGTAGCTCTCAAAATAAAGTTCTGCTCTCAACCCCTCAATAAACAAAGGAGGCCAAGCTGCTTCGGTAGTGACTCCCTGCATCATGCAGAAATCCAAATTGTTCACTATTCGAAATATCAATTCCATCAACGAACTTTTTCCACTACCATTTTTCCCCACTATGGCCGAAACGGAAACATTCTCTCCATACAAGTTGCGCTCTAACGTAGCATCCAACCGTTTCAACAGTTGGTCACCTCTTCGTTCGTACCAATTATTCAGCAAATACCACTCTTCCTGCAGTATCTTCTTTAAATGCTCCTTACATCCAGGTAGTACCCTTAGAGCAATAAGGGAAAAGTTGCCTTTTTCAAAAGCCATAGTCTTCATAATTTCTTCATAACAACGGTCTGATGTGTCATATCCTCAGGATTTCTCCCTCTACGACGTAACACTTTTTTATGTAAATAGACAGGTGCAAATTGTCGAATAGCAGCCATGGCTTCCGCACTAGCAACTACTATCCATCCATCACCTACCTCATAATGGCTTCTGGTTCTTCTAAACATATTACCACTTTGCCAGTACACAGACTCTACCATTCTTTTCCCTTTTGTATCATTCCATGCAAAGTATCCATCCTCAGCAGGTTTCCATCCAAACATAAAAGCCATTGCAGGATTAATGGCTATCCAATGGTTTTTGTTCGAGAAATCAGAATAGTAACCACCTCTCAACAGCACGGCCTCTGGGTCATCTTTACCCATATTCAAATATTCTGAGGTCATATGCAAAAAGGCACTCTCTCCAAATATGGAACTTCCATATTCGCTATCACAATCTTCAATATATGAAACATTTGCCTCATATTCTTCCATTGCAGGATTGTCCCCAACCTTCTTTAAATGAGTATACTCTCCAATCACCAAGCATCCGTTATATTCTGGCATTCCCTCATTAAGTCGAGGTGACTCACCGTGTTTAAGAATCCAATCCTCTTGTACACTCCAACTCTCTGCTGAAGCTATTCGCTGAACAAAGTCTGGTCTTGGTCTGGCATCTATCAGTATGTTGGCAAAGTCGCGCGACATAAACAGGCCTTCAAAATAACGGCCAGGCACGACGCCTCCATCCAAGAGCTCTGCAGCAACTTCAAAGACTCCATCAAAAGCGGGCATTGCATGGGGATGGGGGCATAGAGACTTAAGACCTATACTATCATAATGATGCTCCATATGCTTTTCTTCTGCAATATTGGAATTCCCATTATCTCCGTATTTCTTCATTAATTCGATGGCCCGAAAGTCAAGCGTTCGTTTGTCTATACCTGTACAATGCGAGAGATAACCATTCCACTTAGATGCTACTCCCATTACACTACTGGCATCTTTCCAATCAATCTCTGGCGCAAGTTCAGTGCCTGTCAACCAACTGATAGCTGGAGGATTCTTTGGGTATGGGAACGTAAAAGAGTATATAGCAGGAAGTGGTTTCCGCACTGCCTCAGGGATTGGTTCTCCCAATCTCCGTAGAATAATATTCGCATATAAACGATATTGATAGTTTGGTGACAATGCACTTTTCCGTGCTGTCTCACAAAAGTCCGATAGATGTTTCGACTTTAATTCGGATATGTAGCATCCTATTTCCAGTTTCAAACGTTCAGAGTGGACATCATCATTTAACACGTCCAATACAGACACTCCAGTTTCATGGTGTAGATGTGCCAACTGTATTTTTGCTCGTTCCGATATATTAATAACGGGCATTTTAACCAAATATAACAACCAATCTCGAACAATCTCATTGATTGTACTATCAGCTGGTTCTATTTCAGGTTTGTCCTTTTCGTTACATATATCATCACGCAATATTCTATTCATATATGCGAACTCTTCTTCAAAGAGTCGTTCATGATCTATCTTATCTGTCAGCAGAGGAACTATCTCCTCTATATTATGCAAAGCGCCATACGGGAATCCCTTGGGTATATCGTTTGCAAACAACTCTATAGTAAACTCGCGTCCACGCTCTGGATCAATCTCTTGAAGTTCTTTACAAATATCCAGTCGTGACCCTCCATCATAATATCTGGCCCAGCCTGAAGCAGATGAATCTGATAAGGCATCAATAGCAGTAGTCCAAGCTTCAGCATTTCGTCCAGCTTCTCTCATTTTTTTAGCTTGAACTAGTAAATCCTCTCGCTCTCGCTTATGTCCTTTTTCTGATTCTAAGACAGATGGCTTTAAGATTTTATCCAGACTCGTCAGAAGTCCTTCTACGATATTCTCTGGACACTCAGTCCTTATCTTCAGGCGCATTTGTTGTAGAACAGGTGGAAAATCATCTTTTAATATCTGGTGACCATAATCCACGAATGCTTTAATAAGCGTCGTATCTAATTCATATAAATCGTTTTCGTCATAATACAGATGCAAATCTGTAAACATTCGGAAGAGAACTTGATACTCACTGGCAGAATTTGCTCTTTTCAATAGCTGCAATAGGATGACCGAAGATACGGATTGGTATAGCTCATATTCCTGATCAAGTAACCAAAAGGAGAGTTTCAAGCCTGAACAAAGGTTGAATTTCAAGGTTTCATACAACAACTCATGTGCAGCCCGATATGCTGTTCGTGTCTCCGCTATTTCATCTAAATACCTTAGGCGCGTCGTCATCCAATGAATATACGCCACTGCATGTTCAGGGTCTCGTTGCATAGCCTCCCCTAACCAACCTGCAAAAAGACTCGGCTGATAATCCTTCCGATATCCTACACCAAATGTTTCTTCTATCATCTGATGGAAATAATCCTCCGCCTTGTCATAGCACTTCATTTCAAGCCATCCGCGTCCTTGTTGCAGGGCCTCGTTGGCACGACCGTCTAAATCCTTCCAAGTCATCATCAAAGCATCCACCTGAGACAATTGACGTTTACACCAATCGGGGTCGTAACCTTCTTTGAATAGTGTAAGAATAGCCTCTCTTCTTGATGCGCCATCAGCACGGCACGTTTCTGAAATAAAATAATGTTCAAAGACATGTGCCACTCTTTCGAGCATATCTTCTCCAAAGCACGCAGCCATCTGGATTACAAACGCATAAAAGTCTTTCCTTTGTTGTGAAAGCGTATATGCAAATTTGTTATGATGTGGTCTCCATGCTTCTAGGTCATCATAATAACGGATGCTGTGCGTTATTAAGGAGATGAAACTGCTATCCCGAACTCCCGTCTGAGCCTTTCCTGCCATCTGAGCAATACTGAATACTCGACGAGCATAATTCACCATCAAGTCGTTGTCTTCGTGTTCAGAATTGTCTGGTACTAATACCGTCATGTTATCTTGGTATCCATATTTCGCTCTAGTTCTTACATAGAAAATGTGAGGCTCCAGTGTTTCAAATAGCTGTCCAACTTCATTCTGATAATAGGATCCAATTTCCTCCCACGCTATCTTTTCCAAATAAGCTTTCACCGTTTCAGCAGGTTGGTCGCTTCGTTGAGCCAGATCCACCATAACAAGTTGAATAATACCAGCTTGGCCTATAATAGCATGCAATCTCTCTGCGTCGGCAAAATATCGCGACATCTTTTCTTTCTCACCATCGTGCTTACTCAGATGTACGATGGCTTTTTCATAGGCATGGAATAACAATGAAAGACACCTGCTGTCTGCTTGAAGAGTTTTTATCATCCCCTCAAACTCAGGCCAACGTTCCTGTTCTGCCAACGACTCCAAATATGCATGTATTAATGTCAGTTTGAAACTATCACCGTCAAAGGGGTCCTGGTCATGTATGGCAAAAGACTCCAAATAAGGTATAAATAATGCTATCTGCTTTTCTATGTCGGCCCAGTCAAGAAAAAACCCAGCAGTATTTACCCATTTCGTCAGATATTCTTCTTTGTTTTGGAGGTCCCGAAACCTATTATGGTGTTCTTCGGGCTTATGCGACAGGAAATCAGGGAATGACAATGTAAAAAGAATGTTCGCTTCATCCTTATCACCGACTCTAAGATATTCAATTGCAAGTGTCAGCGCATACGTCTGCGAACAGTGCAATTGTCTGTCTTCCCTGACGATTGCTTTGGCTAACGTACTTCGACCTGTATGAATAAACTCTTCTATCAGTGAGAGAACTGAAAGATCTTGATTATCCATCTGCGTTATCTGATTTTCAAAAAGTAGATAGCGAATCAACAGGTATGGGTCTCTACGTTTACGCGCTATTTCCACACCCCTTTCCAAATCACGCTGTATACTCCATAATGGACGGTAGTTCTGAGCCTGTTTAAACAATACTTCTGGAGTCAACGACGTTAAGAACTGATCATACTCCTCTGCGCTATATAAATAATAGCCCTTGTCCCAACCTTCTTTGAAGTATTCTGCCAACCGTTCGTAATATTCAATATCCTTGGCTTTAGAGAACCTACCCGTCAGAACATCTTCAGATGTCTTGTTCAGCAAATACTGTCTGAACGAGTTATGGAAGAACGTAAGCGATTGACTGCCTTTGTCATATATAAACAGATGCCGCATGTGGTTCATAATGTCAAGCAAAGCATCTTCTGGACACAATGCCCTTACATCATCCATCTGCATATTACCACAAATTCTGGCTACAAGCCCCATTGCATCTCTTACTGCGTACGTTTCTAATCGAGTACCAACTATTCGTGCATAGTAATCCTCCACCTCCTCAGGAGTATCATCCATCATCTCTATTGCGATAGCACCTGAAACTGCAATATGGTTCAAAAGATATCGCAAATAAAGTGGATGCCCTTGGGATTTTTTCCAGCACTTTTCAAACAATTCATTTGTTAT
>Ga0265298_10010956_pt1 | contig 10658 bp, 9 predicted proteins | sample AusTroGonzalo_MG_3_FD_193486 | JGI IMG/M metagenome (GOLD analysis project Ga0265298, IMG submission 193486) | Bovine rumen microbial communities from tropical cattle in Woodstock, Queensland, Australia - Gonzalo_01 | ecosystem: Host-associated > Mammals > Digestive system > Stomach > Rumen ...
CATCACTCGGCAAAACGCGGCAAAATGCGGCAAATCGAGGCCGCCAAAAGTAGTAGAAAAGTAGTAAAACGGGTTTTTCTGCTACCGGAATTTCTTCTTCAAGAATACCATATGCGGCGCTCCCCGGGCAACAAAAAAACCGGCCACTTTCGCAGCCGGAGTCAAATTCGTTGTCCATGTCGTGCGCGGTGCGTGAGGCGGGGATCCCGCCTGCGGTGCGTGCGCGATTCCTATCATCCTGCCCGGAACATCTTCTTGTTCATCTTCGTCTCTTCCTGCCTGCCCATCATTTTTTCCTGCTACTTCCGGGCGTTTTCCAACTCCTGCATCCGTCCCATTTCTTCAGCTGCTTCTTCCAGGCCAAGGTGTGTGTACGTATTCATCGTCACGCTATGCTCGTTTGTCTTATCGGTAATAATGATCAATCCGTACAGTCACCAACAGGGAGCTGACACGCCCGTTCTGCCGCCTATCACAGGCCCCGGACTGCATCCGAAACGGCCTCGCTGAAGGTGGGGTGCGGGCGGACAGTCTTCGCCATATCCTGCACGGTCAGTCCCGCGGAAAGCGCCATGGTGAACTCGCTGACGATGTCTGTTGCGCGCTCGCACATCAGTTGCGCGCCGAGCAGTTTCCCTGTTTCCTTTTCAAACGTAACACGGATATATCCGCGTTCTCCGCCTGCAATCACAGTCCTGCCGTTGGCGCCCATCAGAACCTTCCGGCTGTCCGCGTCGATTCCTGCAGCCTTTGCCTCGTCCGGGCTCATGCCTACGCAGGCGATTTCAGGTTCTGTGTAGATACAGGAAGGGATCCGTTGCACATCTTCCGCAGCCGGCAGACCGGCCATGATCCTGACCGCGTTCCGTCCTTCCGCGGCAGCCGCGTGAGCAAGCATGATGCCGCCGGTCACATCCCCGATGGCATACACCCCCGGCACACTTGTCTCATACCGTTCGTTTACGAGCAAACGGCCCCGTTCCGCCTCGGGCAGGATCCCTCCGGCAAAGAGCCCTTCCGTATACGGGCGCCTGCCCACACAGACCAGTACCAGGTCCGCTTCCGCGGTTTCCTGTTTTTCCGCGGTGTATTCGCAGATCAGTCCGCCGCCTTCCCGCTGCCGTATGGTTTCCACCTTCGCGCCGGTGCATACCGTGATCCCGCGCTTCTTCATGAGCATCTTCAGGCTTTGGGCCAGCTCGCGGTCCAGGTTCGGCAGCAGCTGCGGCATTGCCTCAATCACGGTCACTTTCGTGCCCAGAGCTTCATACAGCGCGGCGAATTCCACACCGATCACACCGCCCCCGATAACGACCAGGCTGCCAAATGGTTTTTCGTTTTCCAGCAGTTAGTTGCTGGTAACCACACCCGGCAGATCAACGCCGGGGATCGGCGGTTTCACCGGCCGGGAGCCCGTTGCAAGCAGAATCCTGCCGGATGTCAGCATCCGCTCTCCTTCCCCGGTACGCACCAGTACCCGGCCTTCCCCGCAGACAACGCCGAAGCCGCGGATCAGCTCCACCTTCTTCCGCTTCGCGGTATCTTCAATCCCTTTGCGAAGCTGAATCACCACATCCTTTTTCCGTTCCTGCATCCTGCACAGGTCATATGAGACATCCTTTGCGCAGATGCCGGATGCTTCCGCATTTTTCATGCTCCGGTACAGTTCCGCGGCATGCAGCAGCGCCTTGGTCGGAATGCAGCCCCGGTTCAGGCAGGTTCCGCCCGGTTCTTCTTTTTCGATCAGCGCTGTCTTCATCCCCAGATCCGCCGCCTCAAAGGCAGCCTCGTATCCACCGGGACCTGCGCCGATCACAATCAGATCATATTCCATCTTCGTGCTCTCCTGTTTCTCTTCCGCGGTTTTCCCCACGCTGCGCCTTACTCCTGTTCAGTATTCTACACAATCCGCGTACGGAGCAGTTCCGCTATGTCCTGTGCTGTCTGTATCCGCAGCTCCCGTCCTGTAACGGCAGCCTCTTCAGAGAGGGTCGCACCGGCCGCCCGTTCTGCCAGTTCCGCACCGCTGTACGGGCAGTCCCTCAGCGCGTCCCGGACGGAACGAATCAGGCTTTCGTCCATCGCGTCTGACACACAGTCTGTCTGTACGACACGGTTTCCGCGCACAAGCATCTCCAGCCGGATGCTTCCCCATTCATACCGGTTCTCCAGCGCCGCGGTAAACGGAATCCGCGGCGGAAACAGCCACGCTTCGGAAGAAAGCGCCGTGGATTCCCGCACAATATCCGTTTCACGCAGCCGGTTCCGCTCCAGCTTGCACACCGGCAGGCCGTATACCTCTCCGAAGGCGCCGATGATCGCTGTTTTCAGCCGGTCTGCGGTGATATCACGGCAAATCTCCTTCAGGTTCACTACCCGGGACCGTACCGACGCGACCCCTTTCGACTGAAGTTTTGTCCCGGACACGGTAAGATATCCTGTCATGGCATCCATATCCACGTCCAGCATGATGGTCCCGTGATGGCAGCAGCAGCCCCGGGTTTCGAAATACGCATTGCCGGAGAACTTCCGTCCCCCTGTTTCAAGGTCGTTCCTTCCCGTCCTTTCCGCTGTGACGCCTGCTTTCTCCGCCGCGCGCAGAATCACCCTGCTCTGCTTTTCCAGATCATAGTCCGGCTTTCGGACGGCAAATGAAAAGTTCAGGTTGCCGAGATCATGGTACACCGCCCCGCCTCCGGAGAGGCGGCGGGCAAGATGCCCGCCGTCTTTTTCCAGCTGCCGTACGCTGCATTCCTCCCAGGCATTCTGGTTCCGGCCGATTACCACCGTGCGCTGATTCTGCCACAGGAAAAGGATGCATTCTCCCTCCCGGACATCCAGCGTGAGAAGCTTTTCAGTCGCAAGGTTTCCGTATGGGTCCGTGCAGTCCGTGTCGATCCACTTAAGCGCCGAAATCATAGCGTACCACCGGCTTCCGTGCAGCCTTTACCTCGTCCGGCCTGCGCACCCGGGTGGCGGCGGGCCGTTCGTGCATATGTTCCGGATCCGCTTTTGCCTCCTCCATGACCTTCCGGAAAACCGTGACCGCCTCATCCAGTGTCTCCATGGTTTCCGTTTCCGTCGGCTCCACCATCAGCGCCTCGTGAACAATCAGGGGGAAATACATGGTCGGCGGATGCATACCGTAATCCATCAGCGCCTTGGCCACATCAAGCGCCGACACGCCGGTTTCATGCTTCATCTGCTCCAGGGTGATCACAAACTCATGCATGCATGTGGCGTCATATGCCATCGGGTACAGATCCTTCAGGCGGTTCATCATGTAATTCGCGTTCAGCACCGCGTTGGAAGCGGTTTCGGCCACGCCTTCACGACCGATAAACATCAGATAAGCCAGCGCCTTCACAACCACCAGGAAGTTGCTCCCGAAACTGCGCACATCCCCGATCCGGTTTTCATTTTCCGTTCTGTGCAGCATACCGTCTTCTTCCCGGATCCGGATGCCCGGAAGGAATTCCTTCAGGAAGGCCTTGCATCCGGAGGGTCCGCTTCCCGGGCCTCCGCCGCCGTGGGGGGTTGCAAAAGTTTTATGCAGATTGATATGCACCACGTCAAACCCCATATCTCCCGGCCGCACGATACCCATGATCGCATTCAGGTTTGCGCCGTCATAATAATTCAGGCCGCCAGCCTCATGGACGATCTTCGTGATTTCCGAGATATTCGGATCAAACAGACCCACCGTATTGGGATTGGTCAGCATCAGACCTGCTGTATCCGGTCCGACGGCGCTGCGCAGCGCCTCCAGGTCCACATAGCCGCGGCTGTCGGAGGGAATGTTCAGTACTTCAAAGCCTGCCATCGCCGCGCTCGCGGGATTTGTGCCGTGGGCTGAGTCCGGAACGATGATCTTTGTCCTTGCCGTATCCCCCCTCGAACGGTGCCAGGCCTTGATCAGCAGCAGCCCGGTAAACTCTCCGTGGGCGCCGGCCGCGGGCTGCAGCGTCATGGCGTCCATGCCGGTAATTTCACAAAGATACTGTTCCGCCAGCCGCATCACTTCCAGGCAGCCCTGGACGCTTTCATCCGGCTGCAGCGGGTGTACATCCGTGAACCCGGGCTGGTTTGCCGCCGTCTCCAGTACCGCAGGGTTATACTTCATGGTACAGGAACCCAGCGGATAGAATCCGCCGTTCACGCCCCGTGTTTCCCCTGCCAGCTCCGTATAGTGGCGGTCCACCTGGTTTTCGGACAGTTCAGGAAGCCGCAGCGGCTTTCCCCGCAGCGGAAAATCAAGGGAGATCTGCGGGGGCTCCGGAAGATAGGCAGTGCTTCTTCCGGGCACGCTTTTTTCAAAAATCAGTTTCATGCCTGCAGCACCTCCTTCACAACGGCGGCCGCCCTTTCAATCTCTTCCGGTGTATTCATTTCCGTGGCGCACCAGAGCGTCTTTCCGTCTCCCAGCGGCAGTCCGCCCAGGATGTCCGCCCTGTCCAGCGCCGAGAGGATCCGTTCCGCCTGCGCCTCATCCGCCGCCTGCATCACGAATTCATGGAAAAACGGACGATCATGCACCGGCTTCAGTCCGCTTTCCGTAAGCTTTGCCTTCAGGGCTGCGGCGTTGGCATGACAGGCAAGGGCCGCCCTTATCAGGTTCTCCGGTCCCATGGCGGCCAGATAAACCGCCGCTGTAAGGGCACAGAGCGCTTCGTTGGAACAGATATTGGAGCCGGCCTTTTCCCGGCGGATGTGCTGTTCCCTGGCCTGCAGGGTCAGCACATAGCAGCGGTTCCCGTTGATGTCCGTTGTCTCTCCGACGATCCTGCCGGGCAGTTTGCGCATCATCTTTTCATCCGCGGCCATGAATCCCAGATAGGGTCCGCCGAAGCTCAGCGGCAGTCCCAGGGGCTGCCCTTCTCCTACGGCGATGTCCGCTCCGGTCTCACCCGGGGTTTTCATCACTGCCAGAGCGATCGGATTACAGCTCATGATCAGCTTCGCTTTCGCCTCATGCATTATGTCAGCCGCGGCATCCGCGTCCTCGATGCATCCATAGCGGTTCGGCTGCTGCAGAAGCAGACAGGCCGTCTCCCCGTCCGTCAGCTGCTTCAGGGCGTCCGGATCCGTCACTCCATCTTTTTCCGGTACAACAGTTACCTCTGCGTCCCGGCCGAAGCTGTATGTGCGTACGACGGACAGGATCTTCGGATCCACCGTCGCGGAGACAAGCACCTTTTTCCTTGTTTTTTCCCGGCACATCTCACAGGCTTCCGCTGCCGCAGTCGCACCGTCATACACGCTGGCATTCGCCGCAGCCATGCCGGTCAGTTCGCAGATGTCCGTCTGAAACTCAAAGATCGACTGGAGCACGCCCTGGCTGATCTCCGCCTGATAAGGCGTATAGGCAGTGCGGAATTCCTCCTTGCCGGTCACTTCCTTCACAATAGAGGGAATATAATGACGGTATGCGCCGGCGCCCCTGAAGACAGTGGCATACACCCGGTTTTTCCGCGCGGCAGCCTTCGCTGCCTGCGTTACTTCCATCTCGGTCTTCCCTTCCGGCAACTGCAGCGGTTTCTTCAGGCGCAGTTCCTCCGGTATACAGGCATACATTTCATCAAAGCTCTGAAAACCGCAGCTTTCAAGCATTCTTTGCTGTTCTGCCTTTGTGTTCGGAACATATGTGCTCATATGCCGTTCTCCTTTCGGATTGGTCAGCCTTCCTCTGTGATAAAAGCCTCGTATTCCTCCGCAGTCATCAGCCCGTCAGTATCCGTGACGTCCTCCGCCAGCACGAACCATGCGTCATACGGTGCCTCGTTCATCTTCTCCGGCGCGTCCGACAGGGCTTCATTGACTTCCTTCACTTTGCCGGACACCGGCGCATTCACGTCGGAGACTGCCTTCACGGATTCCACATCGGCAAACGGTTCGCCGGCCTGCAGGGAATCCCCCGCGGAGGGCAGGTTTACAAACACCAGGTCTCCCAGCTGATCCTGTGCGTAATCCGTTATGCCGATATACGCCGTCCCGTCCTCCTGGAGTCTGACCCACTCATGCGTTCTGGAATACTTCAGTTCCTTTGGAAAATTCATGGTAACCCTTCCTTTCTTCCGCCTGCGCATCAGCGCCAGGCATGCTATTTTATTATCTTATTTTTTATAAAACGGCAGTTTAACAACTTCCGCATCCACCATACGTCCCCGCACATCCACCTGCACCGCTGTGCCGACAGCGCTGTATTCCCTGTCAATAATCGCCATAGCGGCAGGATAACCGATATACGGACAATGCGTGCCGGATGTGGTCTGGCCGATCTTCCGGCCTTCTGCATACACGTCCTGATGCTCCCGCATAATGCCTTTCCCGACAGCTTTCAGGCCCACACGGCACTGTGCCGGAGTTCCCCCGGCCTCCAGCGCCGCTTTCCCGATAAAGTCAGCTTTGTCCATTTTGACAAAGTACCCCAGTCCCGATGTCAGCGGGGAGATCGTATCGCTCAGCTCATGCCCGTACAGCGGCATGCCTGCTTCCAGGCGCAGGGTGTCCCGGGCGCCCAGCCCGCAGGGAATCACCTCTTCCTCCCCCGCCTCCAGCAGCAGGTCCCAGAGTTTTTCCGTTTCCCCCGCCGGGGTATACAGTTCAAACCCGTCAGAACCGGTATATCCGGTACGTGAAACAATGCAGTTCACGCCTCCGACATCCCTGTCCCACAGGGCGGTGTAGTTCTTCCGCGGGATGTTCTCTTCCGCGGTCAGCTTCAGCAGGATACGCTCCGCAAACGGGCCCTGGAGCGCAATCTGGCCGTAGGCGTCCGAAACGTCCTCCACAGCAGTGCTGTCTGATACATGCGCTTTGATCCAGGCGACATCCTTCTCCCGGTTGCTGGCGTTCACCACCACAAAGTATTTGTCTCCGGTAATCCTGTAGACGATCAGGTCGTCCACCGTTCCGCCCTGTTCGTTGCACATGGGGCTGTAACGCGCCTGCCCGTCCTCCATGACGGTGTAATCATTCGTGAGCAGCCGGTTCAGATCGCTGACTGCACCCGGCCCCTGCATGATGACCTCACCCATATGGGATACATCAAACAGGCCACAGGCCGTGCGCACGGCCATGTGCTCGCGGATGACGCCGGTTTTGTACTGTACCGGCATCTCAAAGCCGCCGAACTCCACCATTTTTCCGCCGCACCGCAGATGCGCCTCATACAGAGGTGTCCGTTTCAGTTCCATGAGATTCCCTCCTTTTTTTAGTGCTGACCTGTGTCTCCGCAACCATAAAAGGACTCACAGCACCACGCGTTCTGCGTTTTGCCTGCGAGCCCTGTCATTGTACCTGAAAGATTCAGCCGCCTGATACCCGTGAAACGGCAGCCTTGCTTCTTCGGTGTGATATCACTTTCCAGGGATACGTCCGTGCCCGGTTCTTTCACCTGAGAGTATTGCCCCTTCGGTTCCCGCGCACCTGCCGGCCGCGGGCCTCTCCCAGACACATCAATCGTAATTGTATTGTAGCACAAACCGGAAAAAAGTCAAAGTCCCCGGCAGGTTTTTCATTTTTCCGGTATCGCGCGGTTCGTTATGCGGTTCCGGTTCCACAGAAGCATTCTTTTCCCTGCCGCCCGGATTTGTTCCGCTTTTCCGGGTATTGATTATAAGTCTGTGACGACGGATTCGCCTTGCCTTTCCAGAGAGAAGGCGATGGCTTGCATCAGTTTCATAACGGGCAGGTGCTCGCGAAGCGCGCTGACCGTCTCCTCATCCCGCAGCCAGCGGGTCATGATCCGCTTATTGCTGGTGCTGTTGTAGACCTCAGGATAGACCTTTTTCGTCTCATATTCCTCATCGGGAAGCAGCTTGGGGTTGGCTCTCGTAATGATGTGCGGCTTGACCGGAACATGCTCCACGAATTTTCCGTCGTCACGGGGAATCTTGTAGCACTTGACGCTGGCCGCGAAGAGCGTGGACAGCTGGATTTCCATATCCAGATTGGATACCCGGCCGTTCTTATTGTACAGCTTCTCCGGAAACTCCTTCCAGGTTCTGACGGAGGGCGTCGTCTGCTCCATTAAGCTTCATTTCCCAAAAACCTGCTGGTTATGATCCCGTCGATGAACTGCGCCACTGTACCGACAAGAACAGTGAACATCGTGGCAATCGAAGCAGAGAAGAACATTTTGGAGATTACATCTCCATGCCGATGACTTCCTGATTCTTCCAAATCCTTCATGGTTAAGTATCCTTTTCTGAAGTGCTGTCAGCATAACACTGTGAGCAACCGGAGTCAGCTTCGCAGTCCGCCTGTCATCCCCTGAGCCGCTTTACTCTTTCATTCACGGTCTTCATAAACTCTTCCTCGGAAAGACTGGGATCTCTTGTCCCCAGGATCAGATCGCACGGGAGCTTGTCACATTCGCCGCATGAATGGAAACCGTTCTGAATCCTGCAGCAATCATAAATAGGGCACGCTTTCCCTTCCGGCGCGTGGAACACTTTCCCGCATACGGCATTGCAGCCCTGGCACATTTTGCCGTAGCAGTAACATGTGCTGCAGTCAGACCCGCAGCAACTGATCAATTTATTCCGCCCCGTCATATCAGGTATCTCCTTTTCCCGGTATTATGCGTCACCTTTTGCCATAAACGCTTCGATCTCATCCGGATCCCTGATGATATCCTTCGACAGGACCTCGCACCCGTCCTCAGTAATCAGCAGATCATCCTCGATACGGATGCCGATCGCTTCCTCATCGATGTACAATCCCGGCTCATTGCTGATGACCCAGCCGGGCTGAAGCACATCGCCTGCCAGAGAGATGTCGTGCACATCGATCCCGATGGGGTGGCTCACACTGTGCATATAGTATTTACCTACCTCAGAGGCATCCTGGATCATACCCAAGGCAATCAGGCCCTCCCCGAGAACCTGGCACGCGACAGCGTTCAGATCTCTTGTGGTGATACCCGGCTTCGCGGCCGCGGCAACCGCCTCGTTTGCCTTCAGCACCAGCTCATAAATCTCCCGCTGCCTCGGGCTGAACTTTCCGTTTACCGGATAGGTTCTCGTAATGTCGCTGCTGTAGTTTTCATACTTTGCGCCAAGGTCAAGCAGGATCAGTGAGCCGTCCTGCACCTCGCAATGGTTTGTTTCATAGTGCATCATGCAGCTGTTGATACCGGAGCCGGCGATCGTGGGAAACGCCTGGCGCTTCGCGCCCAGCCGTCTGCATGTATACTCGAAGTCTGCCTACACCTGATATTCCATCATGCCCGGCTTCAGGTTCCTCATCACATATTCCAGGCCCTGGCGGGTAATATCCAGTGCTTTGCGGATGCTCTCCACTTCCTGCGCGTCCTTCTGTTCCCTCAGCGGTACGCAGACCGTATGCAGGTCCTTCAGGATCACATGCGGATAGGCCTGCCTGAACCGTTCCGCCATCACCATATTGTAATCCGGCAGATCGTTCATCTGGCAGCGGTACAGGTCGAAATACACCTGCTCCACACGGAAGTACCCGGCAAAGCCGCTGATCGCGCCTTCCAGGCTGTCCGTATATCGTACGTCCTCAATCCCGGAGACAGCCTGGACTTCCTCCTTGGTGGGCATTTTTCCGGTCCACCGCTCAGACAGCGGATCCGGCTCTTCGATGAACAGGATCTCCCGTGTCTTTTCTGCCATCTTATATGCCAGAAACGCCGTGTTTTCCCGTTCCAGCCCTGTCAGGTAGAAGAACTGGCTGTTGACCACAAAATCATAATATTCGTCCTCGTTGGTATGAATGGGGATCCCGGCATAGGCGATCACCAGCGTGTTTTCCGCCAAAGACTGATACAGTCTTTCCCTGTGCTCCGCAAATGACATGTTGTTCTCATCCTTTCCTGATGCTATGAATTATTTGGCCTTTTGCCTGCCGCGTTTCAGACTTTTCCATCAACCTCTCAGCGCTGTTTACGTGGCAAATGAAAAGCACTTTTACCATAGTCAGTCTTTCTCCGTTGCGATAAATCTGAACAGCGGATCTCCGTTGTCCTCCGTGCCGTACTGAACCATCCCGCCTTTTTCCATAGCTCGCCTGGAAGCGATGTTGTCCTTGTCGCATCCTCCGTGCACACCGGGAAGGCCGTAATCCTCCGTTGCTATTCTCAGCAGTTCCTTCACGCACTGTGTCCCGTATCCCCTGTTGCGATATTCTTCATCCAGCAGGATAAAGATCTCCGGTTCCGTATGGCTTCTCCTGCCGTCCAGACCGCACCAGCCCATGATCGTATCCGGATCTTCCGTTCCGCAGACTGCCAGGCAAAGGTGATGGATACATCCCCTTGTGTTTTTCGCATGGTTATCGCGCATATAGGAGATCGCGCCGCGCGCCTCCTCCTCAGAGACAGGGCGGTGGTCGGAAGGCCATGTCCGGGCTACTTCAGGTAAATCCTTTTCCGTAACAGTGCGAAGGATCACTTGCTTTTCTTTGCTTTTATCCGCTGCTTTGATTTCCGCCATTTCCGCGATCAGTTCCTCCAGCGGACGGTATTCGCCGCCCCACCACTCAAAAACATGCATCCCTTCATCTTCCAGTACAGGGCCGGTCAGTTTCATCTGAATGCCCAGTTTTCTCAGCAGGCTCTCCCGGTCAACCGGAACCGCGTCGCCGGGTGTCAGTTGAGAAAAGGCTTCATAGGAGACACCAAAGACGACATT
>Ga0265298_10010957_pt1 | contig 10658 bp, 9 predicted proteins | sample AusTroGonzalo_MG_3_FD_193486 | JGI IMG/M metagenome (GOLD analysis project Ga0265298, IMG submission 193486) | Bovine rumen microbial communities from tropical cattle in Woodstock, Queensland, Australia - Gonzalo_01 | ecosystem: Host-associated > Mammals > Digestive system > Stomach > Rumen ...
AATCCTCCGGTCGGCGCCCTCCTCGAACACGCTGTTGGGCCCCCCCGAGAGTATGACGCCGACCGGAGGATTCTCGCGAAGCTTCTCGGCGGTAGTCTCGCAGCTGACGATTTCGGAATACACCTCCATCTCACGTATGCGACGGGCGATGAGCTGCGTGTATTGCGAGCCGTAGTCAAGTATTGCGATCCACTGCTTCATTTAAGAACTCCTTTTTTGTGCAGATCATTAATTATACCAAAAATCGTTATGGTATAATATGGGCATGTTTGCAGCATTATGCCTTTTAGCCGCGATGACGTTTGCGGACAGCAAGACCCTGGCGGTCCAGATAAGCCTGGATCGGGAGGGCCTTTCGTGCAACACGATAGACGGGCAGTGGGGCCGCAAGTCGCAGTCCGCACTCGAACGCTACTGCGCCCGCCATTCGCTGGATGTGCCGCCCACACCCGAGGAGGCGTACGACACCATACCTGCGCTCAGGGGCGGGGACAAGCTGCTGTTCAGGTACGAGACCGTTACACAGGCCGATCTCGACGCGCTTGTGGCGATGCCTAGCGATCCGGCGGACAAGGCCGCGCTGGATCTCATGGGATATTCTACGATACAGGAGATGTTCGCGGAACGCGGGCATCTGAGCCGCAGAGCGCTGGAGCGTCTGAACCCCGGCGTCAACTGGGCCACCGTGATGCCTGGCACGAAAATAAGGCTGCCGGACTTTCCGCCGATGGACGAAGAGCTGTCCGTATGGCCCAAGGGAAGTGCCGGCGCACCCAAGCGTCCCGAGGCCGCCATCGTCAAGGTGTCGCTCTCCCGCTTCGAGATAACGACGTTCGACAGGAACGGCGATCTGATAGCGCTCTTTCCGTGCTCTATAGCGAAGAGCAAGTCAAAGCTGCCGCCGCACGGCGAATTGCGCATAGTCAACCAGATCGCACGGCCGAACTACACCTATACGCCGGACTACACTCCACCCGGACAGAAGGTCTCCCGCTACATCTGGCCGGCAGGACCGCGCTGTCCCGTCGGAGTGGCATGGCTCGGACTGGACCTGCCGGGCTACGGTATACACGGGACCCCCCGCCCCGAGTCAATAGGCCGTGCAGAATCGCACGGATGCTTCCGCCTCTCCAACTGGAACGCCGCACGGCTTTACGCCCTCTGCCCGATAGGCACGACCGTCGTAATCGAGCCTTGACGCAACGAGGCGCTCCGGTGGAACCGGGGCGCCTCGAATCCATGTAGCAGCTTCCGCTCTCGCTTACTTGAAGTAGCGGTTCAGCAGGCCCTCGAAGCCTGCACCATGGCGGGCTTCGTCCTTGGCCATCTCATGCACCGTGTCATGGATCGCGTCGTAGCCCAGCTCCTTCGCGCGCTTGGCGATGGCGAGCTTGGCGGCGCAGGCGCCCTGCTCGGCATCAGCGCGCATGGCGACGTTCTTCTTTGTGGAGTCAGTCAGAACCTCGCCGAGAAGCTCGGCGAACTTGGCGGCGTGCTCTGCCTCCTCGAACGCATAGCGCTTGAACGCCTCGGCGATCTCGGGATAGCCCTCGCGCTCGGCCTGGCGGGACATCGCGAGGTACATGCCTACCTCGGCGCACTCGCCGTTGAAGTGATCCTTGAGCCCCTGCGTAACCTCGGCGTCCTCAACCTTGCCTGCGCCAACGGTGTGCTCGCAGGCCCAAACCTTCTTGCCGGCCTGGGCATCCTGGCAGCTGAACTTGGCGCCGGGAACACCGCACTGGGGGCACTTCTCGGGAGGCGTCTCGCCCTCATAGACATACCCGCAAACGGGGCAAACCCATCTCTTCATCTTAAGTTTCCTTTCTTTGTTTGTTAAGAAATAGTATATCCTATTTCTCTCAAGAGCGCAAGTGGAATAAGAAGGAGGCCTCAAATGGCAACACCGCCGGGTCAGAAAATTTTCGATTGGTGCTCGGGGCGGGACTCGAACCCGCAAGGATCTCTCCACATGCACCTCAAGCATGCGTGTCTGCCAATTTCACCACCCGAGCAGGTAGTTGAAACGGGAGATAGTATACTATTTCTTGCCGACGAATGCAAGGGGGTAAAGTAGAAAAATTTCAAGAAAGAGACAGAGGGCGTCTCATCGCGATTTCCGGGCAGGTGAACGGATCGGTGTGCTTGGCGCAATTTATGCAGCCGGTGTACAACTTATGCATCACCTTGGTCTTCGGTATCTCCACAAACCCTAAAGAACTGAAGAACTCCGGCGCAAACGTCAACGCAACCACATCTCTGGGCTGGAACGCCGCCACGCGTGCTATTATGGCCTCGACAAGCGCACGCCCGATTCCACGCCTCCTGAATGCGCTCTTCACGGCAAGGGATTGAACCTCGATGGTCGCAGCCTCCGCATCTCCGAATTCCGGATGCACCTGATATGCTGCACAGCCAACCATTTCACCATGCGATTCGGCTATGAAGAAGCGATCGATATTCTCCACTATGTTGCCCAACGACCGAGAGACCAGCTGGTCGCGGTTTAGATGTATGATCGCGAAAAGCTTCTCGGCGTCGCCAAGAACCGCGCTCCTTATCGAAAACCCACCTTCCAACCTGCCGCCTCCTCAAACGATCTTGGCTAGCTCGCCGGCAAGCCCTACGTACGTGGCAGGCGTCAGTTTGAGCAGTCGTGCCTTGTCGGCCTTCGGCAGGGGCAAGGCTTCGATGAAGTCGTGCATGATCTTGTCGGTAACACGGCGTCCGCGCGTAAGCTCCTTGAGGCGTTCGTACGGATGGTCCATCCCGACCTTGCGCATTACGGTCTGGATTGGCTCTGCGAGAACCTCCCAGTTGCGTTCCAGATCTTCGGCAAGCCTGGACTCGTTGAGTTCAAGCTTGCCGAGACCCTTCATCGTAGAGCGCACGGCTATGAGCGTATAGCCGAACCCGACACCCATATTGCGCAGCGTGGTTGAGTCCGTAAGGTCACGTTGCATTCGGGATATGGGCAACTTGCGGGCCATGAAGCCCATTACCGCGTTGGCAAGGCCGAGATTGCCCTCGGAGTTCTCGAAGTCTATCGGATTGACCTTGTGCGGCATCGTGGACGAGCCTACTTCACCCTTTATCGTGCGCTGCTTGAAATAGCCCATTGAGACATACGTCCACACGTCGCGGTCGAAATCGATGAGCACGGAGTTCCAGCGCTCTATCGCATCAAAAAGCTCTGCAATCCCGTCATGCGACTCAATCTGCGTGGTAAGCCTGTTCTGCCTGAGCCCGAGGGATTCTATAACCTTGCGCGAAAGCGCCTCCCAGTCGACATTGGGATAGGCGGAAAGGTGCGCGTTGAAGTTGCCGACCGCGCCATTCATCTTTGCCGGCATTACAAGGCGGTCTATCTCATCCGCCTGACGGCGCAGACGGGCGACCACGACAGCCAGCTCCTTGCCGACCGTAGTGGGCGACGCCGGCTGACCATGGGTGTGCGCGAGCATCGGGACATCGGCGTACTTCTTGGCCATGTCGGCTATCATGCCGGTCATCTCGTCCATCGCGCCGCGAAGCACCGCCTTGCCGTCGCGAAGCATCAGCGCGTGCGACATGTTGTTTATGTCCTCGCTGGTGCAGGCGAAGTGGATGAACTCGCTACGGCTTGCGAGCGAAGTCCCGGCGACCTTCTCCTTGAGAAAGTACTCGACCGCCTTCACGTCGTGGTTCGTGGTCGCCTCGATCTCCTTGACGCGCAATGCGTCAGGCTGGGAAAACCTGGAGGCCATTTCGCGCAGAGTCTTGCGCTCCGCCTTGGAGAGTGGCTTGCACTCCTTGATCTGCTTGGCGTCGCACAGGGCCTCAAGCCACGAGCACTCGACCAATATGCGACGCTTTATGAGGCCGTATTCGGAGAAGATCTCCTGGAACTCGTTGCACTTGGATGAATAGCGGCCGTCAATCGGGCTGACGGCCATGATGTTCGTCGGATTACTCATAGCGGCGGTATTATACCATATTTGACTTGAGGACACAGTAGCCACGCCTGCGGATGACATCAACAGACGGGAAATAGCGCTCCTGGACCGGTCGCAGTCCGGCATCGTTCTTGACTACCGTGTAGCACGCTCCACCAGACCTCAAAGAACGTCTGGCCGTCTCAAGGAATACCTCTGCTATGCGGTAGTCGGAATAATAGGGCGGGTTGCCCACAAAGATGTCAAAGGTGCCGTCCATACGGACTGGCGTCCCGTTGTCGGAGAGGACGACTTCCGCTGCGATACCGAGATTCGCCGAATTCAGAGTCGCCGCCTCTACCGCACGGGAGTGGGAGTCGACCATCACAAGGTCTATGCCTTTGACGGCGGACGCTACAAGGAATCCGACCAATCCGCAGCCGCAGCCCATGTCGAGAAGCCTGATGGTCTCGGGCCGACTCCCACATGCGGACAGTTCGCGGCTAACCACCTCAGCAAGCGCAAGGCCACCGTCATCCGGACGTCTGTGGCAGAAGCAGCCCGGGAAGCTCGTCAACTCAATGGGCTCAATCCCCGGAACGCTAGTCTTCCATTTGGAGGAGAAGTCGCGGATGCGTTTCGGATCGTCCAGCACCTTTTCGAGAAGAGCATTCCTGTCGCGCTCCTTGCCGTCGAAATCCAGATGGAATCGCGGCGACTTCAAATCTCCGCCAAGAAGCCTCGAAATCTCCTGCAGCAGGTCGAGCGCAAGTTCGCCGCTCATGAGCTTCGGACCTGTCTTGAAGTAGATCTCGTCCCAATCGCCTTCAGGCAGATGCGGCGAGCATACAACCTTGGCATGATGAGTCTTCTCTATGGCGTGGCGCTGGTATATGTCGAGAACGTGACAGGTCGCATCACCGTCGAGCAGGGACGAGGTGCGTTTTGTGCCGCGACGCCCCTTTTCGAACAAGTCGGACGCGCGATAGCCTACAAGCAGAACGCTCACAGCATGTCTGCCGTTTTTCTGAGACGCGCAAGCGTCTTGTCGCGGCCAAGTATCTCAAGCATCTCGAAAAGCCCGGGACCGTCCATGCGCCCAGACACAGCTACGCGGATCGGGTGCACCCAAGGGCCCATTCCATTGCCTTGGCTCAACTCCTTGATGACGGACTCTAGCGCAGGGGCAGACCAGTCCGCAACCTTCGAGAAGCACTCCACGAGATCAAGCAGAGTTTCCTTGACGCCGTCCTTCTTGAGACGCTTTTCAACTGACTTCGCATCGTACGGATAGGCGTCTGTGAAGAAGTATGCGATATTGCCGGGCATGTCGTTCAGGAACTTTGTCCTGACCTGCATCTGATCGATCAGCGCAGGCATGTTGAAATCGGCTGGGACGGACAGTCCGGCGGATTCGACGCGCTTGCGCAACTCTCCTTCGAATACGTTGCGCGGCAGACGCTTCACGTATTCGCCGTTCATCCACTGTAGCTTCTTGAGGTCGAACATGGCTGCCGTCACGTGCACGTTTTCAAGTTCGAAGAGCTTAACCATCTCGTCGCGGGTCAGCACCTCGCGGTCATCGCCAGGGTTCCACCCGAGAAGCAGAAGGTAGTTGAAGAGCGCGTCCGGCAAATAGCCCTGCTCGCGGAATTCGCCTACGAAGGCCGCACCGTCGCGCTTGGAGTACGGCTTGCCCTGCTGGTTGACGATCATCGAGAGATGCCCGTACTTTGGCACGGAGGCTCCGAGCGCCTTGAATATGCAGATGTGCTTGAAGGTGTTCTCTACGTGGTCGTCGCCGCGTATGATGTGGGTTACGCGCTGGTCAATATCGTCAACGACATTGGCTATGTGGAATATTGGAGATCCGTCAGAACGGACAATCGCGAAGTCCTGCACATCCTCCGCCTTCTTGGCCATATGACCCTTCACGATGTCATCGAACTCTATCACACCCTCCTTGGGCATGCGGAACATCGTCACGACGCCGGTCTTTCCGTCACGTGACGTCTTTTCGACCTTGTAGGCGTGACCGGACGCCAAAAGCTGATCAACAACCTCAAGGTGGCGCTTGACGTTCTTGGTCTGGTAGAAGACCTCCTCGTCCCAGTCGAGCTTCAGCCACTCCATGCACTCGAAGAGCGCCTGAATCGCCTCTGGCGTGGAACGCTCAAGATCGGTATCCTCTATGCGCAACAAGAACTTGCCACCCGTGTGACGCGCATAGAGCCAGTTGTAGATGGCGGCGCGTATGTTGCCGATGTGAACCTTGCCCGTCGGAGACGGCGCGAAACGAACTCGTATGTCTGACATGGATTTATGTGTTGAATATCAATGTTATCAAGCCAACGGCGATGCAGTAAGGACCGAACAACCAAAACCATTTCCCCTTCAGGGCGCTCACCAGGATCTTGAGCGAGAAGTAGCCTACGACCGCCGCCAGCAAACCACCGTACAAGGTAAGTCCCCAGCCGACATCAGCGGACTGCATAGGGGCGTCAGACTTCAGCAGCTCAAGCATCACACCACCCGCTATGAGGGGCGCGGACATCAGGAACGAGAATTCGGCGGCCTTTTCCGGATCAATCCTGCCGCCGCGGGCGCACGCAAGGGTCATGCCGCTGCGCGAAACGCCAGGCAGTATCGCAAGTGCCTGCCCGAGACCCATCAGCAAGGCCCTCAGCAGGCTTACGTCCTTCTTTCCACGAGGCAGATACTTCGTTCCCATGAGCACTGCGCCGGTGAACATCAAAAGTGCTCCGACCATGCGGACGTTTTCAAACATCCCGTCCACAAAGTCCTTGAAGCAAAAATAGATCAATACCGCCGGCAGCGTACTGGCGACGATCTTTGTCGCATAGAACCACTCGCTGCCACGAACGATTCGCCATATCGTAGTCCAGTAGAACACGAATATGCTGGCGAGCGTTCCGGCGTGCAGCATAAGGTCAAGCCGCATCCCAGGCTCGTTCACGCCAAGCAGATGCTGCCCAATGACGAGATGTCCGGAGCTGGATATGGGCAAAAACTCGGCGACGCCCTGCAGAATGGCCAGTATCGTGACCTCTAGCATGGCGTCGCCTTGTCCTCTGTCCCCTTCAACGCCTCAATCGGCGGTGAACGGACGGACCTTGCCTTCCTTGATTCTCTTCTGCACGACCTCCTCGGCGATAGCCTTCGGAACAGCCTCGTACTGCTTGAAGATCATTGTGAAGGTTCCGCGGCCCTGGGTGACCGTACGGATGGCGTTCGAGTAGCCGAACATCTCGCCTAGCGGGACGGTCGCCTTGATGAGCTTGACGCCGGCACGATCCTCCATACCCTCGACGCGTCCGCGCCTCTGGTTGATGGAGCCGTTCGCCGCGCCCATGTACTGTTCGGGAACAGCGACTTCGACATCCATCATCGGCTCGAGCAGCTGGGGCTTCGCCTTCATGAAGCCCTGCTTGAAGCACTGCATCGCGCATGTGATGAACGCGAATTCGTTCGAGTCGACCTCGTGGTAGCTGCCGAAGTATACCGTCGCCTTGACGTCCACGACAGGGAATCCCGCAAAAGGACCGCTCTCGAGCGCCTTCTTGACGCCCTTCTCGACCGCCGGAATGTATTCCGTCGGAATAACGCCACCCTTGACCTCGTTGACGAACTCGAAGCCTTTTCCAGGCTCCTGCGGCTCGAGCTTGAGGCAGACATGAGCGTACTGGCCGCGACCGCCGGACTGCTTGACGTGCTTGTACTCGTTGTCGACCGGCACCGTGATGGTCTCGCGGTAGGCGACCTGAGGCGCACCGACGTCGCAATCGACGTTGAACTCGCGTTTCAGACGGTCAACGATGACTTCGAGGTAGAGCTCGCCCATACCGGCGATGATCGTCTCGGAAGTCTCCTGGTCGAAGCTGACGACGAAGGTCGGGTCTTCCATCGCAAGCGCATGCAGCGCGACGCCGAGCTTCTCGTTGTCACCGCGGCTCTTCGGCTTGACTGCGACCGAGATGACGGGCGCCGGGAAGTCGATGGACTCGAGTGTGATGGGATGCTCAGGATCGCAAAGCGTGTCTCCCGTGCGCGTCTGGGTAAGGCCGACGCAGGCCACGATGTCGCCGGCGCGCGCCTCGTCAAGAGGCTCCTGCTTCGCGGCGTGCATGCGGAAGAGACGGCTGATGCGCTGCTCCTGATTGATCGTCGAATCTAGCAGTTCGGCGCCAAGCTTGAGCGTGCCCGAATAGACGCGGACGAACGTGATCTTGCCCATGTTCTTGTCGGACATGATCTTGAACGCGAGACCGCAGAAAGGCTCGTCGTCGCTGACTTCGCGCTTCTGGCTAGGATCGTCGGCGCTGACCGCCGCGCCCGTATCGAGCGGCGAAGGCAGATAGTCGCAGATCGCGTCGAGAAGGGGCTGTACGCCCTTGTCCTTGAACGCGGAGCCGCAGAACGCAGGAGTGATCGTACGCGCAAGGCAGCCCTTGCGGATCGCCGCCTTGATCTCGGGAACCGTCAGCTCCTCGCCCGCGAAGAACTTCTCCATGAGCGCATCATCCTGCTCGGCGGCGCTCTCGACCATCTTCTGGCGATATTCCTGGGCCTTCTCCATGTACTCCTCGGGAATATCCTTCTCGATGACCGTCTTGCCGAGGCTCTTCATGTCGAAGTAGAGCGCCTTCATGTTGACGAGATCGATGACGCCCTCGAACGTGTCGGCCGCGCCGATCGGGAGAACCATCGGAACGGGATTCGCGCCGAGCTGGTTCTTCATCTGCTCCATCACATTGTAGAAGTTCGCTCCGACGCGATCCATCTTGTTGACGAACGCAATCTTCGGCACCTTGTACTTCTCGGACTGGCGCCACACCTGCTCGGACTGGGGCTGGACGCCGCCGACCGCGCAGTAGAGGGCCACGGCACCGTCAAGAACGCGCAGCGAACGCTCGACCTCAGCCGTGAAGTCCACGTGTCCGGGAGTATCGATAAGGGCCAAGCGATAGTTGCCCCACATGACCGTCGTAGCGGCGGACTGGATCGTGATGCCGCGCTCCTGCTCCTGAACCATGAAGTCCATCGTAGCGGCGCCGTCATGCACTTCGCCGATCTTGTAGTTCTTGCCGGAATAGAAGAGAATGCGCTCGGACGTAGTGGTCTTGCCACCGTCGATGTGGGCCATGATGCCGAAGTTACGGACTCTCTCAAGCGGTATGTCGCGCTTTGCCATTTTTCTTTATGCCTTCCTTGATGGATGAAAATTTGAGCGTATATTATACCGAATATCCCCCTGGCTGCGCAAGGGGGATATTTTCGGAAAGTTTGCGTCAATGACGGAAGCTTCGCTGGCCCGTGAAGACCATCGCGACGCCAGCATCGTTGCAGCAGTCAATCACATCCCAGTCGCGGATCGCGCCACCGGGCTGAACGATCGAAGTGATGCCTTCGCGTATGCCGACCTCGGCGCCATCCCTGAACGGGAAGAACGCGTCCGACACCATTGCACAACCCGGCAAGCCACCCTTCTCGGCACGGGTCTGCTCCATGATCTCGGCCTGCTTCCTGACGCCGTCTTCCTCGCCAAACGCAAGGCGAAGGTCGTTGTATGGCTTCTGGTACTTCTCCCAGGCGATCCAGTCGGCATGCTTGGTATAAGCCTTGTCGCGGGCGATCTCTGCGACGCCGACGCGATCCTGCTCACCGGTTCCGATGCCAACGGTTGCACCATCCTTCACATAGAGCACGGAGTTGGAGGTTACGCCGGCCTCGACCAGCCAGCCGAACACGAGATCCTCATATTCCTTGGCGGTCGGAAGACGCGATATCTTGTGCTCCTCGAAGCGCACATCGCCGGTCGTCTTGTCCGTAATCTTGCGGTTGCAGTAGGCCGGCATGAAATCTTCGGGTCTGCGGGCATTCGCCGAAAAAGAAGTCTGGGCGACGATTCCGCCGTCGATGAGCGACTTGAAGTCCACGACATGCTTCGCCACAAAATCAGTAAGACGGGACATGTTGCGGATCCTGAAGACGCGAAGGTTCTTCTTGGTCGCGAACAGATCCATGACGCCCGGCATGAAATCCGGTGCAACAACGACCTCGGCATAGTTCTCGACGATCAGCTTAGCCGTCTCCATGTCGCATTCACGGTTGAGGGCGATCGCTCCGCCAAACGCCGCAAGCCTGTCGGCCTTGTTCGCCCTGAAATACGCCTCGGCGAGAGTCGTGCCCGTCGCGACGCCGCACGGGTTGTTGTGCTTCACTATGACCGCCGTCGGCTTCTCCATCAAATAGCGCAGGATATTGAGGGCATTGTCGGTATCGGTCACGTTCGTCTTGCCAGGATGCTTGCCGCTCTGCAGAAGTTCGGGAACCGAGGCCAGGTACTGACCGGCCTGAAGCATCTCCACGTCGCCCAGCACCAGATTGCCGTTCACTAGTCTGTACAGCGCCGCCTCCTGGCCGGGATTCTCTCCGTACCTGAGGCCCTTCTCCTCGCCACCGATGTTCCATGTCACCTTCTCGTACTGGAAGGTCTGGCGCGCATCGCCGTCAATGAACGAAATCTCCATCCTGGGCGCGAAATGATCCGCCTCGATGGTCTTGTATGCTTCTTTTAAGTCTTTCATAGGTTATATATTATACCAAAAAGGAAGGGCCGCGTGTTGGACGCGGCCCCTGCCCCTGACTGATCGCATGAGAGAAGGACGTTTGCGGAGATGTCCTGATCAGTAGGATCCGTCCCTTTCGGGACGGTTTCACCAT
>Ga0265298_10010959_pt1 | contig 10658 bp, 8 predicted proteins | sample AusTroGonzalo_MG_3_FD_193486 | JGI IMG/M metagenome (GOLD analysis project Ga0265298, IMG submission 193486) | Bovine rumen microbial communities from tropical cattle in Woodstock, Queensland, Australia - Gonzalo_01 | ecosystem: Host-associated > Mammals > Digestive system > Stomach > Rumen ...
GGGTGCCGCCGCCATCTCGCAGAAGATTGCGGGCTTCTTCTCGGCCATCAAGATGCCGGTGTTTGAGGGCTATGGACTCACCGAGACTTCGCCTGTCATCGCCGTCAGCAACCGCCATCCGCATGGCCGCGAGGTGGGCTATGTCGGACAACCGTTGCCGGGCACGGAAGTGAAGATTGCCGAGAACGGCGAAATCATCTGCCGTGGCCACAACGTCATGATGGGTTACTATAAGAAACCCGAGCTGACCAAGGAGGTCATCGACGAGGACGGCTGGTTCCACACTGGCGACATGGGCGAGTTCAACCAATACAACCAACTGCGCATCACAGGCCGCATCAAGAGCTTGTTCAAGACCTCGGGCGGCAAGTACATCAACCCTGACGTGATTGAGGCCAAGTTCAGTGCCTCCAAGCTGATTGAGCAAATCTTGGTGGTGGGAGAGAACCAGAAGTTTGCTGGCGCCCTCATCATCCCGAGTTTTGCCGACCTGAAGGCGTGGTGCGCTGAGGAAAAGATTCCTTACACCACCAACGAGGAAATGATTCACAATCCCGAGGTGCTGAAACACTACGCCAAGGAAGTCAACGAGCTGAACAAGGGCTTGGGCGAGACCGAGAAGGTGAAGAAGTATGTCCTCCTCGCCGATGAGTGGAGCGTCGCCAACGGACTGCTCACCCCGACGCTCAAAGCCAAGCGCAAAGTCATCACGGCGAAATACAAAGATGTGATTGAGAAGATGTTTGCATAAGTTGCCTACGACTATGGTTAATGACGATGGCCACTTCAGCTTCGTGTTGAGGTGGCCATCACCAATTTGTTTTGCAGAAAAATAAGCAATTGTGTAGCGGAAACAAAAAAAGATGTAAATTTGCGGCGTAAAAGTTCCGAAACAGCCATTTCGGAAATGGTTGTTTCGGAAGCTAAGATTTTAGAAAAATGAAGTTTTACGACAGAGAGCAGGAGATTGGTTTTTTACAAAAAACAGCAGAACAGGCCAAGAAAAGCGCAAGATTCACTGTGGTCACCGGAAGGAGGCGTATTGGGAAGACTTCACTCATTGCCAAGGCATACGAAGACCAGCCTTTCGTTTACTTTTTTGTAGCTCGCAAGGCGGAAAGCGACCTATGTGAGAACTTTCAGGACGAAATGGAACAAAAGTTAGGCATTCTCATGCTGGGTAGTAGTCGCAAGTTCGCCGAAATTTTTGAGTATTTGATGAAACTTTCCATTGAGCGGAATTTTACTCTTGTAATAGACGAATTTCAGGAATTTTTTCGAGTCAACAAAGCTATTTACAGCGAAATGCAGGGCATTTGGGACAAATATGAGAAGAAGTCCCATATCAATTTGCTCGTGTGCGGATCCGTGTATTCGATGATGCAGAAAATCTTCAAAGACAAGAAAGAACCTTTGTATGGCCGCAGCACTGGCGAGTTGAAAGTCCAACCATTTCGCCCTTCGGTTATGAAAGAAATCATGTCGGATGCCCAACCTAAATACACAAAAGAAGATTTATTGGCGCTGTTCACGTTTACTGGAGGTGTGGCTAAATACGTCCAGCTTCTTGTCGATGCAGGTGCCATGACCAAGGATATGATGATTGACTATATCATTGGGCCTAACTCCACTTTTATTTCGGAAGGCAGAAACAACCTTGTAGAGGAATTCGGAAAGGATTATGGTGTTTATTTCTCCATCCTTTCATGTATAGCACGAGGAAAGAATACGCGTTCGGAAATTGAAGATGTGATAGGGAAAGAAGTAGGGGGATATCTAACCAATTTGGAGAAGGAATACGAATTGATTCGAAAAAGACAGCCACTGTTTGAGAAAAGTGGTACAAAAAACGTCAGGTATGAGATTGACGATGTTTTCTATTGTTTTTGGTTCCGTTTCATCTTCAAATACGGTTATATCCTTGAAATTGAGAACTATGCCAAGGTGCGCGAAATTGTCCGGCGCGATTACGAGACCTTCAGTGGCATGATGTTGGAGCGTTATTTTCATCGGGTAGCTATTGAATCAGGCCGTTGGACTCGCATAGGCCGCTGGTGGAATCGCAAAGGTGAAAACGAGATTGACATGATAACCGAGGACGAGTTGTCAAATACGGCAACGTTTTACGAAATCAAGCGTCAAGCCGACAACATTAGTCCTGCCGAATTATTGACAAAGACTAACAACTTCCTGAATGCTACGCGACAGTTTCGTGGCTACCGCATCACAACACAAGGATTATCAATGGAGGATATGTAAAGCGAGCTGTTTCTTTACTCCAAGTAAGTATACCCGTATAGTCCCGACCGATAGTTGGAAAGGAATTCCTTGCCCTCCTCGACGGTGATTTTGCCCTCCTTGACGCACTTGGTGACCCAGGTCTCCACCGTGCGGACAAGCTTCTTCGGGCTGTACTGCACATATTCCAACACATCGGCAACGGTTTCGCCATCAATGACTTGGTCGATGTAGTAGCCTTTTTCATCCACCGAGACGTGAACGGCGTTGGTGTCGCCAAACAGGTTGTGCAAGTCGCCCAAAATCTCCTGATAGGCGCCCACGAGGAACACACCGATGTAGTAATGTTCCTTGTCGGTGAAGCTGTGCAACGGAATAGTGTGTTGCGTCGACTTGGCCACGAAGTTGGTGATTTTGCCGTCGCTGTCGCAGGTGATGTCCTGCAAAGTGGCGAGGTGTGTCGGGTTTTCGTCAAGCCTTTGGATGGGGATGATGGGGAAGAGCTGGTCGATGGCCCAAAGGTCGGGCAGTGACTGGAACAGTGAGAAGTTGCAGAAGTATTTGTCGGCCAAGAGCTTGGGCAGCGAGGTAAAGTCTTCTGGCACACGCTTCAAGCTATTGGCGATGTGGTTCACCTCGCGGGCGATGCTCCAGAACAAGCGTTCAATCTTGGCCCGCGACTTGAGGTCGAGCAGGCCGAGGCTGAACAGGTTGAGGGCTTCCTCGCGGATTTCCTGCGCATCGTGCCAAATCTCCAAGGACGAGCTTTTGGTGAGTTCGTCCCACGACTCGTACAGCTCCTTGATGAGTTCGTGGTCGTTTTCCTCGGGTTCCTCGTCGTCGTCCCATTCGGGCAGCGAGGTCTTTTCCAACACCTCAAAAATCAACACGGAGTGGTGCGCGGTGAGGGCGCGTCCCGATTCGCAGATGACGTTGGGGTGGGGCAGTTCGTTCTTTTCGCAGGCGTCAACGATGGTGTAAATCGCGTTGTTGGCGTATTCTTGGATGCTGTAATTCACTGAGCTGGCGCTACTTGACCTCGTACCGTCGTAATCCACGCCAAGGCCGCCGCCCATATCCACATATTCGATATGGAAGCCCATCTTGTAGAGTTGCACATAGAACTGTGCCGCCTCACGCAGGGCCACGTTGATTTTCTTGATTTTGCTGACCTGGCTGCCGATGTGGTAATGCACGAGTTTCAGGCATTCTTTCATGTCGTGTTCCTCAAGGAAATCGAGGGCTTCCAAAAGTTCGGAGGAGGTAAGGCCGAACTTGCTGCCGTCGCCGCCCGACTCTTCCCACTTGCCCGAGCCGGAGCTGGCCAACTTGATGCGTACACCCAAATTCGGCGTGACTTTCAGTCGGCGGGCGATTCTGGCCGTGGTTTTCAGCTCGTTAAGCTTCTCTATGACGATGATGATTTTGCGGCCCATCTTTTGGGCGAGCAAAGCCAATTCGATGAATTCCTCGTCCTTGTAGCCGTTGCAGACGATGAGCGAATCGGAGTCGGTGCCGAGTGCGATGATGGCGTGAAGCTCAGGTTTGGAGCCGGCTTCAAGACCGATGTTGCACTTTTTGCCGTGGCTGACGATTTCCTCGACCACGGGACGCATCTGGTTCACCTTGATGGGCATGACGACGAAATTCTGACCGAGGAACTCGTATTCCTTGGCCGCCTCCTTGAAGCAGGAGTCGATTTTGTTGATGCGGTCGTCAAGAATGTCGGGGAAACGCAACAACATGGGGGCTGAAACGTCCCTAAGTGACAGTTCGTCAACAAGTTCCGGAAGGTCGACGGAAGCGCAACCTTCTTTCGGTGTCACGACCATGTGGCCTTTCTCATTGATGGAAAAGTAATTGCCGCCCCAGCCTTTCACGTTGTAAAGGTCTTCGGAGTCTTCAATGCGCCATTTTCTCATTGCAGTCTGGTTTAAATAGTCAGAAATTGGCTGCAAAGCTAATAAAAACTCTTGTTGGTAGTGGATATTTTGTGAATAATGTCTATTTTTGCAGCAAATAACAACAAAATGAGTCCAGTTTTTGGCAGGGAGAGCGGTTATACATTCAAGATTTTCTCGAATGAGGAGGAAAGAATGCACATCCATGTCATATATGAACGAAAAGAGGCCAAGTTTTGGCTTGAACCTCGGGTGGAATTGGCAAAAAATACAGGATTTTCCGAACACGAATTGAACACCATTAGAAAAATCGTTGATAGAAATGCAGAACAATTCAAAGAGCAATACAAACAACACATCGGTAAGCGTCTTGATGATTAACAATCAGGGCATTATGATTAGTGTTGGTGGACAGGATTATTTCTTGTCCTACAACCGTATTCCGTGGATGCGCGAAGCCTCCATCAATGACGTGTTGAACATCCAAATGTGTGGCGATGAGGCTATTGAATGGCCTGCCTTGGACATTGATTTGGAACTTGACAGCTTGCGTCACCCTGAGCGTTATCCACTTCTCATCAAGCGCAATCCAACTGAGTTATTGGAAGCATGAAATTAATTATCGATGCCGGCTCGACCAAAATGGAGTGGATCCTTTTGGACGGGAAGACGGTGAAAACCCGCTTCACGACCGAAGGTTTCAACCCGAATTATTCTGATATTCAAGCCCTTGAACGCCTTGTAGAGACGCGATTTATCGCGTCTCCCAATGACGAATCCGTGTTTTTGAGACGCGATGAATCGGCGTCTCTACAGCAAGTCTGTTATTACGGTACTGGCTGCGGTTCGGAAAAGAATTGCCAATTAATAGAAGAGGTGTTCCAAAACCGTTTCCCCAAGGCCGAAATTCACGTCACCCACGACCTGATGGCGGCTTGCCACGCCGTGTTGGGCCATGAAAAAGGTATCGCCTGCATTCTTGGAACTGGCTCAAACTCATGTGTTTATGATGGAGAAGATATCATCGAAAAAGCCGTATCCTTGGGCTATCTTGTCGGTGACGAGGGCAGCGGTAGCCATATCGGTAGGGCAGTGGTGAGGGCTTATTTCTATGGTTTTATGCCTGCGGATTTGCAGCAACAATTTGATGCAACCTATCATTTGGAATTGCGGGATTTCATCCAGAATCTATACCATAACGAACAGCCTTCCAAGTACTTAGCCTCATTCGCCGAGTTTGCCGGAACGTATCAAAAGCAACCTTACATCCATGATTTGGTGAAGGACAGTTTCAAGGCCTTCATTGAGGCATTTGTCTGTCGCTATTCGGATTACAAGTCGGTGAAAATTAGTTTTGTAGGTTCCATTGCCTACCATTTTCAGGATATTTTGAAGGAGTCCCTTGCCGATTTTGGTCTTACGATGGGCGAGGTACTGAAAACGCCTGCTGAAGGACTGATACGGTATCATCAAACTCTTCCGGCGTAATCCATTTGTAACTGCTGTCCCGACGCAGCCAAGTCATCTGCCGCTTGGCATATTGCCTTGTGTGAATCTTGATTTGCTCCACGGCTTCTTCGAGGGTGCATTGCCCATCGAAATAGGAGAACAACTCTTTGTAACCCACTGTGTTAAGTGCGTTCAGTTGATGCATTGGATAAAGTGACTTGGCCTCTTCCAACAAGCCTAATTCCACCATCATATCGACCCGTTTGTCAATGCGTTTGATGAGTTCCTGACGGTCCCAAAGCAGGGCGTATTTTACAAAGTTGAAATCGCGTGGTGTGGTATTGCCGCTGCGGAAAGAAGAGAAAGGTTGACCTGTTTGGTAGCAGACTTCCAAGGCACGTTGTAGGCGGCGGGGGTTTTGCTGGTCAACGATGGCAAAGTAGGCTGGGTCAAGGCGTTGGACTTCTTCAGCCAATGCGTTGATTCCACCTTCTTGTAATAGTTTCTCTACCTTGTTCCGGATTTCAGGCTGCACGTCGGGCATTTCGTCGATGCCATTACAGACTGCATCAATGAACAATCCGGAGCCACCAGTAAGAACTACAACATCGTGGGTCTTGAAAAGCTCGTCCAACAAGGCCAACACTTCATGCTCATAATCGGCCACATCATACTTGTCTTCAATACTGATATTGTGAATAAAATAATGCTTTACTTGAAGCTGTTCTTCAGGTGTTGGTGCTGCCGTTCCGATGGACATTTCCTTGTAAAACTGACGGCTGTCGGCGGAAATGATGACAGTGTTTAGTGCCTTGGCCAACTTGATGGAGAAGGCGGTTTTGCCCGAGGCAGTGGAGCCAGCGATAACAATTAGAGTAGGCATTATTTTTCTCTTCTTTTTTTCGGGGCTTTGCCGACAAGGGGTCAAGACCCCTTGTTCCTATCGGACAACGGCAGGCCCCGATATTCTATATTTTATTGGGTACTGGACCATTATTTGCCACCACAATCGGTTCACTGATTTCCTTTACTACGCTGAGACCCAGTTTTTTGCCTTCTTCTTTCATGAAAGCGTATGCCTCGGTGAAGTTGTTGCCGATGACACCGTCCAAAACGGCCTCGCGGATGGCATTCTTGATGACGCCGACCTCGCGACTTTCGGGAAGGCCAAAGGTTTCCATAATGGCGATGCCGTCGATGGGGGGCTGCCAGTTGCGCAGGTGGTCCTTAGCCTCGATTTCCTTCAGTTTTTCCTGCACAATCTCGAAATTGTGATGGTATTTCTTGATTTTCTCCTCGTTCTTTGAGGTGATGTCGGCGTGACAGAGCAGCATCAGGTCGTCGATATCGTCACCTGCGTCGAAAAGGAGTCGGCGCACGGCGGAGTCGGTCACCTCGTCTTCAGCCAGAACGATGGGCCTAAGGTGTAGCAGGACAAGCTTTTGCACATACTTCATCTTCTCGTTCAGGGGCAGTTTCATGGTGGCGAAAATCTTCGGCACCATCTTGGAGCCTCTGAACTCGTGTCCGTGGAACGTCCAGCCGGTGCCGTCTTCCCAGCGCTTGGTTTGAGGCTTGGCGATGTCGTGCAACAAAGCCGCCCAACGGAGCCATAGGTCGTCGCTTTTCTCGGCCACTTGGTCGAGGACTTGAAGAGTGTGCAAGAAGTTGTCTTTGTGTCCTTTACCTTGTATTATCTCAACTCCTTTGAGAAGTGAAAGCTGCGGAAAAATCAGTTTCAAAAGTCCGCTTTCGTCGAGTAGCTTGAAGCCAATGGACGGCTTGGGCGAGAGGATGATTTTGTTCAACTCCTCGGTGACGCGCTCCATCGACACTATCCTGATGCGTTCGACGTTGCGCTTGATGGACGCAAACGACTCTGGCTCAATGTAAAAATGCAGTTGCGAGGCGAAACGTATGGCGCGCATCATGCGGAGCGGGTCGTCGCTGTAGGTGATGTCGGGGTCGAGTGGGGTGCGCAAGGTGAGTTCCTCCATGTCGGCCATGCCGTTGAAGGGGTCGATGAAGGTGCCGAAATCCTCCTTGTTGAGACTGATGGCCATCGCGTTAATGGTGAAGTCGCGGCGATTGAGGTCGTCCTGCAGGGTGCCGTCTTCCACCACGGGCTTGCGGCTGTTGCGGTCGTAAGATTCCTTGCGCGCACCCACGAACTCCACTTCCATGCCGTGGTAGCGGATCATGGCCGTGCCGAAAGCGCCGTAATACTTGGCTTCCTTGTGGCCGGGCAGGTGAGAGGCGACCTTCTTTGCCAAGGCGATACCGCTGCCCACCGTCACCACGTCGATGTCGTTTGAGGGTCGGCGCAAGAGGATGTCGCGCACGTAGCCGCCGATGACATAGCTCTTGTAGCCCAACTCCATGCTGGCGTAGGCGATGACCTTGAAAATCGGGCTTTCGATATGTTTCTTAAAGTCGTAATCCATTGTCAAACAAGGACTTCTTCAATAACTTTGGTGCCTTTTGGAATCACGTTGACCACGGTTTCCTCGCCTTTTTCGTCGAGGTCGATGGAAATCAGGTCGCCGATGTGCATTGATGTGGCGATGATTTTGTCGGCCAGCACGTCTTCCACGTACTTTTGGATGGCGCGCTTCAGCGGACGGGCGCCATATTGTTCGTCCCAGCCCTTTTCGGCAATGAAATCCTTAGCTTTTTCGGTCAGCTCAATCTTGTAGCCCATCTCTTCGACACGCTTCACCACATGACGCATCTCAATGTCGATAATCTTGTGGATGTCATTCTTTTCCAACGAGTTGAACATCACCACATCGTCGACGCGGTTGAGGAATTCGGGTGCGAAAGTGCGTTTCAAGGCGTTCTCGATGACACTCTGTGAATAGGCGTTCTTGGCGTTAAGTTTAGCCTGTGTGCCAAAACCGACGCCCTGGCCGAAGTCCTTCAACTGCCGCGAGCCGATGTTGGAGGTCATGATGATGATGGTGTTCTTGAAGTCGACCTTGCGGCCCAAGCTGTCGGTCAGCAGGCCGTCGTCAAGCACTTGCAGGAGCAGGTTGAACACGTCGGGATGGGCCTTCTCGATTTCGTCCAAGAGGATGATGGAGTAGGGCTTGCGGCGCACTTTCTCGGTGAGTTGGCCGCCTTCTTCGTAGCCGACGTATCCGGGAGGCGCACCGACGAGGCGCGAAACGGCAAACTTTTCCATGTATTCGCTCATGTCGATACGAATCAGAGCGTCCTCAGAATCAAAGAGATACTTCGCCAATACCTTGGCCAGATAAGTCTTTCCTACACCCGTCGGACCAAGGAAGATGAACGAGCCGATGGGCTTGTTGGGGTCTTTCAGTCCGGCACGGTTGCGGCGGATAGCCTTGGTCACCTTCTTGATGGCTTCGTCCTGCCCGATGACGGTACCGGCCAGCTCGCTTTCCATGCTCATCAGGCGGTCGCCTTCGTTCTTGGCGATGCGTTGTACGGGCACGCCGGTCATCATGGCCACGACTTCTGCAACATTCTGTTCTGTAACGGTTTGGCGGTGCGAAACGGCGTTGTCTTCCCACTCCTTCTTGGCCTTTTCCAAACGGTCCATGAGCTTCACTTCCTCGGAGCGATACATGCCTGCTTCCTCAAACTTCTGCTCCGTGACGGCGGCTTTCTTATCCTTGCGCACCTCTTCAAGACGTTTCTCTAACTCAGTGATTTCGGCAGGTACGTCGATGTTCTTGATGTGGACGCGCGCTCCGGCCTCGTCCAAAGCGTCGATGGCCTTGTCGGGCAAGTGCCGGTCAGTGAGGTAGCGGTCGGTGAGTTTCACGCAGGCTTCGATGGCTTCGGGCGTGTAGCTGACCAAGTGGTGGTCTTCGTATCTCGGTTTGATATTGTTCAAAATCTCAACGGTTTCCTCGGGCGTGGTCGGCTCAACGAGAATTTTCTGGAAACGACGCTCCAAAGCTCCGTCTTTCTCGATGTATTGGCGGTATTCGTCCAAAGTGGTGGAGCCAATGCACTGCAACTCGCCTCGCGCCAAGGCCGGCTTGAACATGTTACTGGCATCCAACGAGCCGTTGGCGTTGCCCGCCCCGACCAAGGTGTGGATTTCGTCCACGAAGAGGATAATGTCGTGATTGGCAATCAGTTCGTTGAGGATGGCCTTGATGCGCTCCTCAAACTGGCCGCGGTATTTCGTGCCGGCTACCACGGAGCCGAGGTCGAGCATGACGACACGCTTATTAAATAAGGTGCGCGGCACGCGGTGTTGCACGATGCGGATGGCCAATCCTTCGGCGATGGCCGATTTGCCCACGCCAGGCTCACCAATCAGAATCGGATTGTTCTTCTTGCGGCGGCTCAGGATTTGGGCGATGCGTTCCAGCTCGCGCTCGCGGCCCACAATGGGGTCGAGGCGGTTCTCCTCGGCAGCTTTGGTGAGGTCGCGGCCAAAGTTGTCCAACACGGGCGTTTTGCTCTTTATGTTGCTGGTTTTCTTGGGCTTTTCCTGCTGCGGCTTGATTTCGTTCAGGAGGTCGTCAAGCTCATCGTCGTCTTCCTCGTACACATTTCTCGGCGACGGAGCCTCTTCTTGCTGCGCGGGATTGTCCTTGCCTGTCGAGGCATTGTAACGAATCAGTTCTTCCTTGAAATTGTCGTAATTAATGCCTTCAAACTCAAGGTTTTGTGAGATGATATTGTTTTTTTCGTGCAGAATGGCCAGCATCAGGTGTTCCGAACGGACGATTTCCGAGCGGAATTCCTTGGCAATGATGTAAGTAAACTTCAACACGCGCTCTGCCTGTTTGGTGAGCGGTAAGGCTAAACTGTTGTTAGGGAAGGGGTTGGCCGTCCTGACCGAGGCTTCCAATTTCTTCGTGAAGACCTCCATGTTGAGGTTGAGGTTCTCCAATAGTTTGATGGAAATGCTGCCGCCTTCCTTCAACATGCCCAAAAATAAATGCTCCAAGCCCACGTATGCGTTGCCAAGGCGTTTCGCTTCCTCATGACTGAGTGACAAAATGTCACGAACCCTTGGCGAGAATTTTGCGTCCATAAAATACTATTTTATTGATAATCAATAATAAGTGTAAAACTTTCTTT
>Ga0265298_10010960_pt1 | contig 10658 bp, 9 predicted proteins | sample AusTroGonzalo_MG_3_FD_193486 | JGI IMG/M metagenome (GOLD analysis project Ga0265298, IMG submission 193486) | Bovine rumen microbial communities from tropical cattle in Woodstock, Queensland, Australia - Gonzalo_01 | ecosystem: Host-associated > Mammals > Digestive system > Stomach > Rumen ...
GAGGTCGGTGTCGCTCTTGTAGCCTTTGGCCTTCTTCAGGTCGTCGAGCATGGCGTCGAGCTGCTTGCGGATGGCGCAGCCTTCGGCGGGTTCGATGCCCTCGGCCTTTTCCATGACGACGTCGGAGTACATCATGATGAGGCGGCGGTAGGCGTCGTAGACGAAACGTTCATTGCCGCCGGTGCGCTTCACGAGCCCGGGGATCGTGCTGGAGGCGAGGCCGACGTTCAGGACGGTCTCCATCATGCCGGGCATGGATTTTCTTGCGCCGGAACGGCAGGAGACGAGGAGCGGGTTTTTCGGGTCGCCATAGGTCATGCCCATGGCTTTTTCAACTTTGGCGAGAGCCGTCTTGACCTGGGCGTCGAGGCCGGCGGGATTCTTCTGGCCGTTCGCAAAATAATCGACGCAGCATTCGGTGGTGATGGTGAATCCGGCAGGGACGGGGAGGCCGAGCTTGGCCATTTCGGCGAGATTGGCGCCCTTGCCGCCGAGCAGTTCGTTCATGTCTTTGTCGCCGTCGCACATGCCTTTTCCGAACAGGTAGACGTACTTTTTCGCGGAAGATTTCTTCATTCGAAATCCTTTCTAACAGTTGGTTTTGCGTTTTTTGCGTGTTTTTTTATACCGATTTGTGAAAGAGTAACCATTTAATATACTGGCGATTCCTAAAAAATCAAGTAATTTCCTTATAGCATGTAAAAGAAAAACGGAAAACAGTTTTTTCGCAGCAGGCGTTTTTCAGTTCCATCCGGTCGGAATCGTCCGCAAAGCCGTGTCACAGGAAGCAGATACGCGTGATGCACTGGTCGAAGTTTTCCTGCCCGCTGAGGATGTCGATCTCAATGCGGAGGAAGAGGAACGGGAGGTCGCGACGGTCGAGGCGCGGCATGCGGACGGCGTCTTTTTCCGTGGTGAGGATATACTCTGCTCCGGCGTCCTTGGCGTTGTTCACGAAGTCGATCATCTCCTGCTGGCTGTAGCGGTGATGGTCGGCGAAATGGCGCTCCAGCACGATCACGCCGCCGTGCTGGGTCAGGAAAGCATTGAAGCTGGCGGGGTTTGCGATGGCGGAAAGAGATGCGATCTTGAGTCCGTTGAGCAGAGCGAGCGGGAAGCGGATGCCGCGGTCGAACACGTCCTCCAGGTATTTCGGGCGGTGGCAGCATTCGATGATCTCCGCGCGGCGGTTGTGGCGGCGGAGGAAATCCTTCAGGTGGCGCAGACGCGGCGACGCATCGGATTTCGTGAGGAAGATGTAATCGGCGCGCCGGATGTTTTTGATCGGTTCGCGGAGAAGGCCGCGTGGCAGGACATGGTGGTTTCCGAACGGGGATGTGGAATCCACAAGCAGGATGTTCAGGTGGGGGCGCAGGCCGAGGTACTGGAACCCGTCGTCAAGGATGAGCGTGTCGGTGTGGAACTCCTCAATGGCGTAGAGGCCGGATTTCACGCGGTCCTTGTCGACCAGCACGACCACGTCTTTCAGGTTGGTCGCCAGCATGTACGGCTCGTCCCCCGCGGAAAGCGAGTTCAGCAGCAGATTTTTCCCGTCGGAAACGACGCGAGGCGGGACGACGCGGTGGCGCGAGGAAAATTTGCGGCGGAGTTTGTCGACGAACGACCTGTCGCGGCTGCGGTATCCGCGGCTCAGGACGGCGACGCGGCGTCCTTTCCTGCTCAATGTCTTGGCGAAGATCTCCACCACGGGGGTCTTGCCCGTGCCTCCGCAAGTGAGGTTGCCGATGCTGACCACCAGGCATCCGATGGAGTGGTTGCGGATCACGCGGTTTTCGTAAAGCCAGAGGCGGAACTGGACGGCGCGGCGGTAGAACCTGGAAGCCAGGAACAGGAAACCGTAGGTGATGCGGTCAAAGGAACTGCGCCGTTTTTCCTGTATGATTTCGATGAAATACTGCTCCAGATTTTCACCGATTTCGTGCAGTGTCATGCTTCGGACTCCGGCTCTTCCTGTCCGGCGGAATTGTCTTCGTTAAGGGCGCGGATCGCCTTGTTCTGCAGTTCACTGAACAACTTCATGTCGGCGGGGTATTCCTGCGCCAGGAACATGGTCAGCCTGATATTGTGTTTGTTGGCGAACGTGCGGAGCCTGTCCATGATTTCGCCGGACACGTTGGCCGTGGTGAGGACGATCGTGTCGAAACGGTTTTTCTTGTAGATCTTTTCCAGATCCATGCTGGTCCCCAGCACGCGGAATCCGCTGATGTTCAAATTCTGAAGAGAGTGGTCCTCATCAATGATGCCGAGGATCTGGAACGCACACGAGAAGTGGCGGCTGCAGTAAAGGCTGTTCACATACATGCGGCATCCCAGGCCGCCGCCGTAGATGATCGTCTGGTGCTGATTCGCCTCGGGAGCATTCTTCAGGTAGTAGGACCGCAGCGCGAACCCCTCGAAGAAGTGAAGCGTGAAGCGTTCGAGCATGATGAAGGAGCAGGAGAAGAACATCTCGAGGAGGAAGATGATCGAGACCATCCTTTTGGAGACACCCTCGAAAATCCAGCCGGTCATGACGCCGATGTTCAGCAGGATGAAGGAAATGCACGCGCCCAGGATCAGAAGCTTGAACAACATGTAGTAGCGTTCTATGCTTGCGCGCAGCCAGTATGTCCGGTAGATGCCGGAGACGATCAGGACCACAAAATACGGCACGACGAAAACGACGAGAATGTTGATGCCGCACTGGTGGTAGATGACCCGGATCGGTCTTTCCTGAATTCCGAAAACAAGGAAGAACGACATCATCAGCAGAGCGAAGTCGAGCAGCGGATGCACCGCCGTGAGGAGGAACGATTTCCGCGGGAACCTGACCCCCTGCGCCACCACGCTCATGGATGCCAGGATCTCGACGTTCGCGAGGCGGAGCGTGAAAAACACGCCGATGATGGTCAGCAGAAACGCCAGGGCAGGCATTTTGTATCCGATGAACGTCAGGGCGATGGCGAAGAGCGAGAACGCGACGGAGATGCCGTAGATCAGCAGGACGGCACGGCTGGTCTTGTTGTGGGTTTCCCGCAGAAGCCTGTGGTGCAGATGGTCCTGGTCGGCGTCCATCACGCCGTTTCCGTTCTCGATCGCGTCTTTCAGCTGGATCCTGCCGGTGGAATCGATGCCGTGTTCCAGTTCGGTCACGACTTCTTCATTGTCCAGATTGTCCTTCAGAATGTGAAATCCGAACCGTCTTATGCTTCGGCGCCAGATCGCCAGGATCACGTCGAAAATCGGAACCCCGATCGCCACCAGCGGCACAAGCAGCGCGGCGACCGTGACGGCGGGACGGGAGCACTGGTCCATGCTCGATGCCGCGAAAAACAGGCCGAGGAACATGCTGCCCGTGTCGCCCATGAAAATGCGTGCCGGGGAGAAGTTGTAGACCAGGAAACCGAGGCAGACCGCGCAGAAAATGAGAAGGACGACCGCCATGGGCAGGTTGATGCTGTTGATCAGGGTCCAGATCGCGATGCAGATGGAGGAAATGGAGGCCAGGCCGGCGGCGAGTCCGTCAAGGCCGTCGATCAGGTTGAATGCGTTTACGATGCCGACCATCCAAATCACCGTCAGGATGAGGGCGGCGTAGTTCGGGATTGCATAATCGAAGATCGTGCGGATGCCGCCGCCCAGATAATACAATGCCACGCCGGCCGCGATCTGGAACATGAGCTTGATGATGCTCGGCATGTCGTACCGGTCGTCATACAGTCCGGTGAAGAACAGGATGATGGAACCGCCGGCCAGCGGGACCAGGAACTGTCCGATCGGCTGCTCGAGAAGCTGGGAAAGATGGTAGTATTTTATCAGATAAAGAAATACGGTGATCCAGAAGGCAAGGATGAATCCGATTCCGCCTGCGCGCGGGACGGGTTTCTTATGGATGTGTCTGCCTTTCGGGATGTCCATATATCCCAGGCGCGGCAGTACGGCGATGCAGATTCGGGTCAGGATCAGGGACAGAGCAAAAGCCGCCAGCGGATAAATGGAAGTGGCTATCAGATATCTTAACGATGACATGTATGCGTGACCTTAAAATAGTTTGCAACGATTCGCGAATCCCAAAAATACCTTTTGCACACGAACAGTTCTGCCTGAAACCCAGGAGCATTCGCAGCGTCCCGTGCTCGAATTGCAGGCTTGGAACAAAGCATGAAAAATAATATAATCCATCATAATGACTTTTTCAAGGAAAGACTTGATTTTTTGCGGAAAGAGTGCTATATTATCCTCAAACATAAATAAATGAAGGGTCTTTATGAGATTTGCTTCCAGTCTTGCCTCTCTTCTGCTGTCATTCCTTCTGATTGCGGTTTTTGCCGCATGTGACGGCACTCCTGAAAATTCTCACAAAATCGGCCGGGTCGACGTCATCTACGGCGCCGACCAATGCACGATCCCCGGAGAGGAGTTCGAGCGGGACGTGCGCGTGGAAGTGCGCGGCATGACGGATGACGATTCCGCATCGGCAAAGAAACTGCCTCTTCTTGCCGGAGAGCCCGTGAGGTTCGAGGCGGCGGAAGGTTCGGATCTGGAGATCGTGCAGCTTTCGGAGGAGACCGACGTCGTCGGCGTCGCCCGCGCGAAGATCAGGGCGGGACACAAGGTCGGCGACAACTATGTCAAGGTCATCCCGCTGAACGATCAGGACAAGGCCGTTCTCGTGCGCATGATCGTGGGTGCGAAGATCGAAAACGCAGAGCGACAGGGCATGACGAACGCGGTCATGGGAGATCCGCTCGTGATCAAGGTGGTCGATGCAGACGGGAAGCCGGTCGAAAACGCCCCTGTTTATTTCAGCGTCAAGTCCGCCCCGCGCAGCAAATCCGCTCCGAAAGTCCACACGCCGGTGGCCCGGACCAATCAGAACGGACTGGCGCAGACGTTTGTTCGGCTCGGCGGGGAGACCGGCGAATATCATTTCTCGATCGAGGTCGCCGACCCGGTGCACGGCATCTACATCCGCTCCCTTGACGCCCGCCTGCTCGGCATCGACATGTTCTCCGTAACCATGAGCATGGTCGGCGGCATCGCGTTCCTGATCTTCGGCATGCTGCGCCTGAGCCGCGGTCTCCAGAGCATTGCGGGCGAGAAGATGCAGCAGGTGCTCCAGTTCTTCTCGAAAAATGCGTTCCTGGGCGTGCTCGCCGGCGCCTTCGTCACCGCGGTCATCCAGTCCAGCGCAGCCACGACCATCATGGTGCTCGGCTTCATCAACGCCGGCCTGCTGAACCTGGTGCAGGCCATCGGCATCATCTTCGGCGCGAACATCGGCACGACCATGACGGCGCAGCTGATTTCGTTCAACCTCAGCGGCCTTTCGCTGCCCGCCATCGCCATCGGCTTCGTCCTGATGACATTCACGAAAAAACGCAGCCTGCAAGGCTGGGGCAATGCGGTCTTCGGGTTCGGCATGCTCTTCTTCGGCATGAACATGATGAGCACCCAGATGAGCATCCTCGGCACGTTCCCGTCGTTCCTGAACCTCTTCTCCATGATCGACTGCGCCCCGAAGACGCCCGACGGGTTCATGCCGTTCCTGCCGATCCTCGGCGCGATCGGGATCGGTATGGTCGCGGTGTTCCTGGTCAGCGCAAGCGCGGCGGTCATCGGCATCATTCTGGCGCTCTCCGCCGCCGGGCTCGTCAACTTCTATACCGCCGTCCCGCTCCTGATCGGCACGAACATCGGCACCACGATCAACGCCTGCCTGGCTTCGATCACGGCCAACCGCGTGGCGAAGCAGGCCGCCCTTGCGCACTTCCTGTTCAACTTCTTCGGCGCGGTCCTCATGGTCGTGCTGCTCTACATCCCCGTCGGCGAGCATCGAATGCCGTTCTTCCTGTACATCGTGAATGCCATCACGCCCGGCGACGCCTTCGCCGCGGTCCCGCAGAATCTGGAACGGCACATCGCCATGGCGCATACGATCTTCAACGTCCTCACGGTCCTGGCCATTATGCCGATGCTGAAGCCGTTCGCGCATCTCTGCGAAACGCTCATCCCCGGCGACAAGACCCAGCCGGTCAGCACGCGCACCCTGGAACCGCTGCTCCTGCGGACGCCGGCCATGGCTATCGAACAGTCCATCATCGAAATCCGCAAGATGGTCGAGCTTTCTTGGAGCATGATCGACCGTGCGGTCAACCACCATTTCCGCGCCGCCCACGTCGACGAGAAGGAATTCGAGCAGCTTGAAGCGGACGAACAGCAGGTCGACAAGATGCAGTCCGACATCACCAACTACCTGGTCCAGATCACGCGGCAGCATCTTTCCAATCCGCAGTCCAACCTGATCCCGCTGCTCATGCACTGCACGAACGACGCCGAACGCATCGCGGACCACACGGCCAACATCATGCGCCTGACCAAACGTCTTTCCAAAGTCGATACGAAGCTCTCCGACGTGGCGCAGGACAACCTCAATTCCCTCTGGGAACTCCTGAGCTCCCAGGCGAACAACGTCAAGCTCGCGCTCTCCCACAAGCCCAAGGAAAGCGAGGACGGCATCCGGAATGCCCTGGAAGGCGAACGCAAGCTGAACAAGCTCGCCCACAAGTACGAAAAAAATATCAAGGCCATGATGGCCGAACAGGCCCGCGAACAGCAGGCCGCCGCGCATGTCGCCAGCGACGCCGAGGCCAACGAACGTGAAATCAACGAACTGGCGAAGCAGTACGAACAGGTCCACGTGGAGCGCCGCAACAAGGGCGAATGCGCCGTCGACGCCAGCGTGATCTTCATCGAAATGCTTTGGGAGCTTGAACGGATCGGCGACCATCTCGTCAATATCGCCCAGCGTGCCCCCGAAATGCAGAAGTTCTATATCAACATTTAAGGTCTTTGGGAAGGTTTCGGGATGAGCGCCGGTCAATGGTTCAAAAAGAAATGGAGGAAGTTCTATTTCAAGATCGTCCGTGAGAAGGCCACGCCGGAATACATCGCGCGAGGCTGGAGCATCGGCATGTTCTTCGGCTGCCTCATTCCTATCGGCGGCCAGCTGATCTGCTCCATTCCCACCGCATTCCTGCTGAAGGGAAGTAAGATCGGCGCGGTCCTCGGCACGTTCATCACAAACCAGGTCACGGTTTTCTTCATCTATCCCGTGCAGTGTTATGCGGGCGCGAAGCTGATCGGCCTCGATCTTTCCTACGGGGACATCAAGGATAAACTCAAGGATATTGTGCATGCATCGAGCTTTTCCGAGTTTGTCGATGCTGCAAAGAGCCTTGCGGGCGACCTGACGATCGCGTTCTTCGTCGGCGGCGCCATCATGGCCGTGGTCTTAACTCCGATCACTTATGTCGTGGTGAAAAGGATGGTCGTGGCATACCGCATCCGCATCGAAAAACGCCGCCGCAAACGTCTTGCCGTGCTCCGGGCTCGCGTTCAGGCAAAGCATCAGCATGAGGCGGAAACGCAGACGCGTATCTGAAAAACGGGAAAAAATCGGAAAAAAACACGATTCCCGCTTGAAAAATCCATCCGGCATGCTATTTTAAATACATACTTTTTTTCCGAGCGTGCGTCCCTATCGTCTAGAGGCCTAGGACACCAGGTTTTCATCCTGGTAACACGGGTTCGAATCCCGTTGGGGATGCCATTTTTGTATCCGGATGTCTTGTCCTGGAGGATGCCGTGAAATACTTTGACGTCCATTGCCATGTGTTTCCTGACAGCGTCGCGCCAAAGGTCGTCGCTTCTCTTGAGTCGTACTATCATGAACCCTGGCGCAGGACCGGTACGGTCGCCGACCTGCACGAATCTCTCGAAGACGCCCATATCGACAAGGCGGTGTTCCTGGCGTCCGCCACGCGTCCCGACCAGGTGCAGAACCTCAACAACTATCTCGCGTCCCTGCTCAGCCCGAAGGTCATTTGCCTCGGCTCGCTTCACCCGGACTATGCGGACTGCAAGGGCGAACTTGCGCGCATGAAGGCGATCGGGCTTTCCGGCCTGAAATTCCATCCCGACTTCCAGAAGCTCTACATCGACGAGCCGAGGATGATGCGCCTGTACGAACTGATCCCGCCGGAAATGCCCATCCTCTTCCACGTCGGCGACGCAAAGAGCGACTATTCCTCCCCCAAACGCCTCGCCAACATGCTGGACCATTTCCCGCACCTCAGGAACGTCATCGCGGCGCACATGGGCGGCTACAGCGTCTGGGACGAATCCTGGAAACATCTCGTCGGACGCGACGTCTGGTTCGATACCTCCAGCACCTTCTTCAAACTGCCGCCGCACGAAGTGACGCGCATGATCCTGGCGCACGGCGTCGACCGCATCCTCTGGGCGACCGACTATCCCGCGCTGTCCCACCGGGACGGCATCGCCGAGGCGCGCACGCTTGACCTGACGGAGCCCCAGTTCGAGCAGATATTCTACAAAAACGCGGAACGTCTGTTCGGGGTGAAGCTCTGAGGAGGAAGGCGGGCGCGGCATGGAGATGGAGATTCAGACGTTGTCCAGGGCCAGACGTCTCCTGTTGCTTTACTGTTCTTTTTTCCGCATCACCGCCCTGGTGGTCGGCGGCGGTCTCGCCATGCTCCCCGTCATCGAGGAGATCTTTGTCGTAAAACACAAGCTCCTGACGCGCGAGGAACTGCTGGACATGACCGCGCTCACGCAGACGGTCCCCGGCATCATCGCGATCAACTCCGCCGTGTACATCGGCATGAAGATCGGCGGGGTGCCCGGCGCGCTTGCCGCGGCCGCCGGAGCCGTTACGCCGCCCTTCACGGTCATCCTGATCATTGCGTCGCTTTTCCCGCGCCTGGATCCGAAAAACCGTTATCTGCTGGGTGTCTTCGCCGGGATCCGCGCATGTGTGACCGGCATGATCCTGGTCACCGGATGCCGGATGTTCCGCCGGACCGTGAAAAGCCGCCTGGAATGCGCCGTGGTCCTGGTCTTCTTCGTGCTGGCGCTCATGAAGGTGAGTCCTGCCCTGCTGATCCTTGCGGCGGTCCCGTTCGGCTGGTGCTATGTGTGGTGGCAGACGCGGCGCATGTCGCAGGCGGAGCAGGCTTCGGACGGCGGAACATCCGCCGGGGCGTCCGCCTCCGTTGACCCGTCCTCTGAAACGCATGAAGACGGAGGGCGCGGCAAATGAATCACTGCATTCTCCTTTTTTTCCAGTTCTGCAAGTTCTCGGTGCTGTGTTTCGGCGGCGGCTACATGCTGATCCCGCTTCTCACGGCGGAGTTCGTCGACCGGGAGCAGGTGCTTACGATGAGCGAATTCGGCAACCTGCTCTCCGTGGCGCAGGTCACGCCGGGCCCGGTCGGGCTGAACACCGCGACTTATGTCGGGTATGTGAACGAGGGGTTCTTCGGGTCGCTGGCCGCCTCGCTGGGGCTGGTCGTCCCGACGATCGTGATCGGGTGTTCGGCGGCGGCGGGCATCAACCGCTGGAAAGACACGTTCCTCGTGAACGGCATGTTGAAGGGGACGCGCCTTGCCGCGGTGGCGCTCATCATGTTCGCCGTGACGATCTTCTTCGGGATGTCGATCTTCACGCAGACGATCCCGTGGGAGGCGCTCGGGGCTTGCCTCAAGTTCGAACGCCCCGTCCTGCCGGACGGTTTTTCCGTTTCTCCGGCCGGCATGCTGATCTGCGGCGTGACGGTCGTGCTGATGCTGAAAACGAAGCTGCCGACTACGGTGCTTCTGCTCGGATCCGCGGCTGCCGGCGCGCTTCTGGCCTCCTGGTTCTGACGGAAAAGCCGGCGGAATGCGGAAAAAAATGCAAAAAAGGCTGAAAGAAATGGGGAAATTGATTTGAAAAAAACGGGAAATGGCTGTATATTAATTGACTTTTATACCGCATTGAGTCACGCGCATTGCGGTATGCGAACCAAGCGTGAGCGTCGAACGACGCAGTCGAACCACTGGTAAAGACAAAGGAAAAACCGTTATGGTAAAGATCAGACTGAAACGAACTGGCGGGAAGAACTGGATCAGCTTCCGTATCGTTGTCTGCGACATCCGCAGCCAGCGCGATGGCCGTATGCTGGAAGAACTTGGCTACTACGATCCCCGCCGCAGCGATGAAAAACTCGACGTCGCCCGCCTCGAATACTGGGTCGGCAACGGTGCGATCATGAGCGAGACCGTGAAAGACATCTATGACCGCGCGAAAGCCGGCAAGTCCAAGCAGTACGGCCAGCCCGATCCCTACACGAAGAAAAAGACGTTCAAGAAGGGCGAGGACAAGGCGTAAGTCTGACCTTTGCCCGTGCAATACGGGAGATTGGCCGTGTCTATCTTTGATTTTTTCGGCAAAATTTTCGGCGGGAAGGAAGAGTCTGCCTCCTCCTCCGCGCCGGCTGCCAGAACAACCCCTGATCCCTCTTCACAGCAGAACCTCGAAGATTTTGTGCTGTATGTCTCGAAGAAGCTCGTGGACTATCCCGACGAAGTGAAGGTCCGCACAGCTTCCGCCGAAAACGGAAATGTGATCCAGATCACGTGCCGTCCCGGCGACCGGGGCAAGATCATCGGCAAGAATGGCAAAACGATCATGGCGCTTCGCGCCCTCGTCTCCGGCGCAGCCGGACGCACGAAAGGCCGCGTGAGCGTCGAGGTCCTGGACGATGAGGTCGAGGCGGCAGGAGCCTGACGCGGCGCTGCGAATCGACATCATC
>Ga0265298_10010963_pt1 | contig 10656 bp, 14 predicted proteins | sample AusTroGonzalo_MG_3_FD_193486 | JGI IMG/M metagenome (GOLD analysis project Ga0265298, IMG submission 193486) | Bovine rumen microbial communities from tropical cattle in Woodstock, Queensland, Australia - Gonzalo_01 | ecosystem: Host-associated > Mammals > Digestive system > Stomach > Rumen ...
TCTCCATCTCCGACGAGGCTATGGACCTCGGCGGCGAGGAGTTCCTGGACTACATCTACGACGAGCTGGCCTACCAGATCGCCAAGAAGGCCCAGGCCCTCCTGATCGGCAAGATCACCACCCTGAGCACCACCGCCGCGACGAACCACGTCTCCATCGGCGTCGTGAAGGGCACCCCCTCCCTGGGCGTTGTCGCTCAGGCCATCGGCTCCCTGTCTGACGAAGCGGCCAACCCCGTCATCGTCATGAACAAGGGCACCTGGGCCCAGTTCAAGGCCGCCCAGTACGCCGGCAACTTCGCCGTAGATCCCTTCGAGGGACTCCCCGTGCACTTCGACGCCAGCCTCCCCGCGTATGCCGCCTCCCTGGCGACCAACACCGCGTGGGCTGTTGTCGGTGACTTCGGCCGCGGCGCTCAGGCCAACTTCCCCAACGGCGAAGAGATCGGCATCAAGTTCGACGACCTCTCCCTGGCTGAGAAGGACCTGGTCAAGATCGTCGGCCGCGAGTTCGTGGGCCTCGGCATCATCGCCGACAAGGCCTTCGCGAAGATCGTCAAGTAAGACGGCCTCGTAATCAAAATCTTGAGGAGGATGCTGATTATGAAGACCCTTATCGCGATCCCGTGCATGGACATGGTGCAGACCGGTTTCATGCTTTCCCTGTTACAGATGAGACGAGTGGGCGAGGTGGGATTTTCCATAATCAGCTCCTCTCTGATCTACGACGCCAGGAACACGCTGGCGAGGCATGCCATAGAGGGCGGTTTTGACCGGATCCTCTGGCTGGATTCCGACATGGAGTTCGAGCCGGACATGCTGGAGAGGCTGAGCGCCGACATGGACGAGAATGACCTCGACGTGGTCGGCGGGATCTTCTTCAGCCGGCGGACGCCTACGAAGCCGTGCGTATACCAGAAGCTCGGCTACCTTCACAACACGGACGAGAACGGCGAGGAGTCGGTCTCCCCGGTGGCGCTCAACTACTACGAGTACCCCGAGGACCAGCTCTTCGAGAGCGAAGGCATCGGCCTCGCCGCCGTCCTGATGAAGGTGGACCTCGTCAAGAAGGTGCTGAAAAAGCACGGTCTTCCCTTCAGCCCGATCCTGGGCTTCGGGGAGGACCTGTCCTTCTGCATGAGGGCGAGGGACGTCGGAGGACGCATCTGGTGCGACTCCCGCGTTAAGGTGGGGCACATCGGGCAGAAAACGTTCTCCGAGGCAGACTACGCGCACCCGGCGCACTCGCAGATCAAACCCAAGAAAGGCTAAACGACAATGGCAATGTTCGACATCGTAAAGCTCGCGCTGAGGCGGGCGGAGACCAACGCATACGACGCGGAGATCCGCGCCCTTATCATCGCCGCATGCTACGACCTGAGCATCGCCGGCGTCGAGACGCCTGCTTTCAGCGCATCCTCCTCGTACAACCCCGGCGACCGTGTGGTGCAGGGTGGTGAATACTACATCTGCACCACGGCCACCGAGGCAGGGGATTTTAATTCGCAGAACTGGCAGCCGGACGCTCTGTTCATCCGAGCCGTGTGCACCTATTGCAAGATGCACTTCGGCGAGAGCGACGAGTTCGAGCACCTGCACGACTCGTACAACGAGCAGAAGGCGCAGCTGCAAATGGCAACGCCATACACCAACTACGACGCCTACGGCATCAAGACCGCCCTGGGAGGCTGAAAATGTTCGACACCGGCATCCTTTGCCTGGCTCATAAAGTGGTGACCAGCACCGGAGGAGCCATGCCCACCGAAGCCCTGCATGTTTATGCGCGGGCTTTTTACGGCGAGCGCACCGTCTCGTATTCGAGAATGTACGAGGCCAGGGGCGCCAACTGCCAGGTGGACATGGTGGCCCGTGTGCCGTTTGACACCAACATCGAGCCGGACAGCTACGTCATCCTGGAGAACGGCAAACAACTCCGTGTGGACGCCGTCTCGCCGGTCATTGTCCGGAGAGACATCCGCGCCCAGGAGCTGACGCTGATCAACACGGACGAGCTGCTGAACGTGGAGGTGGAGAATGATCAGCCTTAGAGACAAACTCCAGTACATCGGCGCGACCTTCGCCTCAGCGATCCCGCACTCCTACCACTACTTTAGACCCAACGATATGTATCCGGCGCTGGTGTGGCAGGAAGACGGTGAGGAGACGTCCTTCCACGCGGGCAACCACAAAGCGGAGCAGGCCATCCACGGCACGACCGACTACTACACCCAGCAGGAATACGACACGGCCATCGACACCGTCCAGGACACCCTGGAGGCGATTGCGGCAGCGTGGACGCTCCAGTCGGTGCAGTACGAAGAAGACACGAAGCTCATCCATTACGAATGGGAGTGGACGGTCGCCGAGAAAAAGGCGGTGGTCCCTGATGGCGAGTAAAGTCATCAACGCCGACTCCTGGATCGCCACGATCGAGGGGCTCGGCAAAGACGCGGACGGCGTAGCCTCCCGCGTGGTGTATGAAGGCGCTGCAACTGTTGCCGACGGGATCCGGGAGGCCATCAAAGGCCTGCCGGCCCAGAGCAGCGGCGAGAGGCACCGGAGAGGCGTGACCGAGGTGGAACGCGCCGGTCTGCTGGAGGGGCTCGGTGTAGCATCCCACCAGAAGAAAGACGGCAGCGTGAACACGAAGATCGGCTTCTCCGGATACAACGCCTACGTCACGAAACAATATCCGAAAGGGCACCCGAACTCGATGGTCGCGAGAACAGTCGAGAGCGGGACGTCCTGGCTACAAAAGACTCCGTTCATCGCGCCCACCGTCCGCCGGCTCCGAGCCTCAACGGTCGCGGCCATGCAGGCGGAGCTCGACAACTACATCCGACAGAAGGAGAAATAACATGGCAGCTGGAAGAGTCCTCACCGGATTTTCCCTTCCTTATGTTGCGAAGTATACCGTGAGCAGCGGCACTCCCACCTACAGCTCCGGCCAGAAGCTGGCGCGCGGCGTGGACGTGAGCATCGCTCCCGACACTTCCGACAGCAACAACTTTTATGCCGACAACCAGCTCGCGGAGAGCGCCGGCGGCATCTTCACCGGCGGCACCGTCTCCCTGACCGTTGACGGCCTGCTGGATCCCGCGGAGAAGCTGATCTACGGCCTGCCCGCGAAAGACGGCTCCGGCTTTTACAACTACGACGACGACGCCAAAGTCCCCTACGTGGGCCTGGGCTTCGTCGCCAGGTACATGAGCGACGGCGTCACCTCCTATGTGCCCTACGCCCTGCCGAAGGTAAAGTTCAACTACCACGACGTGGAAGCGGCCACCCAGGAGGAAGACATCGACTGGCAGACCCAGTCTCTCGAGGCGACCATCTTCAGGGCTGACGACAGCAAGCACACCTGGAAGAAGATGGGCGAGGCGCAGACCACCGAGGCGAGCGCTGAAGCCAAGATCAAGACCCTGTTCAGCATTTCCTGATAGGCGAGGAGGGGGATGCGATGATCATACACGGCAATGAATACCGTTTTGCGGGGACGGTCGAAGCGATTGAGCGCCTCGGCCGTCTCTGCCCCGGCGGAGACATCAACAACATGGACGCGTTCCTGGACTCGGCCAGCGTAAGCGAGAGCATCGAGTTCATGAGGGGAGCGGTCCAGATCCTGAACAATGCCTACGCCGACTACATGAAAGAGTGGGAAGGGGAAGAGGTCCCCAGGCTCACCGCCGGCCAGGTCAAGACCCTGACCATGCCGGTCCTGAAGGCGGCGACCACCGAAGCGCTGAAGGCGATGACCGAAGACGCGAAGAGCGAGGTGGAGATCACCGCTAAAAAAAACACCGTAACGCCTCCGGAAGGCTGACGGTGCAATGGATCCTGTTCTACGGGGTCCACGAGTTTGGGATGACACCCAACCAGGTGCTGAGGTCGAAGCGCGGAGTCATGCTCGACCTCATCGCCTGTTTAGCCGTTTACAACGGCACAGCAGACGAGAAGAAGAAACTGTCCTTTGACGAGGTCATGAGGCTGAATTAATGGAAACCATTGGAGTAAAAATCCAGGTCGAGGGCGGCAAGCAGTTCAAGGCCGAGCTCGACAACATAAAGGCGACCTCGAAGCAGCTGAGCGCTGAGCTGAAGAACGTGGCCAACGGTGTGGACAGCACCGGATCCAAAGCGGCGGACGCCTCGAGGAAGACGGCGCTGCTGACCGCTGCCTATGACAACGCGGTCAACAAGGTCACGCTATTCAGCGACAAGCTGAAGAAACAGGAAGAGAACCTTCGCAGCATGGAGGCTGCCCTCGAGGCTGCGACGAATGAATATGGCGAGAACTCCGCGGAAGCGAAGAAGCTGAGCGTACAGATCACCGAGCAGAACGCTGCCATCGCGAAGACGAAGACAGAGATCGCCAACGCGAAGAACGAGGCGGCGGGCTACAAGAACGAACTGGACGCCCTGGGCAACGAGGCTGACGAGAACACCGCCAGCCAGAAGAACCTGGGCAACGCCACGGAAGAAGCGGGGAAGAAGGCAGAGAAGAGTGCGAAGGGCGGCTGGACCGCCTTCAAGGCGACCCTGGTCAACCTCGCCACGCAGGTCATCACGCGGGTGGTCTCCGGACTGAAGAGCCTGACGAAGGAAGCCATCAGCGCCGAGGACTCAATGGCTAAGTTCAGCCAGACGATGGAGTTCGCCGGCATTGATCCAGACGTCGTGGAAGAAGCCGCTGCCGCGATGAAGAAATACGCGGACGAGACGGTCTACGACCTGAAGACGATCACGAACACGGTGGCCCAGCTGGGCGCCAACGGCGTGGACAACTTCGAGGCGCTGGTGGAAGCGGCGGGCAACCTGAACGCCGTCGCCGGCGGATCCGCGCAGTCCTTCGAGTCTGTTGCCCTGGTGCTGACACAGACGGCCGGCGCAGGGAAGCTGACGACCGAAAACTGGCGGCAGATGATGAACCAGATCCCGGGCGCAGCGGGAGTCCTGAAGGACGCCCTGCTCGAGATGGGTGCCTACACCGGCAACTTCGAGGAAGCGCTGAAGAAGGGCGAGATCACCGCCGAAGAGTTCAACGCTGCCATCATGCAGGTCGGCAACGAGCCCATCGCCGTGGAGGCTGCAACGTCCGTGCAGACGTTTGAGGGAGCCGTGGGCAACCTTAAAGCCTCGGTCACTTCGGCGCTCCAGGCGATCATCCAGGCGGTCGGGATGGAGAACATCACCGGCTTCCTGAGCGGGCTGGCCAACCTGATCACCAACAAAGTCACGCCGGCCATCAAGGTCGCGGGAGACTGGGTGCAGAACAACCTGAAGCCGGTCCTCCAGCAGGTCGCGGAGTATATCCAGGCCAACGTGGTGCCGGTGGTCGAGTCCGTGTGGTCGTGGATCCAGGAGCAGATCCTGCCGGTGCTGATGGAGCTCTTCACCTGGCTGAAGGATAAGATCTGGCCGGTGGTCCAGCAGATCATCGCGTGGATCGCCGCCAACGTGGTCCCGATGATCAAGAGCCTGGCCGAACTGCTCGGAAACGTGCTCGGCGGCGTCTTCAAAGGCGTGATCGAGAACGTGAAGAAGGTCGCCGGCTATCTCATCGACACCTTCGGCCCTGCCGTGAGCAAGGTCGCCGGACTCATCGGCAACCTGATCGAGAAGGCAAGGGGCGTCGTTGAGTACTTCAAGAACATGAAGATCAGCATCCCGGACATCAAGCTGCCGCACTTCAAGGTGACCGGCAAGTTTAGCTTGAACCCGCTCCAGGTGCCGAAGCTCAGCATCGACTGGTATGACAAGGGCGGTATTTTCACCAGGCCGAGCATCATCGGCGTCGGCGAGAAGCGGCCCGAGTTCGTCGGTGCCCTGGATGACCTGCGGAAGATCATCCGCGAGGAGACCGGAGCGCAGACCAACGTGAACGACATCAACATAAACGTTTATGCCAACGACAACATGAACGTGTACCAGCTGGCGGAGATCGTCAGCGAGAGGATCCAGTCCGCGGTGAACAGGAGGGCGGCGGTATATGGCTAACGGCTACATCACCTGGCACGGCGTGGCCAGCAACGCGGTCGGCGTGAACGCGATCGAGAAATATCCCGACCTGGACCGCCCGCGGCGCAAGTTCTCGAAGCAGTCCATCCCTGGCGCCACAGGAGACGTCATCGTCATGGAGGATGCGTGGGAGGATTACGAGCAGGAATACGAGCTCTACGGCGGCACAGGAGCCAACGGGAGCGCTCCCACCACAATGGCATCCGTTGCCGCCTGGCTTTACGGCGGCAGTGGCTACCAGCGCCTGGAGGACACATACGACACCTCCACCTACCGGGAGGCGTACTTCGCCGGGCCCTACGACGTGGAGAACCACTTCAACCGCTTTGGCAGCTGCAAGGTGAAGTTCATCTGCAAGGGCAAGAGATGGCTGAAGAGCGGGGAGACCGCCATCACCGTCAGCACCTCCGGCACGACCATCACGAACCCGACGGCGTTCCCGTCCCGTCCGCTGGTGAAGGTGCATTGCAGCGGGACAGGCACCTCGTCCTTCCGGATCGGCGGCACCCTGGTCAAACTGACCACGCTGGAGGAAGGGATGCTGGTGGACTGCGAGAGCATGAAGGTCACGAACTCTGCAGGCACGTCAAACCTGAACACCTACATGACCCTGGGCGAGTTCCCGCAGATCCCTGCGGGCAGCAGCTCGGTCACGTTCAATAACTACATCACCAGCCTCGAGATTACTCCCCGGTGGTATGAGGTCTAAGGAGGAGCCCTATGAAGCCCATCCTGTTCGAGTCAACTGAAACGGCGTTCACCAGCATGGGCATCGGCACCCTGGTGGACGCCATTTCCTGCTATGTTGAGGAGGAGCGGAACGGGTCCTACGAACTGGAGATGGTATACCCGGCGAGCGGACAGTTCGCCGAAGAGCTCCAGCCGCGCAGGATCATCATGGCGAAGCCGAACCTCGCCGACGACCCGCAGCCCTTCCGGATCTACCGGATCCAGAAGAGCCTGAACGGCTTCACCTACACGGTGAACGCCGAGCACCTCTCCTACGACCTCGCCGGCTACGCGGTGCCCACGCTGGTGGCGGGGGACATCGCGACCGCCCTGAGCACCCTGACCAGCAGCTGCATCACCAACGACTGCCCCTTCTCCCTCGTGACGAGCAGGACCACGACCGCCACGTTCAAGGTGACGGAGCCCTCGTCCATCCGTTCCTGGCTGGGCGGAAGGCAGGGATCCCTGCTTGACGTGTACGGAGGAGAGTGGCACTACGACGTGTTTGAGGGCCGCCTGGAAGTGGCTCGCGGTGCGAACCGCGGGGCGCGGATCATGTACGGCAAGAACCTGATCACGCTGGAGCAGGAGCAGGAGTGCAGCAACCTATACTCGCACGTCTATCCCTTCTACAAGGACCAGGCGGGCAACATCACGGCCGGCAGCCTGACGACGGTGGCCTCCACCGACTTCACCAGGGTGCTGACCCTGGACTTCTCCGAAGACTACGCGGAAGCGGAGACCCCGCCCACCTCGGCGGACCTGACGCTGAAGGCTTCGTCCTACATCAGCAGGAACAACCTCACCGTCCCGAAGGTCAACCTGAAACTGGACTACGCGCAGATAGACATGCTGAACGAACCGGTGGACCTCTGCGACACTGTCACCGTCTACTTCCAGAAGTTCGGCGTCTCGGCTGTTGCGAAGTGCATCAAGACGACCTGGGACGTGCTCCTGGACCGCTACGACAGCATCGAGCTGGGAGACGCGAAGAACACCCTGGCGGACACGGTGGCGCAGACGCAGGACGACGTGCAGAACATCAACAACGTCATCACCACCACGCGGGAGAACGTCACCGAGCTCACAACGGTGACGCAGTCCAACTCCTCCGCCATTGAGCAGACGAGCGACGCCATCTCCTCCCTGGTGCAGCGCACGACGACCATCGAGGACGGGTACATAGACGAGAACGGCCTGGCCAATTATCTCGCGCAGCACCAGTACGTTGACTATTCCCAACTGACGCAGACCGCTGACGGATTCCAGTTTGACATCGGGCAGCTTCAGAACACGGTGACCTCGCAGGGATCGGAACTGTCTGAGCTGACGTCCGTCATCACGATCGACATCAACGGCGTGACGGTGGCAGCGAGTGACAGCGACATCCAGGGAGTTTTTGGGAATGACTCCCTCGAGTTCCAGGACGCGGACGGCAACGTGCTCGCGTGGATCAGCGGTGAAGACGACGGTCTCGGCGCGTCGCAGCTCTCGCTGGGGGATCCTGAAACACCCGGCAACCGCTGGAGGATCTTCGTCTCTGCTGACGGCAAACATCTGACATTTACGAGGCACGTTTAATGGCAAGCGTATCGAGAACGACTACAATCTACGGCGCCGGCGCGAACCGAGTGGACCTCTACATGAAGGTCAGCGAGAGCTCGGTGGACGAGGCGACCAACACCAGCCGCCTGACCGTCTACCTTGCCCTCAAATGCTACGGATATTCAAGCGTTGTCTATCAGATCGGCGACGCCTACGTCTCCATTGACGGAACGAAGGTAGGACGGAAAACATCGGGAAGCAAGGTCATTTCCGACGGAGAGTCCTGGTACATCGTCAACGGCGCCTCCTACACCGTGACGCACGACAGCGACGGCACCGGCTCCGTTTCCTGCCGCGGTTATTTCAACACGTACTCCACGAGCGCCGCGACCCTCACGCTGACGCCCATCAGCATGGTGGCGTCCGGTGTTTTTGCGGAGAACCCCGTCACCATCACGTCAAGCACAACGGACCCCGCTCTTACGTTCACGGTCCAGCCCAGGAACGCGAACTACTTCCATTATGTGACCCTCTACACGGGGAATCTGCTGTACCCGGCTATGCAGGGATGGGCGGAGGACAACTCCAACACCTTCACGGCGACGGTCAACGACATCCTGGTCGGCTTTCAGTATTCCGCCAGTAATACCGCCTCCGCGGTGGTGGAGACTTATTCAGAGAAGAACAGACTCGACTCCTACAAAATCGGCGAGACGACGGTCTCCTGTGGCGTCCTAATTGACACATCGACCATTCACCCGGAGATCACCTCCCTCACTGTCTCGCCGAATACGACCCCTATATCCGGCCAAATTGTCGCCGGCTATTCAAACGCGATAATCGGCGTCGGTGGTACTTCATTCACTTACATCGTCACCGCGATCCTCAGCAAGGGAACGATCGCATCGACGACCTGGAGCTACGCCACGACGAACATCCTCCCGGCGAGTGATACCGACTACACCGTCACGGCCAACATCACCCTGGCGGACCGCAGAGGCGGCAAAGACACCGGCTCAACGACGTTCACGGTGAAGGGGTACACAAGACCCATCCCGAAGATCACCGCCTACCGCGTGGCCAGCAGCGGGTCTACGACGAAGGACGAGGCGGGTACTTACGTATACGTCAACACCTCCGAGACGATCACCTCGCTCGGCTCCAACTCCATCCAGAGCAAGAGCCTGACCTATTCCGGCGACGTCTCCGGCACGATCAACTCCACGCCCGCCTGGATCGCCCTGAGCGAGTCGCAGGGCATGACCCTCACCTACACCGTCACCGACAAAGTGACGAGCGGTACGGCCATCAAGAGCGTCCCTGTGGCGATCTATCCGCTGGACTTGTACCAGGAGAACGGATCCGTGGGAGCGGCCTTCGGAGGGATCGCCGAGGGCGGGCTCGTCAGGTCTTTCCTGCCGTTTGCCGCGCAGCTGCCGATGGTGACGGAAGAAAGCAACGCGAGCAGCACCCTTGACTCCCGCTCCGGCATCATGACCAGGGGACATTACAACGGGGCGCAGACCTTCACCATCCCGACCGGCACATCGTCCGGATGGTACGCCATCATCGTCCGCTCCCGGAACAACTCGACCACGTTCACTTGCGGAGGATCCGACGGTCTCATCATCCGAGGGCAGACGGCCATCCAGACATCGTACACAGTTTCGGGCCTGGGCACGTACATAATCATCAGAGTGGCGGGCACAAGGCTCGCGCTTTGCAGTATATGAGAGGTAGCAAAAATGGACTTCACAATCACCGCGCAGGAGATCCTGAGCATCGCCGCGCTCATCGGTGCCGTCGGCGCAATCTGGGCCGTGGTGAGCAAACCGTTTAAAGAGCTGAAGAACATCAACGACCGGCTGGACAAGCTGGACGCCAAGATGGTCACGATCAGCCGAGCCGTGGAGATCCAGGGCGACATGGTCTACCAGCTGTTGGATCACGCTGCCACGAACAACAACACCGGCGAGATGCAACGGGCCCTTAACCAGTACAACGCGACATTCAGACATGGAGGGAACGCATGATCACCATCACCAGAGGAGACACCCAGCCCCTGACGTGGACACGGCTGGATCCGGACGGGCACACCATCATGGACGCCCCGGACGCCATGTACCTGACCGTCAAGAGGTCCTGGGACGATAGCGACTTCATCATTCAGAAGAAGCTGACGGACATGTCACAGGACGAGAATGGCGCCTGGCACACCACCATCGCCGCTTCCGAGACCGCGGCCCTCAACTATGGCTCCTACGTCTTCGACCTGGAGGTGACCGTCTCCGGCTGCGTGACCACCATCTGCAAAGACGAGCTGAGGATCACGAGGGAGGCAACATGGAGCGCGAACAAGTCATAAA
>Ga0265298_10010964_pt1 | contig 10655 bp, 4 predicted proteins | sample AusTroGonzalo_MG_3_FD_193486 | JGI IMG/M metagenome (GOLD analysis project Ga0265298, IMG submission 193486) | Bovine rumen microbial communities from tropical cattle in Woodstock, Queensland, Australia - Gonzalo_01 | ecosystem: Host-associated > Mammals > Digestive system > Stomach > Rumen ...
CCAACCGTCTGAAGTCATCTGTTTCAGACCCCGTCGTATGGGTAGGGTTCAATGCCAATGGCGACAGCCTGCTGGTGGAGTTGCGCAAGAATGCACTGGTCCGAATGTTCCTCATGGGTGTCAATCTCTGTATGGATGCCGATATGCTCATAAAGTCTATCGACGGAGATGTGTCTCTCGAGCTCAGCGCTCCTTCGGAATATACGCTCAAGGCACAGGTTACCAAGCAGGATTTCCTGAAGAATGTCTCTGACTGGAGCACGGGTTTCCTGCACAAAAGCTATTCCTTTAAGCCCGTCGATAAGAACAACTTTGTGTTGCAGGGCGATGGAAAGAACACCTATTTTGGAGTGATAGATAATCAAGTATATGTATCAACTAATCAGAGTGTTACGAAGTTGAGCGAAAGTAATGCTTCGGATGATTTCGTCACCCGATACAACTCCCAGATTCAGGGTAAACTCTTCTATGCATCAGTCAGTATAAACAAGTTGACCCGCTTCCGCGAGGTACAGAATATGATGAGTGACGACGCCAAGAAGTTCTATTATTTTCTGGACAAGACAGACCGTCTCACCGTCAGCGCAAAGGACTATTTACATTACGATATAGAACTCACAACTAAAGACAATATATCAGACTTCATAAAACTGTTATTGAAGTAAATGGACAAGATTGAATTACAAAACACTTTGCCCTGCGTTTTCGAAGGCAGGGAGGTGCAGAGCGAGATTTGGCTTCAGGATGTCACCTTCCAGAAGGGGGAGACGTATCTGGTGGAGGCCAATTCTGGAACAGGAAAGAGTTCGCTCTGCAGCTATATCATAGGATACAGGAAAGATTATCTGGGTAACATCTATTTCGACGGCAAGGATATCCGTCAGCACAGCGTTTCCGATTGGACGAATATACGTAAGCAAACGTTGAGTCTGCTCTTTCAGGAGCTCCGACTCTTCCCTGAGCTTACGGCGATGGAGAATATCGATATCAAGAACGGGCTTACCAATCACAAGAGCCGCAAGGAGATACTCGCGTGGTTCGAGCGTCTGGGTATAGCCGACAAGCAGGATGCCAAGATAGGGCGTATGAGCTTTGGTCAGCAGCAGCGTGTGGCCATGATACGCGCCTTGGTACAGCCCTTCGACTTCCTGATGGTAGATGAGCCCATCAGCCATCTGGACGACAATAACAGCAGGATTATGGCAGAGATTATGATGGAAGAAGCACAGCGTCAGGGAGCTGGCGTAATAGTAACCAGTATAGGCAAGCACATGGAGCTGCCATACACAAAAACGTTCCGCTTATGATGTCGTTGGTTTGGAAATTGCTGCGTCAGCACATCAGTATAGCGCAGTTGGCAGGTTTCTTCTTTGCCAATCTCTTTGGTATGTTCATCGTCCTGCTGGGCCTTCAGTTCTATAACGATGTCAAGCCGCTCTTCAGTCAGGAGGACGGATTCCTCAAGCCAGAGTACCTCATTGTCAGCAAGCGCATTTCTGGTGTCAGCGTGCTGGGTTCCGAGGAGAGCTGTGGCTTCAGCGACAGGGAGGTGGCCGATATCAGCAGCCAGCCTTTCTGCAAGAGCGTGGGTGCCTTCACTGCCAGTCAGTATAGGGTAGTGTGCAGTATGGGTGTCAATGGCGTGGCGCAGTTTGGTACTGATATGTTCTTCGAGAGTGTGCCCGACAGGTTTGTTGATACAGAGCTGAGCAACTGGACTTTCTCGCCCGAGGATGGGACCATACCCATCATCCTGCCTCGTACCTATCTGGCCATCTACAACTTCGGCTTTGCCCAGAGTCAGTCTCTGCCCAAGATGTCCGAGGGTATCGTAGGCATGATAGATATGCTCGTTGTACTGCGTGGCAACGGGCAGGAACAGCGTCTCAAGGGTAAGATAATAGGTTTCAGCTCACGTCTGAATACCATCCTTGTGCCCGAGTCGTTCATCCAGTGGAGCAATGCCAAGTTCGCTCCTGAGGCAGACTTGACGCCCAACCGTCTGATTGTAGAGGTAAAGAACCCCACGGATGATGCTATCGTACAATACATCAACGAGCATAATCTGGAGTTGGAGGATGATAAGCTGGATGCAGGCAAGGCCACTTACTTCCTGCGCATTGTCACCGTCCTAGTGATGTGTGTGGGCATGCTCATCAGCATCCTGTCGTTCTACATCCTTATGCTCAGTATTTATCTGTTGGTGCAGAAGAACACAGAGAAGCTGCGCAACCTCCTGCTCATTGGTTACAGCCCCGTACGCGTCTCTTTGCCTTATCAGATACTCACGGTAGGCATGAATGGGGTAGTGCTCTTGCTCTCCCTGCTTATTCTGTACGTTGTCCGCAGTTATTATATGGATCGCCTGTGGGTGATGTTCCCACAGATGCAGGACGGCAGCCTGTGGCCCGCTCTCTGTCTGGGCCTGTGCCTCTTCCTGATCGTTAGCACCATAAATATTGTGGCTGTTCGCAATAGGGTAATGAAAATTTGGAATAGAAAGGAATAATGGAAAAACTGAAAAGGCTATATACTGAGCATACAGGGCTGGATGTCGTCTCTTGCGACGAGCTCCCAGGTGCAGGCAGTAATCGTAAGTATTACCGTTTGCACGGCTCTGACGGGAGTACGCTGATAGGTGTCGTAGGTACCAGTATGGACGAGAACCGTACCTTCTGCTACCTTGCCCAGCATTTCATAGAACGCAAGTTGCCCGTTCCTGCCGTGGTGGCACAGAGCGCAGACGGACTGCGTTACTTGCAGGTGGATTTGGGCGACCGTTCCCTCTTTGATGCCCTCAAGGGCGGACGCGACGCTGGCGGACGATACACGCAGACTGAGAAGGAGTTGCTCCATCGTACCATCGCCCTTCTGCCTAAGATTCAGATCAAGGGTGCCCGAGGCTTGAATTTCAAGAAATGTTATCCTCAGGAGTCGCTGGATGAGACCAATGTGCTCTTCGACCTCAACTACTTCAAGTATTGCTTCCTGAAGACCACAGGCGTTGATTTTCATGAACTGAAGTTGGAAGCAGCATTCCGTCTCGTGGCACTGGATATTGTTGCCATCCCGGGCGATACCTTCATGTACAGGGATTTTCAGGCACGCAATGTCATGCTCGACAAGGACGGCAATCCCTTCTTTATCGACTTCCAAGGCGGTCGTCGCGGCCCCGTGCAGTACGATGTGGCCAGTTTCCTTTGGCAGGCATCGGCTCGCTACAGCAAGTCCCTGCGCGAGGAACTTATCAAGACGTATATTACCAGCCTTAAGCAGTATATAGAGGTTAATGAGAAGCAGTTCCGCCAGAACCTCAAGCTCTGCGTACTGTTCCGTCTGTTGCAGGTGCTGGGTGCCTACGGTTTCCGTGGCTATTTTGAGCGTAAGAAGCATTTTATCGACAGTATTCCCCCTGCTATTCAGAACCTGCGCGACCTCTTGCAGGATGGCGGCTGTCCTTACCCTTATCTGCGTGAGGTGCTCACCCGACTGGTTGAGTTGCCACAGTTCGCTCCAGAGCCCAAAAAACCTGTTCAGCGTGCCGACGGCTATAAGACCACGGATAACAACCCCTACGTGTCACGTCCCGAGGACGGACCTGCTACCTTCAGTAGGTATGACGGCAAGGGCCCTCTGGTGGTGCGCGTCTTCAGTTTCTCCTTCAAGAAAGGCATCCCCGAGGATACCAGCGGCAATGGCGGCGGCTACGTGTTCGACTGCCGTAGCACCCACAATCCGGGTCGTTATGAGCCTTACAAGCAACTCACGGGCTTGGATGAGCCTGTTATCCGCTTCCTCGAGGACGACGGAGAGATACTCACCTTCCTCGAGAGCATATATAAGTTGGCAGACGCCCATGTAGAGCGATACCAGCAGCGAGGCTTTACCAACCTCATGTTCTCCTTCGGCTGTACGGGCGGCCAGCATCGCAGCGTCTATAGTGCCCAGCATCTGGCAGAGCACATACATTATAAGTATGGAATAGAGGTTCATGTCTGCCATCGCGAGCAGGGCATCTCCGCCATCTTCCCTGCCTACAGAGCCATGATCTTTGCAGCAGGCTTAGGCACCCGACTCAAGCCCCTCACAGATACTATGCCCAAGGCGCTCGTACCTGTGGCTGGCAAGCCCCTGTTGGAGCACACCTTCGATAAGCTGAAGAGTTCGGGCATTCGCGATGTGGTCATCAATGTACATCATTTTGCCGATATGATAGAAGAGTGGGTAGGGCAGCATCCCATGGGTATGAATGTATGGTTTAGCGATGAGCGCGATGCGCTGCTCGAGACGGGAGGCGGCATCAAGCATGCAGCACACCTTCTCAAGGATGCTACGGAAGGATTCCTTATCCATAATGTAGATATCCTCAGTAATGCCGATTTGCGCAGCCTCATGCTCTTTGCGCGAGGCAAGGCAGCGTCCTTGCTCGTTTCAGAGCGTCAGACCAGCCGTTATCTGCTCTTCGACGATGATAAGCGACTGGTAGGGTGGACCAACGTACAGACAGGCGAGGTAAAGAGCCCTTATCCCCATCTGGATGTGCGTAAATACCATAAGTATGCCTTTGCAGGTATTCACGTCATGAATCCCTCCTTGTTTACCCACTTCTCCGAGTGGCCGGATAAGTTTAGCATTATCGACTTTTACCTGAGTGTTTGTGCCCAGCATCCCATATATGGCTATGTGCAGCCAGGCTTACGCCTCATGGATGTAGGCAAGATAGAAACCATATCAGAAGCCGAGGAATTCCTGAAATAAGTCATAAAGAAAGAGCGGAAGGTAACAGCCACCCGCTCTTTTTCTGTTCCTAAAAATCATTCTAAACCTTTTTAATCAATCGGCAGTTTGTCTACATTGTTGATTATTAATATGTTTAGTATACTTAGCAATTAGGCGACTAATATGTAAAGCTTTAGACGGCTATACATATAGAAGTGTGAATATTTCTTACTAGTTAACGATATTTAAACGTCAACTTCTTCAGGAAAAGCGTCAACTTCTTCAGGTGAGACAGTTAACCAAATCAGTATGGAATATGCAAGGAAACTATATGCCCAAAAGCGCACAGCGCACAGCGCACAGTTTCCTCAGGGACGCCTAAAAATGTCCGCAAAAAATTTTATTATATATATAATAAGTATTATTTCTATATACTTTTACTCTACAAGGTGATTTGCTCGCTAAATAAACTGTGCGCTGTGCGCTGTGCGCAATCAGCTCTCCCACCCTATGAAAGGGGACGTGCTTTTTTGCGTGCTTATTTTGCAAAGTAATTTGACACCGCAAAGAAAATGTCGTACCTTTGCAATGTCAAAAGATAAGGACTGAAACGGCGGGTATTAAGAGAAACAATTGCTAATATTAATATTAATTTTTGCGCGCATTAATAGTAGCAAAAAGTGGCACTTAAGAGACAAAGCGGAAGTCTATCAGGAGACTATGAGAAAAATATTTACAAACATTAAAACAGTCTCTATACTCTACACTATCATCTCTCAACTATCTCGAAGCGCCACTAACTCTAAACACTCAACTCTCAACTCTAAACACTTTACAAAAAAAAGGCTTGCTATCTGATATGGGATGGCAGGCTTTTTTTGTTTTTCCTTTTGTTATGTTGGCTTTTCTTCGTACCTTCGCACCCGCAAATAACCATACTGCCCGGAAATGGAGATTCAACAACTACAGAATATATATGCTAAGCACCCTGGGGTGAAGGCTTTAAGCGCTGCGCTGAAGTCTTCCAGTAATGTGATACAAATCTCTGGATTGCAGGGAAGTTGTGCTCCCATGGTGTTTGCCGCCGCCCCTCAGGTGGGCTCTCCCTTCCTCTTCATTCTGGACGATGATGAGCAGGCTGGCTATTTCTATCACGACCTGATACAGGTCTTGGGCGATGAAAAGGTGCTTTTCTTCCCCAGCAGCTATAAACGTGCCGTGAAATACGGACAGCGTGATGCGGGCAACGAGATTCTCCGCACCGAAGTCCTGACGAAGATTTCGTCCAATTCACAAGTGAATTTGTCGGTTAGCGAATTGAACGGGAACTCTTCACTCGAAAATAATTCTCAATTCTCAACTCTCAATTCTCAACTCGGCACTCCCCCAAAGGGGGAGACGGAGGAGGCCTTACTCTACATAGTGACTTACCCTCAGGCGCTGGCAGAGCTGGTGGTAACGCAGGAGAAGCTGAGCGAGCAGACGCTGACGCTGCAGACGGGCGAGAAGGTGGACTTTATGTTTGTGCAGGAGACGCTGATGGAGTTCGGCTTCAAGCGGGTGGACTATGTGTACGAGCCTGGGCAGTTTGCCGTTCGTGGCAGTATCATAGACGTGTATTCTTATTCGTGCGAACTGCCATACCGTATAGACTTCTTTGGCGACGAGGTTGACAGCATACGCACCTTCGAGGTACAGAGTCAGCTGAGTAAGAGTAAGCTGCAGCAGATAAGCATCGTACCAGAGTTGAACAGTAGTGATTCAATGTCTAATGCCCAAGAGAGCTTTCTCTCCTTCCTGCCTAAGGAGACGCTGCTGGTAATGCATGACCCGACTTTTGTGGCTGAATCGGTGCAGATAGTCTGGGACGAGGGTTTCTGCCGACAGGCTATAACGGTGGATTCGGAGGAAAATGCAACCTCGGAGGAAAGAGAAAAACCGCTGGAGAAGGAGAAAATGCTGGTGGAACCGCAACTTTTCAGCAAAGAGCTGCTCAGTTTCCGCCGCATAGAAATCAGGAATTTATCGGTTAGCGATGAGCGGTTAGCGGTTAGCGGGAATTCTCAATGTTCAATGTTCAATGTTCAATGTTCAATCTCTTTCCACACTCATCCTCAGCCTGTCTTCCATAAGAACTTCGAGCTGCTTTTCCAGTCGTTCCGCCAGTACATGGAGGTCGGCTACCAGCTATACATACTGGCGGACAGCCAGAAGCAGACGGCACGTCTGGAGAGTATCTTCGAGGAGCAGCAGACGGGCATCACCTTTACGCCCGTAGATCATACCATACATGAGGGGTTCGTGGATGACGACCTGAAAATATGCCTTTTCACCGACCATCAGATATTCGACCGTTACCATAAGTACAACCTGCGCAGTCAGCATACGCGCAATGGTAAGGTGGCGCTGACGCTGAAGGAGCTGCAGCAGTTCGAGATAGGCGACTACGTGGTACACCTGGACCACGGTGTAGGAAAGTTTGGCGGACTGGTGCGCATTCCCAACGGCGACAAGATGCAGGAGGTGATAAAGATTATCTACAACCATGACGATGTAGTCTTCGTCTCCATCCATGCCTTGCACAAGGTATCGAAATACAAAGGCAAGGAGGGTGAGCCTCCACGTATCAGCACGCTGGGTACAGGAGCCTGGGAGCGCATGAAGGAGCGCACGAAGACGAAGATCAAGGATATAGCCCGCGACCTGATAAAACTATACAGCCGCCGACGCGAGGAGAAGGGTTTCAGCTACTCGCCCGACAGCTTCATGCAGCACGAGCTTGAAGCGAGCTTCCTCTATGAGGATACGCCTGACCAGTTGAAGGCTACGCAGGATATCAAGGCCGATATGGAGCGTGCCCGTCCCATGGACCGTCTGGTCTGTGGCGATGTGGGCTTCGGCAAGACGGAAGTGGCAGTACGTGCTGCCTTCAAGGCGTGTGCCGACAACAAGCAGGTGGCTGTCTTGGTGCCAACAACCGTCTTGGCCTATCAGCATTACAGAACTTTCACCTCACGCCTCAAGGACTTCCCTGTAAAGGTGGAGTACCTGAGCCGTGCCCGCTCTGCTGCCAAGACGAAGGAAATCCTCGAGGGGCTGAAGAACGGAACGGTGAACATAGTGGTGGGTACGCATAAGCTTATCAGCAAGAGTGTGCAGTTCAAGGACTTGGGCCTGCTGATTATCGACGAGGAGCAGAAGTTCGGCGTCAGCACGAAGGAGAAGCTGCGCCAGATGAAGGTGAACGTGGACACGCTGACGCTGACCGCTACGCCTATCCCGCGTACCCTGCAGTTCAGCCTGATGGGGGCTCGCGACCTGAGCGTTATCCAGACGCCGCCACCCAACCGCTATCCCATTCAGACGCAATTGAGCGTATTCAGCTCGGAGGTTATTGCAGAGGCTATCAACTTCGAGATGAGTCGTAACGGACAGGTGTTCTTCGTGAACAACCGTATCAACAACCTGCCTGACCTAGAGGCGCTCATCCACAAGCATGTGCCAGATGCCCGCGTAGCCATAGCACACGGACAGATGTCGCCTGAGGCGCTGGAGAACATCATGATGGGCTTTTCCAACTACGACTACGATGTGCTGCTCAGCACCACCATCATAGAGAGCGGACTAGATATCCCCAACGCCAATACCATTATTATAAATAGCGCGCAGAACTTCGGTCTGAGCGACCTACACCAGATGCGTGGACGTGTGGGACGCTCCAACAAGAAGGCGTTCTGCTATCTGCTCTCGCCACCATTGAGCTCGCTGAACATGGATGCTCGCCGTCGCTTGCAGGCCATAGAGAACTTCTCTGACCTAGGCAGCGGTATTCACATAGCCATGCAAGACTTGGATATCCGTGGTGCAGGAAACCTGCTGGGTGCCGAACAGAGCGGTTTCATCGCCGACCTTGGCTATGAGGCTTACCAGAAGATTCTGTCGCAGGCGGTGAAGGAACTGCGCAACGATGAGTTCCAAGACTTATATAAGGAAGAGGTGAAGGCGGGTAATATCACCAGCGGAACGGAGTTTGTGGAGGAATGTATCATAGAGAGCGACCTGCCGATGTCCTTCAGCGAGGAGTATGTGCCAACGAGCAGCGAGCGTATGCTGCTGTATCGCGAGTTGGACGGACTGGAGCGCGACGAGGATGTAGAACAGTTCCGCCAGCGAATGGCAGACCGTTTCGGTCCTGTTCCTGTAGAAGGTGAAGAACTGATAGGGGTGGTTAAGCTACGCCGTCTGGGACGCTACTTCGGCTGTGAACGCATCACTCTGAAATCTGGCCGTATGCGTATGCAGTTTATTTCCAACTCCGACAGTGCTTTCTACGACAGTGAAGCATTCCAGAAGGTTATTGCCTTTGCCACAACCAATGCACACATCTGTCGTGTAGATAATGCGAAGAACCAGTTTAAACTACTTATTTCCGACGTTAATTCGGTAGCTCAGGCCAACGTGCTTCTGACGCAGATGCAGAGTTGTAAGGCTTAATGTAAGGGGTTAATGGAGAGCCAGCTTCCTGCCGTTACAGATATAAATACCCTTTCTGCTGGGTTTTCCTATCAGTTTAAGTCCATCCAGTGTGTACCAACCGGTTGAGGATATGCCAGTCCTTTCTGCTGCTATGTCGCCAATTCCTGTGGGTACGGCTTCTGTGAGCCATGTAAACTGTGTACCCATCCTCTCAAGGAGTCCCAAAGCTATGTAGAAGGCTGTTCCCGCCATCCCGTGGTCGGCTTTAGAGAAATCGTCATCTATCACCATGTAGAGGTCTCCCTCCTCAGTGGGATGCTCCTGACGGAAGGATTCTACGTTTCCGTAGGGAACCACCATATCGTATCTGGAGTGGAAGAATACGATGCGGTGCAGAGGTTGCCAGCCCTTGGCCACGCTGTTCTTGGCTAATGCACGATGCATATCTGTAAAGGCGTTGCCTGACTCCGTAGGGACGCCTGCGAAGTTGTCGGGGTTGCTCATATATTCATAGAATTCGGGCTGGACGATTTTCTCTATTTTCCCCCAAATGCTCCCGCCTGCATCTATGTAGAATATTTCCTGCATCTGCTCTGGCGTATAGGTTCGCCCGTTGGCCGTCAGTCCGTTCTTAGCCTGATTGCTCCACATCTTGTCTATCTCGCCTGTGGTGTAGTTCTTGCTGTCCAGCCATTCTATGATGCCTGTATCCAAGAACTGCTGTGTAAAGAAGTCCTCAAGCCTGTAATTCTTCATCTCTGGGTCGGCATTCAGCATACCGTTCAGGATAAGTGGGAACACCACCGTCATGCTGAGCATCCCCTTTCTGTGTTCCGTCTTGGCATTATAGGAGTCGCCGTTGTCGAACATGTAATATTTTAGCGTTTCCACCAGATCGTGTGGACCATCGCCGCAGATACTTCCCTGGAAGCGTAGCTCGTCTGCCAAGTCGTTCTCTTCGATGTAACGCTGTACGGCCAGCGTTATGGCTCCGCCTTGCGAAAAGCCATAAGCAAACGTGCGCCAGTCGTCGCTCATCGGCAAAGTCGTGCTGCCTGCCTCGGCCGCCAGCTTCTCATAGAGTGCCAAACCATATTTCACCGCATCTACTACCTGCCGTGCCGTTGCCTCGGAAGCCATGTAGGGGTGGGGGACGTCCTTGCTTACACCATATCCCTCATAGTCGGGCGCTATGATGATGCTGTGTCCTACAAATGGAGCGGAAGTGGTATAGCCATAGTTACGTTTCAGGGTATTTATCACCATCAGCTGCTCCGATGTGGTATTCTCGCCTATCGATGTGGGGCACTCCTTCTGTGCTGTCACAGTAAAATGACTGTATATGTGAACCGTTTCTATCTGGTCTCCTTCCTTGTAGTCCTTAGGGTTCCATGCCATCAAGGCTGATGATAATATAACGTCCTCACCACTTGCGCTTTTTGTGGGGTAATTAAAAGTAT
>Ga0265298_10010968_pt1 | contig 10653 bp, 6 predicted proteins | sample AusTroGonzalo_MG_3_FD_193486 | JGI IMG/M metagenome (GOLD analysis project Ga0265298, IMG submission 193486) | Bovine rumen microbial communities from tropical cattle in Woodstock, Queensland, Australia - Gonzalo_01 | ecosystem: Host-associated > Mammals > Digestive system > Stomach > Rumen ...
GTGTCCATGTTGGCCACTTCAGCGATGTTTTTTCCGTCAATGCGGAACCATTGTGCCTCTTTTTTGAGTCGCGAGCCGCCGCAGACGGGGCAGGCGACGTGGTTCATGAACGAATTGGCCCAGCGCGTGATGCTCGCGGGCGCGTCCTCGTTGTTTTGGCTCTCGATGAAGTTGATGACACCTTCAAAGTTGATTTTGAAGGTCGAAGTGACGCCGAGGTTTTCGCGTTTCACTTCAAAGGTCTCGTTGGTGCCGTAAAGGATGGCATCAAGAGCTTCGTCGGAGAAGTCTTTCAGCGGCGTGTCCAAGGTGTAGCCGTATTTCAGTCCGATGGCCTCCAACTGCTTGAAAATCCAGCCGCCGGCCTTGTATTCTCCCGTGGGCGCGAGGCCGCCCTTGCGGATGCTTAGGCTGGGGTCGGGGATGAGTTTTTCCTTGTCCACCACTGCGATTTCGCCGAGGCCGTTGCACTTGGGGCAGGCACCGTAAGGCGAGTTGAACGAGAAGGTGTTAGGCTCGGGGTCTTCGTAAGAGAGGCCTGTCGTGGGACACATCAATAGGCGACTAAAATATCTCAGTGTTGAGTGTTGAGTGTTGAGTGTTGGGTGTTGAGTATCAGAAGAATACTCCACACTCCTCACTCCACACTCCTCACTCTTTACACTCCTCACTCCACACTCCTCACTCTTTACACTCCTCACTCCACACTCCTCACTCTTTACACTCCTCACTCTACCCCCATCATTATCTAAAACCATGAGTAAGCCTTTGCCGTAGCGGAAGGCTGTCTGCACTGATTTTTTGATGCGACTGAGGCTGTCCTCGTGTACCTCGATGCGGTCGATGACGATTTCAATGTCGTGGGTCTTGTAGCGGTCCACCATCATCCCGAACTCGATTTCACGCATCTCGCCATCCACGCGAACCCTTGTAAATCCCGCCTGACGGATGTGCTCGAACAATTCCCGATAATGACCCTTTCTGCCCCTCACCGAAGGCGCCAGAATGTTGATGCGTCGGCCTTGAAACTCGTTCATTATCAAGTCGGTGATTTGCTCCTCGGTGTAGCGCACCATCTTTTCGCCCGTGTTGTAGGAATAGGCCTCGCTGACGCGGGCATAGAGCAGGCGCAGGAAGTCGTAAATCTCGGTGATGGTGCCCACCGTCGAACGCGGGTTCTTGTTCACCGACTTTTGCTCGATGGAAATCACGGGACTGAGGCCGGTGATTTTGTCGACATCGGGGCGTTCCATGTTGCCGATGAACTGCCGCGCATAGGCCGAGAAACTCTCCATGTAGCGACGTTGTCCTTCGGCATAAATCGTGTCGAACGCCAGCGACGACTTGCCGCTCCCGCTGATGCCCGTGACAACCACCAAGGCATTCCGCGGAATGCTCAAGTCGATGTTTTTCAGGTTGTTCTCCCGCGCACCGAGGATTTCAAGGGTTTTATCTTCTGAGAAGTCGTTCATGGTTCTTTATGGTATGATTTCCCAAAAACCGCCTTTGTCGGGGCCGACGCGACGGAGGTATTTGCCTCGCATGGCTTCGATGTTACGAGATACGGCTGACGGATGAATTTCTAAAATATTTGATAATTCGGTCTTTGTGATATAAGGATCGTCCATCATCAATCGAAGAATTGATATTTTGTTTTCTGTCAACTTTTCACCTCTTGAAAGGGCTTTCTCTATCACCTTTTCTATCACCTTTTGCTGTTTTTCTATCAACTTTTCTGTAACCTTCTCTTGTGATCCAACACCGTTTTCTGTTCGGTTTTCTGTTCGGTTTTCTGTTCGGTTTTCGTTTGTTCTTTCTGCCTTATTTTCAGTTACTTTAGCATGGCTTTTAGGTAACAAAACACCGTTTTCTGTTCGGCTTTCAGTTATTTTTTCAGCTACCTCTACAAACCTTGGAACCGTAACCTTTAAAATGAAGTCATCTGTGCGGTACGATAAGGCCGAAGTGCTGTTGGCTTCCAGTTCGCGATACATCCTGTCCACACCTTCGCCGTATTCCTTGACGTAATGATAAGTTTTCAGGAAAGCAGCAATTTTGGGGTTGCGCGAGAAATGGGTGTTGCGGATGTTGGTCGGTTTCACCATTCCCGGAAGCTTGCCCGGACTTTCAAACACAATGCGGTCGTCGAACATCTTGATTTGAATCTCCGTCCCCTTGATGTTATAAGCCCTGTGGCAGCAGGCGTTTACGGTCATTTCTTGAATCACGAACTTCGGATAGTCGCGCCGTGTCACGAATTTTCCCGCTTGTCCAAGGTAAGTGTGTTCAGCCACTTGAGTTTCAAGGTATTCGATGGTTTTCTCCACTTGGTTAAGGATGGTGCCCTCGAAAATGACATCTTTGATGACATTCATTTCTGTTCCCACCCGTTCTTCTACGCCATTGTATCGAATAAAGCGGGTTCGGGCGCGTGGGAAGAAAAGCTGTGGATTCTTTCCGAACAGCAGCATACAAGCCGCGCTGACTTCTTCCTCTCCTTTCTTGTTGGTGGTGAGGAAATGGTTGTTCTCTCGCAAATACTGGAGTGGCGACTTGCTGTAATCCAGCAGCTTGGCATATCTTGCCACGGCCTCCATGTCAATGTCATTGACGGTTGCCCCATACACAGCGGTATCTTCGAAATAACGTTCGCCTTTGTCGTACATCAGTTGAACACGCTCGTCAAAAGTCAGTTTGCGACTTTTGTCGCCCACACGCATGAAAGCCTCGTCCGTTTGGTTGATATGAAGGCTGGGACTGGCTGGAACCTCCATCAACAAGATGCGGTTTGCGTTCCCCTCTTTATCTGTGCAGGCCAAATAGCTGCAAGTGACGGATACGGAAGGATTGCAGAAGTCGAAAGGCACCCGCAGCAATTCATTGAGCTTGGCAGGATGTTGGTCAATGCCCTCAATCTGACGGGTCTTGTCCGAAACACCGATGACGAGGGTGCCTCCGTCAGCATTGGCGAAAGCCACAATGGGCACAGCCAAAGCCTTAGGATCAACCTGAATGCTCTTGCAGTCAAAAGTCTGGTCTTCCTTGCGGGTGGTTATTTCTTGTATGGTTAGCATTATCCTTGTTTGTTCAGGCCGCAAATTTACACATTTTTCATGATTCGGCGACATGATTGTGGCATCATGCTGGAAGGGATAGGGATGGAAACGATTCTGTGCCAATACATCAGCCCGAAATGCCCAAGCGGGAATGAAATTGTCGAATGCAATCAAAAAAAATTGCAAACTGCACTTTGCAAAAATCGGGGAAAATTGTCGGGTGGGGGAGGGGAAATCAATAAATTCGCCTCGGAAAATGTATCTGCGGTGTGTAAGTTTTTTCTTTTACTTCTTGCAGTTTGAAAAAAATGTGTACTTTTGCCACATGAAGTAAAATTACTCAAACTATTGAGTAAATTTGCTCAATCCATTGAGTAAAAATATATAATATGTTTCAAAGGGTTGAATATCAAATAATAAAGAAAAGACTTGAAGAACCAAGAAGGTTTATTCAGGTGGTGATGGGACCGCGTCAGGTGGGCAAATCCACGGTGGTGAGGCAGGTTTTGGCAGATGTTTCACAACCTTATTCCATGTTTACGGCCGATGCTGTGCCGGCAGGTAATCTGTTTTGGATCAGTGAATGTTGGGAAACGGTGCGGCGAAAGATGAAGGCGGAAGGTGCCGATGAATACATTCTTGTCATCGACGAGGTGCAGAAGATTGATTCATGGAGCGAGGCCGTCAAAAAGGAATGGGATGCCGACACTTTCAATGATGTGAACATCAAGGTGGTGCTGCTTGGCTCGTCGCGGGTGTTGCTCGACTATGGCTTGGCCGACAGCCTGATGGGACGCTTTGAACGTATTGTGATGCCGCATTGGTCGTATCCAGAAATGCGTGAGGCTTTTGGCTTTAGCTTGGAGCAATACATTTATTTCGGTGCCTATCCAGGTGCTGCGCCTTTGATTGATGACGAGAACCGATGGCTGGAATACATCACGGGTTCCATCATTGAGGCCACCATTAACAAAGACATCTTGCAAGGTGTGAAAGTGATGAAACCAGCCTTGCTTCGTCAGGCCTTCGAACTGGCTTCTGCCTATTCGGGTATGGAATTGTCGTTGACCAAGATGATGGGCCAGTTGCAAGACGCTGGAAATGTGACCACCTTAGCGGTGTATCTTGAGCTTTTGGGCGAAGCAGGTTTGGTACGCACCTTGGGCAAGTATTCCGCCGACGTTGCGCGGAAACGAAACAGTGTGCCGAAGTATCAGGTTTTCAACAACGCTTTGAAAACCATCTATTGTGGAAAGCGTTTCGGCGAGGCAATTGCAGATTCTCGCTTATGGGGAAGGTTGTTCGAGTCGGCCATCGGTGCTTATATTATTAATGGTGCCACCACAGGGAGATACAAAACCTACTATTGGCGCGACAAGACAGGCCGCGAGGTGGATTATGTGTTGGAGAAAAACGGGCAACTTCTCGCCATTGAAGTGAAAAGCAATACTGACGACAGCAATTCAGGTTTGGGCGAGTTTCACAAACAGTTCAAAAATGCGAAAGCCCTCATCGTCGGCGAAGGCAGCCTCAAGGCAGAGGATTTCTTGCAGATGAAGCCAGAGATGTTGTTTTAGAAGAAAGCTACTTCAATCGTTTGATTTGTCGAATGCAATCGACAAAAATTGTAAAAAATTGCAAACTGCACTTTGCAAAAATCGGGGAGAATTGTTGGGTGGAGGTGGCAAAACGGTATAAACTACAAGCCCATAGAGACTTTCATTGCATTAAACCAAGATTCTCTAATTGAAATCTCGTGATCCTTTTGCTCTCGCGTCAAATTTGGATTGCTCTCAATATTGCGTTTCATTTGCGCTTTGAAAAACTCCATTGTTTCTCTTGCTTGGTCTTTAGTGATGAATCGACCGCCAAACATGTTGTATAAGAACTGTGCGAATCCTTGTGAATGTGCAGCCATTTCTAATTGATGCATCAATGCTTTTTCGTTGTCGTTCATGATTAGATTCCTTATAAAACTATTTGTTGTATGATACCTATTGCCTTTTCTTTTCCGAATACCTTAACCAACTATCAAGTGAAATCCTAAACAATTGAAGAGTTTCTAATCTCATCAACCAATCATTATAACTCTTTTCTTCATTGTTCTCATCGAATGATAATTCATAATCGCCAAGGAAAAGTTTGCCCGAATGTGTTATCCTACTACGCAAGTTGTATATATCCTTGTACTTTCTCTTAGACTTTGCACTACCGGCAACAAATTTCGATAAGAAACCGACAAACTTTTGATTAATACTAAAAATTGGGCGGTTGCACTGAGGGCAAATCTCGGGTGAAGAATCATCTTCTAATCCAACAAGACCTTCAATAGCAGAAATATAAGACTGAAAAGACAAACTTCGTTTATTGGAGGATATATCCATCCCATCACATGCGAGATAAATGCACGAATTCACTTTTTTTCTTGTTTCCGAAGAAAGGTTGTAATAGTTATGTAGAGCGGTATATAATGTGTTCGGGAAACAAACTTCATGCTTGTAGTCGTCAATGGGATTTTCTGTAAAGTACTCATGCATCTGTGCTTCTTTAAATAATGCTGTAGTCTTGAAATCAGTAAATTGCTCTATTCTCAAGTCATCTTTTAAGCCTTTATAGGAATATACTCCCATAAACATACAACTTTCTTGATCGTCTAATTCTTGTCTTTCTTCTTCGGTCAAATCATCTGCCAATTTGTTAGGCATTTTAATACCCCATCCAATCATCGATGTATCGTAATGGAAAATTCTATGATTTGTTAAACAAGATAGAAGATTAAGTATCTCTTTTTCTGCATTGTGTTTAATTGAAAGAAGTGTAAAAATGTCTGTTGGTTCTTTGTTTTGATAATCAATCGTGTACTCGAGAAACAAAGGAAAATGACGGGCAGCTGGACTCTGTGGCTTTCCTTCCATATCAATGGGTAAGATTTGGAAATTATCTTCAAATCTGAAACTGGTTTTCAAAATAGAATTTGAAAACACAATTGTTTTATAATACTTTTTCATTCAATCATTTAGTTTTATTGTTCTACAAATTTATCCCACAATTCTTCTGGTAAGATTTTTCTAAATCTATCAATGCTTCCTTTAAGAATTATGATTTGTTGCAAAGAATTACAATCATCAAAAACTTCTTCACCTATACTTATTACGGAATCGGGAATGTGGATTTGTCTTAGCGAATTACAGCCTGCAAATGCTCCTACGCCAATGCTTGTTACAGAATCTGGAATATGGACATGTTGAAGAGACCCACAACCCTCAAAAACTTCATCGCCAATAGTTGTTACACTATCAGGAATGATGATTTGTTGCAATGAACTGCAGCCATGAAAAGTGCCATTGCCAATATGTTTAACGGAATTAGCAATATCTATCGTTTTCAATGAATCACAATGGTCAAAAGCCCAACTACCTATACTTTTTACTGATGGGGGAATTATGATTTTTTGTAAAGCTCTACATCCTGCAAATGCTCTATGACAAATTTCATCTACTGAAGCAGGAATTATCACTTTTCGCAATAAATCACAATATGCAAAAGCCTTTCCTCCAATGCATTTTACCGAATCAGGAATAGTTAGAAATTCTTCGTTTCCGAAATAAGCAACAAGTCTATTTTCTTTTCTTTCAATAAGCATTTGGTTAATAACAACAAATAGTTTAGAATTGCTTTTCAAATCAACAATATCACATCCACAAAATGGATTATCGCCAATCGTTATTATAGATTGAGGAATGGTGATTTGCCTTAACGTTTCGCAATATCTAAAAGCATCGTTTCCTATGATTGTTACAGAATCAGGAATTGTTATCTGCCGAAGGGCTCCTCTATTCCAAATTTCATCAAATGCATTATTGCAAATTGCCCTTGTCCCATCTTTTATTGTGTATATTTCTGGATGAGATTCTCCACATTTCAACAGTCGTTTTCCATCCCAACTATACACCACTCCATATTCATCCTCGACGGCATCTTCTAAATCTTCTTTCATAACTTCAGTTGAGAAGGTCTCATTTGATGTTTCAACAAGTTTATCCCACATTTCTTCGTCAAGTATTTTCTTGAATTTTTCTGTACTCCCTATAGGGATAATGACTTGCTGCAATGACTTACAACCAGCAAAAGCCCAAAAGCCAATGCTTTTAACAGAATTAGGGATTGTAATTTGTTGCAAAGAGGAACAACTACCAAAAACTCCAGCTTCAATACTTGTAATAGAATCAGGTATTATGATTTGTTGTAATGATTTACACCCAGCAAAAGCACCTCCGCCAATGTGTGTAACAGAATCAGGAATAATAATTTGCTGCAACGATGAACATCCACGAAAAGCACCTCCGCCAATGCTTGTAACAGAAACAGGTATAATGATTTGTCGCAATAATGAACAATTTGAAAAAGCAACACTGCTAATGTTTCTAACTGAATCTGGTATTGAGTAATTCTCAAGTTTTAAATTGTTACATTTCAACAACCTTTTGCCATCTTTGCTGAAAACGACACCAAATTCATCTTCAACACCATTGTCTATGTCATTTTTACTAACTTCTGTTGAAAGGCTATCATCGATTGGTTTTCTAACTGCAAAACAAAGAATATGAGCTGTCCACGCTTTTTGTTCTTCAAACTCGTATTTGTCAAAAGACTTGCAATAATAGTCATCCCCGCTTAATAATGAACAGAATTGCTCCATTCTGTCGTCTTTATCTGAATAATTAAAAAAAGGCCCAACGCAAACAAACTGGTTATATCCCATCATACAACTATTTATCAAACTGGCGCACCGTTTCAAATCAAAACACAGCATATCTAACACATTGGAAAAAATTTGTAAAGTGGGAACCTCCTTGCTACACATGATATCGTCCGATGTTAAATCATCAAATCTTTTATTCACCGTCTTTATTTCAGCGTTATGTAAGAACATAGATGCATGGAGTGCAGCACGCTTCAAACAAATTTCTGATGGTTCTACTAAAGTAAGAGTTTTTATCTGTTGCGAGTAGCCGCTATTACGAAGAAAATCCGAATAGCACATTATGCCAATTGTCTGTCCGCAGCCATAGTCAATGATATTGATTTCGGGCTGTTCAAGAAACTCTTTAGGCAAATGCTTGAAAGCATAATTCAACTTGGCTTGGTGCATCGGCCCGAAAGCATAAAGATAGGTCACCATTTGCGGCTCGGAATCCAGAATGTCAACGCCTCGGTTCAATGCCTCGTAAAGTTCATCTTGCAGTTGTTTGGGTAACTCACGCATGAATTTGATGGCCAAATCACGAACCTTGTCAAAGGTCGGATTGTCCATGTATTTCAGCTTATAGGCGTAGTTGGTGTTTTGCTCTATTATCATATCATTTGTTTTTCAATTCCCGTTCAATTTCTTCAATGCTTGGCAATGTGCCTTTGAACTCGGCAGGGTAGAGTTTTGAAAGCTCGTATTCTGAAATGCCCAACGGCTGGCTGTATCCTTCAAGCGCATATCGGGCCAGCACATTGTCCTTGCTTTTGCAAATGAGCAAGCCAATGGTCGGATTGTCGCCTTCACGGCGCAACAGATGGTTGGCACTGGAAACATATCCGCTCAGTTGCCCAAGAAAAGCATTGTCAAACTTGGTTGTCTTTACCTCCACTATCACATAGCAATGCAAATAGGTGTTATAGAAAAGCATGTCGCAAAACAATTCCGTTTCGCCTACCAGCATACGATGTTCGCGCCCCATATATGCAAAGCCGTTCCCCGTCTCAAGCAGAAAACGCTCAACATTGGTGACCAATTCGTCTTTCAGTTCTTTCTCATTAAATCTATCGGTGAGTTGTACAAAATCAAAGCAATAAGGGTCTTTGAGCAGTTGTTGGGCTAAGTCGCCATGTGCATCGGGCAGCGTCATTTCGAAATTGGTGACGGCTTTGCCTTGTCTTTCAAACAGGTCTGAGTCAAGAAAATTAAGCAACATGGAACGGGACCAGTTGTATTTGATGGTCTGCTGGACATAAAACAGGGCTTTTCTCGTATCCCCATTGCATTTGTCGATGATGAATCTGTGATGCCCCCATGGAATAGATAGTATGGTTTCCAATTCGTCCACAAGCTGTGGATGTTTTTCGATTTCCTTTGTAGATTGAGGATTTACTAAGGTTTTTCCCGAATCGTCCACAAGTTGTGGATGAAACGAAGAGAATGTTTCACTTGCATTTTGTACCTCTATCAAAGGTGAATACAATAGATAGAAATACTTTGTATATTTTAGGTTGGTTTCAGACAGCCCCTTTACATCGGGGAGAGCATCTCTCAAATCTTGGCTTAGATTTCGGAAGAATCCTTCGCCCCATTTGCTTTCAGCTTGTTTGTTCACAATGTCGGCACCCAACACGAAGTAGAACTTCAACAATTCTCGGTTCACCTTTACGGCTGCTTTCATCTGGCTTTGCCTGAAGCGTAGGCTCAAATCTTTAATCCAATTTGCATATTCGTTGTTAATTCTAATCAGATTGCTCATAGATTTTTGTTTTTCACAGAGTTAAACATTCATTTACCCACTATCGTTTCCCCCAATGGATTCGTTTTGTGTTTGTTATAGTTCTCTTGTGCTTTTTCCTTGCTTGCATTAGCATAGCAATACTCACACCATTACAGCAACTTCTTCAATTCCTCAATATCCGGCATGGCTCTCCGCAGTTCTTCCGGCATTTCGGCGGAGGTTTTGTAGGTGGCCACGCCCATGGGCTTATTGTAATCCCGAATCACAAACTCCACATACTCGCGGTTGGCCTCTTTGCAGAGCACAATGCCTATAGAAGGGTTTTCATGGGGCTTCTTTACTTTGGCATCTAAAATGGAAAGATACGACATCAGTTGCCCGAGATAGGACGACTTGAAGTCTCCTGTTTTCAATTCAACCACCACCAAGGCGTTCAGTTCGCGGTTGAAGAACAACAAATCGGGGAAATGCTCCACGCCATACACCTCCAAATGGTACTGGTTGCCGATAAACGCAAAGTCGTTTCCGAAAGTCATGATGAAGTTTTTGATGTTTTGGATGATTTGCTGTTCCACCTCGCGCTCGTCCACATCAATGGACTCGCGCTCACCAATCTGCTCCACATTGATGAAATCCAGAAAATACTCGTCCTTGAACATCATTACCGCTTTGCGGGCTAAAGTGCTGTTGGGCAAAGTCTGGGTGAAATTGCTTGGCATCAAATCCTGATGGCTGTATGCATCTTCTTTGATTATTTTTTCAAGAACCCTTGATTGAAGGTTCTCTTCCGCAGCGCGATGGATGTAATAATAGCGAGCATCCAATGATTTTGCACCAGCCAAAATGCGCAAGTGATGGGTGAAAGGTACTTTGAAGAAATCTTCTGCGGGGAAAGCAAACGCATCTGGAATGCACAACGAATTGTATATATCTATTTTATTGTCAGTTGTTTGTGTTTCATCGGTCATGACCGACGAATTTGCATCTTCTAATTCGCCAATCACGATTGGCGAATTGTTACCTGTATGGTTTTCAATATGTTGAAAATCGCCAATCGCGATTGGCGATTTAGCATCCAACATTGCCCATTCCTCATAAAATTGCCTCAT